>Ga0335076_10000627_pt1 | contig 32977 bp, 24 predicted proteins | sample Lox_Sample_25_FD_206717 | JGI IMG/M metagenome (GOLD analysis project Ga0335076, IMG submission 206717) | Soil microbial communities from Loxahatchee National Wildlife Refuge, Florida, United States - Lox_Sample_2.5 | ecosystem: Environmental > Terrestrial > Soil > Wetlands | place: USA...
GACCGCTCGGGGATTGTGCAACTCGTCTTCCACCCCGAGAACGCTCCCGAGGCACACGAGCGCGCCCACGCCCTCCGCTCCGAGGACGTGATCAGCGCCGCCGGCACTGTGACGCGTCGCGATCCGCAGAACGTCAACCCGAACCTCGCGACCGGCGAGATCGAGCTCGCCGTGTCCGAGCTAGAGATCCTGGCCGACGCCGAGACCCCGCCGTTCCCGGTCGACAACGGCGGAGACGTCGACGAGATCATCCGCCTACGCCACCGCTCGCTCGACCTTCGCCGCGCCCAGCTGCAGCGCACGATCGCGCTCCGCCACCGCGTGATCAGCACGATGCGCGAGGTCCTGAACGGCCAGGACTTCCTCGAGATCGAGACCCCCTACCTGACGCGGTCCACGCCCGAAGGCGCGCGCGACTACCTGGTCCCCGCGCGCATCCAGCCGGGCTCGTTCTACGCGCTGCCGCAGTCGCCCCAGCTGTTCAAGCAGCTGCTGATGATCGGCGGCATGGAGCGCTACTACCAGATCGCACGGTGCTTCCGCGACGAGGACACGCGCGCCGACCGCCAGCCCGAGTTCACCCAGCTCGACGTCGAGATGGCGTTCGTCGGCGAGGACGACGTCATCGAGTGCATGGAGGCGGTGATGGGCGCCGTGTTCGAGCGCGAGGGCTTCGACGTCCCGCCGTCGCCCTGGCCGCGGATGACTTTTGCCGAGGCGGTGTCGCGCTACGGCATCGACCGGCCCGACACGCGCTTCGGGCTCGAACTCCACGACCTCGGCGACGCACTCGCCGGGACCGAGTTCAAGGTGTTCGCGGGCGCGCTCAGTTCGGGCGGCGTCGTTCGCGGGATCAACGCCGGGCCGCGAGATCTGCCCCGGTCTGACCTGGACGCCCTCACCGAACTGGCCAAGCAGCACGGTGCCAAAGGCCTCGTGTGGGCGTTCGTCCAGGAGGGCGGGTGGCGCTCGCCGATCGCCAAGTTCCTCACCGAGGGCGAGATCGAAGCCGTGGGCAAGCGGCTCGACGCAAGGCCAGGCGACCTACTGCTGATCGTCGCCGACGAGCTCACGACCGTCGGCCAGACCCTGAGCGCCCTCCGGATGGAGCTGGCCCGCCGCTTCAACCTGATCCCGGAGGGACGCCACGACATCCTGTGGGTAGTCGAGTTCCCCGCCTTCTTCTGGGACGCGGACGCCCAGCGCTGGGACGCAGCGCACCACCCGTTCACCGCGCCGTCGGGCGACCTCAACGATCCCGCGCACCTGAGCTCGCGCGCCTACGACCTCGTGCTCGACGGTGCCGAGATCGGCGGTGGATCGATCCGAATCAATCGGCTCGACATTCAGGAGCGTGTGTTCGAGCTGCTGGGCATCGGTCCCGAGGAGGCGCAGGCCCGGTTCGGGTTCTTCCTCGACGCGCTTCGATACGGCGCGCCGCCGCACGGTGGGATCGCGATGGGGATCGACCGGATCGTCACCGCGCTGGCCGACGTCGAATCGATCCGCGACGTGATCGCGTTCCCGAAGGCCGCGAGCGGCGCCGATCCGCTGACCGGCGCGCCCGCGCCGGTCGACCCGGCCCAGCTCCGGGAGCTCGGCCTCCGACTCCTGTAGTCACCAGCCTGTGTGTCCGCTCCCGTCCAACTGGGCTTAAAGCCCGGGCGTCATCTGCCGAACAACAGGCTTGATGGCAAGCCTGCCCCGACCCTTGATTGCGTTGCTCGTAGCGACCCTGGCCGCGTTCGGGCTGTGGTACGTCGAGCTCCGGCCGAGCTCGTCGTCCTCGGGCGGAAGCTCGCAGGGCGTCGGCGCCTATCAGTCGGCGATCAACAAGGCACATCAGGCGGTCAAGACGTCGAACGCCGCCAACGCCAAGCTCGGAGCGCCGACGTCCACGGGTCGCGCGCCGGCATCGCCGACCCCGGCGAAGACGACCGTGACGCCAAAGAGCACGACGACCGCCGCGGTCGCCTCCAAGCCGGTCGCGAAGGTCGCACACACGGCGGCCGCGTCCAAGCCTGCCGCCACGACCCTGTCGCCGGCGAAGCAGCTGAACGAGATAAAGACCGCGATCGCCGGACACAAGGTCGTCGCCGTGCTGTTCTTCAACGACGCCGCCGCCGACGATCAGGCGGTGGCCCACGAGCTCGCCTCCGTTCCGACCCACGGCGGCAAGGTCGTCAAGGCCGCGGTGCCGCTCAGCCAGCTCACGCGCTTCGGGATCATCACCCAGCAGATCCCGGTCGTCACCGCACCGACGCTCGTGCTGATCGACTCGAGCCGGCAGGCGACCGAGATCACCGGCTTCGCCGACACGCTCGAGATCACCCAGCGCGTCGACGACGCCCTCGCCGATAACTAGTCCCGGCCTTCCGGCTTCTATCCTCGCGGGCGATGGATGCCATCGCTTTCGAACACCACCTGACGTCTCCACAGGGTCACCGCCGCGTCCCCGACGGCGCGGTCACCGTGACCGTCGACGGGGGCGCCTGTTGCGATCAGGTAGCGCTGTCACTCAGCGTCGAGGGCGACCGCGTGACCGACGCCGGCTTTGACGCGCACGGGTGCGGCGCCGCGACGGCCGCCGGAAGCGCCGCGGTGGCACTCGTGCGCGGCTGCTCGGTGTTCGAGGCGGCGCGGATCGGCGCTGCGCAGATCGCGGATGAGCTCGGCGGTCTCAGCCCGGGGAAGCTCCACGCCGCCGAGGTCGCCGCCGACGCGCTCGCGCGCTCGCTAGGCACAGCCGTGCGCGCCCACGCCCGCGTGCCCCCGCCGCGGACGGGCGCACAAGCGACGAGGACCCTTGTCGCCATGAGCGGCGGCGTCGACAGCGCGGTGGCGGCGCTCCTGTGTGCACGAGACGGCGAGACCGTCGCGGTCACGCTCGAGCTGTGGTCAGACCACGAGAACGACGCGGAGCGCAGCTGCTGCTCGTCCTCGGCGGTGGCGCAGGCGCGCTCGCTCGCGCACTCGATGGGCCTCGCCCACTTCACGATCGATCTGCGCGACGAGTTCCGCGCCGGCGTCGTCGAGCCGTTCATCGCCGGGTACGCCGCAGGCGAGACCCCGAACCCGTGCGTCGGCTGCAACGGCCACGTGCGTCTCGACGCCATGCTCGAGCTCGCCTACCGCCTCGGCTGCCGCCAGCTCGCGACGGGCCACTATGCGCAGATCGCCGAGACCGATCATCGCGACGGGCCGCTCCTCCGCGTGGCAGCCGACCCCGCCAAGGACCAGACGTACATGCTTGCCGCGCTGTCGCCCGCGTCTCTCGCCCGGATGCGGTTCCCGCTGGGCGAGCTGTGCAAGACGGAGGTCAGGGAGATCGCCGCCGCCGCCGGGCTGTCGGTCGCGAGCAAGGCCGACTCCCAGGACCTGTGCTTCCTCGCCGGAACGAATCGCTCCCGGTTCCTGGCCCGCCATGGCGGGATCGAGCCCGCTCCCGGTCACCTCGTCGACGGCGACGGCGACGTCGTGGGCCGGCACGAGGGCCAGCATCTGTTCACGGTCGGCCAGCGCCGGGGGATCGGGGTCGCCGCCGGCGAACCGCTTTACGTGATCGACAAGGATGTCGGCCAGAACCGGGTGGTCGTCGGTCCCAGATCCGCCCTGGGCACGGCCCGTGTCGCGGTGCGCAACGCGCGGCTGAGCCGTACCGGCGGGCGCGTCGACCGCGTCAAGCTCCGGTACCGGTCGCGACCGATCGAATGCCGGCTCGCCGGCAACCCGGGGCCGGGCTCGCACAAGGACCTCGAACTCGAGCTCGCCGACCCGGTGGACGGCGCCGCTCCCGGCCAGCTCGCTTGCCTGATGGACGGCGACGTCGTGGTCGGCTGGGGGACGATCACCCGCGCGCGGCCGATGCCGGACGCTACCGGGCGTTGAAGTTCGCGTTGCGAACCAGCGACAGCGCGTAAGCAGGCCAGAACACGCCGGTCTTGGGTGCGCCCGGCCGGCAAGGGCCGCCCGACTCGCCCGGGTTCGTCGTCCAGGCGAACATATCCACGTCGGGGTAGCCCGTCGCTGCGCTCGGCCGCGGTCCGAGGCCGCGCCCGGGCGGGTTGCACAGGACCTCGTTGCCCTGGTGGACGATGTCAGGCGGACGCAGCGGGCCGCGGCCGTTGGTACCGGTGTTGACCACGAAGTGCTTGCCGCCCGTGAGGGCCGAGATCTGCTCCCCGAAGCGGATCTCCCTCGAGGTCCAGTCGAAGTGCGTGGCGTTGAGGAAGAAGCCCTGGATCTGTGCGACTCCCGAGCGGCGCAGGTAGCGCGCCACCTGCTTCGGCGACAGCGCGTCGGCCGCGCCGGCGTCGAGATAGATCACGAGGTGCGGGCAGTTCGCGGTCAGCGTGTTGATCGCGTACTGCAGCTCGGCCTCGCGCACGGCCTGGCCGTGATGGGAGAGGCACGGCATCGTGATGATCGAGTCCATCTCGAGGAACAGCACCGCCCGGTAGGCGCCGATGCCCTTCGCGAACCCGTCGATGAAGCCTTTGTAGCTCGCTACATCCGCGCGCGAGTCAGAGGCGTGCCCGCATAACCCGTGCACGACTCGATATGTGGCCAGCAACGGCACCGTGCCCGGTTCCTCGACCGCGGCGCGCGTGAGGTAGCGCGACACCGCGGTGGCAATGTTGGGAACGCCGTTGTGGCCAAAGCTGAACGAGCCGAAGCGGGCCGTGCCAGGCTCGGTGGAAATCGTCTTCAGCGCGGGGTATCTCCGCGCGGCATTCGCCACCTCGCTGTGGGGGTCGACGAAGAAGTCCGCGCCCGCAAGCGGGTTGGCGGCGCCCGGCGCAACCGCGAGCGCGAGCGGGTTCTGCGGATCGCGCGGGATGACCGGGTCGTTGTTCAGGATCGTGAGCACGGCCTTGCTGGGGGAGCCCATGCCGATCGGCGAGGGTCCGAACAGCGACACCTGGATCGTTTTCGACACGTCTTGCGTTCCGTGGTCGATGATCGGCACCGTGAACGATTCGCTGGCAACGCCGGCGGGGAAGTCGAGCTCTCCCTTGACCGAGTGGAAATCGTCGGGATCGACGGCGGTGCACTCGGCCTTACCGCACTTGACGCCGTCGCCCAGCGTGATGTAGCGGATCTGCGCGGCTTGACTCGTGTCGGTGCGCTCGACCGTGATCACGGCCTGTCCGGCGTTCTCGTCGACCGAGAGCGAGGACGACGTCAGGTGGAAGCCGTTCGGGTCGTGCCGCGTCCCCTTGGCAGCGGCGATCCCGAGCGCGATCGACCACGCGCCGGCGGCGACCAGCGCAAATAACACGACAAGCGTGAAGCGGCGCCCCGCAGCAGACATCGCGTCGGACCCTACCCCGACGCCCAACTTACCGGAGGCCTGTCAGGAACTGTGTACGTTCGGGCGCGTGAACCTGCGCGCCGAGGCGCAGCTTCGCTACCGGCTAGTGAACGCTGAAGTCGGCGTTCTGCACGAGCGTCGCCGCATACGCGGGCCAGTACTGGCCCGTCGGCGGCGCCCCCGCCACGCAGCTCCCGCCCGACTCGCCCGGGTTGCTGGTCCAGGCGAACATGTCGACGTTGCGGAAACCGGTGTTCGCCGTCGGCAGCGGTCCAAGGCCGCGTCCGGGCGGATTGCACAGGACCTCGTTGCCGGCGTGCACGATGTCGCGGGGGCGGAGCGGCCCGCGTCCGTTCTCACCGGTGTTGATCACGAAGTGCTTGCCGCCTGTGAGGGCCGAGATCTTGTTGCCGTAGCGGATCTCGCTCGAGGTCCAGTCGAAGTGCGTGGCGTTGAGGAAGAAGCCCTGGATCTTGGCCACGCCCGACGCCCGCAGGTACTTCGCGGCGTCGCGAGCGGAGAGCGCGTCGGCCGCGCCGGCGTCGAGGTAGACGACGAGGTGCGGGCAGTTCGCCGTGAGGATGTTGATCGCGTCTTGGAGCTCGTGCTCGCGAACCGTCTTGCCGTGGCGGGAGAGGCACGGCATCGTGATGATCGAGTCCATCTCGAGGAACAGCACGGCCCGGTAGGAGCCGATCCCTTGCGCGAAGCCCTCGATGAAGTTGTGGTAGGAGGCGGCATCCCCCGGCGAGTCGGACGCGTGGCCGCACAAGCCGTGCAGGATCCGGTAGGTCGCGAGCAGCGGCACACTCCCGGGTTGCTCGACGGCCGCGCGGCTGAGGTACCGCGAGACGGCCGTCTGAATGTCGGGAACCCCGTTGTTGCCGAAGCTGAACTTGCCGAACCGCGCGGTGCCGGGCTCCCGCGCGATCACATTGAGCGCGGGATTCTGCTGGGCGGCGTGCGCCGCCTCACTCTCGGGGTCGACAAAGAAACTCGCACCCGCCAACGGATTGCCCGAACTCGGGGCGACGGGCAGCGCCAGCGGGTTGACGGAGTCGCGCGGGGCCACCGGGTCGTTGTTGAGGATCGTGAGCACGGCCTTGCTCGGGGAGCCCATGCCGATCGGCGAGGGTCCGAATAGGGATACCTGGATCGTCTTCGGGGCGCTCTGCACGCCGTGGTCGACGATCGGCATGGTGAAGCTCTCGCTGGCGACGCCGGCCGGGAAGTCGAGCTCTCCCTTGACCGAGGTGAAGTCGGTGGGGTCGACCGCGGTGCACTCGGCCGGGCCGCAGGGGACGCCGTCGCCGAGCGTGATGTAGCGGATCTGTGCGGCCTCGCTGGTGTCCGTGCGCTCGACCGTGATCACGGCCTGGCCGGCATTCTCGTTGACGGTGAGCTCTGGGGAAGCCAGCCGGAACCCGGTGGGATCGGGCGCCGCGTCGGCGAGGGCGCCGGCGGGCGCGAGCAGCGCGCCGAGCGCGGCGAGCGGAAGGATCATCAGGTGGCGGAGGCGGCGCATCGCCACTTGGGTCGGCCGCCGGCGCCAAAAGCTTGATGTCAGCCGACCGACGTAGACGGGCGTCCGCCTACACTCACGTACGCCCATGCCCTTCAGTCCGATGACCTCCGACGAGATCCGCCAGACGTACCTCGAGTTCTTCGAGGAGCGCGGTCATCTGCGCCTGCCGTCGTCGTCGCTGGTCCCGGCCGAGCACGATCCGTCGGCGCTGTTCACGGTCGCCGGCATGCATCCGCTCAAGCCCTATTTCCAGGGGGTCCAGAAGCCGCCGCGCCAGCGAGTGACCACCTGCCAGAAGACCTTCCGCACAGTCGATATCGACATCATCGGGACGACCTCGCGCCACCTCACGTTCTTCGAGATGCTCGGGAACTTCTCGTTTGGCGATTACTTCAAGCGGGAGGCGGCGCGGTTCGCCTGGGAGCTCTCGACCCAGGGCTACGGGTTTCCGGCAGAGGAGATCTGGATCACCGTTTTCGGCGGCGACGACGAACTCGGGCTCGGGCCCGATCACGACGCGATCGAGGCCTGGTTGGAGATCGGCGTCCCGCGCGAGCGGATCGTCGAGTGCCCCCGGTCAGAGAACTTCTGGCAGGCAGGCCCAACGGGACCGTGCGGGCCGTGCTCGGAGCTGTACCTCGACCGCGGCCTCGCGTTCGGCAAACCCGACGATCTTCCCGGCGGCGACAACGAGCGCTTCCTCGAATACTGGAATCTCGTGTTCATGCAGTTTGACCAGAACCCCGTGAATACGCTGACGCCGCTGCCGGCCAAGAACATCGACACCGGCCTCGGGCTCAACCGGCTGGCCTCGATCCTCCAGGGCAAGCCCTCGATCTTCGAGACCGATCAGTTCTGGCCGTTGATCGAACTGGGGGAGGAGATGAGCGGCCGCCGCTACGGTCGGGATTACTCCACTGACCGCGCGCTCCGCCTGCTCGCCGACCATTCGCGGGCGATGAGTTTCCTGATCGCCGACGGCGTCGTACCGTCCAACGAGGATCGCGGATATGTGCTGCGCAGGATCATGCGCCGGGCGATCCAGCAGGGCCGTGCGCTCGAGCTCCGCCCCGGGTTCCTGCGCGTGTACGCCGACCGCGTGACCGAGATCATGGGCTCCGAATATCTCGAGCTCCGCGAGCAGCGCGAGTCGATCCAGAAGTGGCTCGACGCCGAGGAGGAGAGCTTCGGCCGGACGCTCGAGCAGGGCCTGAAGCGGCTCGACGACCTGATCGAGCAGGCTCGCCGGACCGGCGCCGAGGGGATCGCGGCGTCCGACGCGTTCTTGTTGCACGACACCTACGGGTTCCCGATCGACCTCACGATTGAGCTCGTGGCCGAGCAGGACCTCGGCGTCGACGAGGAGGGCTTCGAGGCGCTCATGGAGGAGCAGCGCGATCGCGCGAGAGCGAGCGCGGGCCGCGCGGTGGCCGGCGAGGAGCTGCGCGAGCGCGCGCTTGCGCTCGCCGATGACGCCGGGTTCGCGACCGACTTTGTCGGCTACGAAACCACCGACTCGGAGACTACGATCGGGGCCGTTGAACGCGACAACGGACGGGTCCTGGTGAAGCTCGTCGAGTCCCCGTTCTACGCCACCGGCGGTGGTCAGGTGGCCGACTCGGGTTACGTCGAGTGCTTGGGAGGCGACTGCCGGGCGCGGGTGGAGGACGTTGTGCGGCTTGGCACCGACCAGGTGATTGCTGTCGTTCCGGAGCGGGGGACGATCGAAGTTGGAGAGCGCGTCCATGCCCACGTCGACCGCGCCGCGCGGCACGCGACCGAATGCAACCACACCGCCACCCATCTCCTTCACGCGGCGCTGCGCCAGCGGCTCGGCAACCATGTCCGCCAGGCCGGCTCGTACGTCGGCCCCGACAAGCTGCGCTTCGACTTCACGCACGGCAAGGCGCTCACGCCTGAAGAGCTGGCTGACATCGAGGATCAGGTGAACCGCTGGATCCTCGAGAGCCAGCCCGTGCGCGCGATCACCACCACGCTCGATGAGGCGCGCCGGCTCGGCGCGATGGCGCTGTTCGGCGAGAAGTACGGGGACGTGGTGCGGATGGTCGAGGTGGGCGACGGCTCGTTCTCGCGGGAACTGTGTGGAGGCACGCACGTGCACAACACGTCCGAGATCGCCCTGTTCAAGATCGTGAGCGAGGGATCGAGCGCCGCCAACATGCGCCGCATCGAGGCGCTCACCGGTCCCGCCGGTGTCGACCTCATGCGCCGGCACGACCGTGCGCTGTCCGAGGCAGGAAGGGTGCTCCGGGTCCCGCCCGAGACGGTCGCCGACGCCGCGGCCGAGCTCCGCGGGCGCGTGCGCGAGCTCGAGCGGGCGGCACGCCAGGAAGCCACCCGGGAGGCGGTCGACGTCGATCAGCTGGCCGCCCGGGCCGTCGAGTTAGACGGGGCGCTGCTGCTGGTGACCGAGGTTCAAACTCTCGACGGCAAGGCGCTGCTCGATATCGCCGACCGACTCAAGAACAAGCTCGGAGAGGCAGCGATCGTGCTTGGAAGCACGGGTGAGAACCGCGTGGACCTGGTGGCGAGCGTCGCCCCCGGGCTGGTGGCGCGCGGCGTCAGGGCAGGCGAGATCGTCAAGCTGGCCGCGGCCGAGGTCGGCGGCGGCGGTGGCGGGCGCGACACGCTGGCCCGGGCGGGCGGTCGCGACCCGTCCGGCCTTCCGCGCGCGTTCGAGGTGGCCCGCACGGCGATCGAGTCCGCCCTGGGCGAGTAAGCACGCTTCGGCGCAAAGGCGAATGACCATCCTCCGGTCCAACTTGTAAGGTCATGCGCGTGCTGGCGCTCGATTACGGCCGGGCGCGGTGCGGGTGTGCGGTCAGCGACCCCACCGGCGTGCTGGCATCCCCCCTGGAACCGGTGCTCGCCCCGACCACTCGGCGCGGTCTGGCGCGGCTACGCACCCTCGTCCGGGAGCTTGGGGCCGAGCGAGTGGTGGTGGGATTGCCTGTGTCTTTGTCGGGAAAGGATTCGGCGCAGACCGTCGAGACGCGCGCCTTTGCCGCCCGCCTGGAGCAGGAGCTGCCCGTCCCGGTCGAACTCTACGACGAGCGCTTCACGACGCGGTTGGCCGAGCGAACCGGCGGGCGGGCGGATGAGGATTCGCGCGCCGCCGCCCACCTGCTCGAGAGCTGGCTGGCTAGCCAGCCGGGCGCGGATGATGGCGCTCCCGGGGAGGAACCGGGTGCCTGACGGATACGAGCGCACGGCGGAGGACCGAGACGAGGCACGGCGCCGGCGCGAGCAGGGCCGTGGAGGCGGGAACGGCAAAGCGACCCGTCGGGCGGCGGCTCCGCGGCGCCGAACCCGTCGCCCGTCGCGCGCGCGCAAGTACGGCGGACGCCTGCTCGCGTTGCTCGCGCTCGCCGTGGCCGCCGGCGCGATCTGGTTCCTGTTCGAGCTCTATCAGCCCTTCCACGGCTCTCCGCACGGGAGCGTCACGGTGACGATCCCGCCGCACTCGACCGCCGGCGACGTCGCCGACGAGCTGACGCGAGACGGGGTGATCTCCTCGAGCTTCTTCTTCCAGCTCCGCGCGACGCTTGCCGGCGAGCGCGGCGACCTCAGGGCCGGGACGTACGACCTCCAGCAGAACATGACCTACAGCAAGGTCCTGAAGACCCTGACCACTCCCCCGACCGCGGCGAGGGTGACGAACATCACGATCATCGAGGGCAGGACACGTGCGCAGATCAACGACCTGCTGCGGACGCAGGGGGTGACGGGGAGCTACTACGTCGCGACCCGGCGGTCGCCGCTGATCGACCTCGCGGCTTTTGGCGCGCCCAAGCGCACACCAGACCTCGAGGGGTTCCTGTTCCCCGATACGTATCAGCTGGTCGAGCCGATCAGCGTCTCCGCGCTCGTCAACGATCAGCTGAAAACGTTCCGGACGCAGTGGTCGCACATCAACCTGTCCTACGCCCGCAGCAAGCACCTGACGCCTTATGACGTCCTGATCATCGCCTCGATGGTCCAGGCCGAGGCGGCCACGGCCCGCGACCGGCCGCTGATCGCGTCGGTGATCTACAACCGGCTGAGGCTCGGCATGCCGCTGCAGATCGACGCCACCACCCGCTACGCCACCGGGAACTACACGAAACCGCTGACCGGCGCGCAGCTGAACTCACACTCGCCCTACAACACCCGGATCCACAAGGGCCTGACGCCGACACCGATCGACAATCCCGGCCTCGCCTCGATGCAGGCCGCGGCCCATCCGGCGCAGACGAACTACCTGTACTTCGTGGTCAAGCCGTGCGGGAACGGCGAGCAGGTGTTCACGTCGAGCTACAACCAGTTCCTGGCCGACGCCCAGAAGTACCAGCAGGCGCGGAACGCGCATGGCGGGAAGTCGCCTGAGCGCTGCCCATAGACCGCTGATTCGCCTCGGAGTCGCCGGCTGGCCGGTGGCGCACAGCCTCTCGCCGGCGATGCACAACGCGGCGCTCGCCGCGGTCGGCATCGCCGGCTGGCGCTACCAGCGACTCCCGATCCCGCCCGAGCTGTTCGACGCGACTGTGCCTGCGCTCCCGGGGGCCGGCTTTCGCGGCATCAACGTCACGATCCCGCACAAGCGGGCGGCGCTGGCGCTGGCCACCCACCCGACTCCGCGGGCGGCCGCGATCGGCGCCGCCAACACGCTGGTGTTTGAGGCCGGCGGCGAGATCCGGGCCGACAACACCGACGCCCCTGGGTTGATTGCCGCACTGCCGTTCTCGGTGGCGGGAAGAACCGCGCTCGTGCTCGGCGCCGGCGGCAGCGCGCGTGCCGTCGTCTGGGCGTTGCTCGACGCCGGGGCGCGTGAGGTTCGCGTCTGGAATCGCACCCCGGAGCGCGCTCGCGAACTCGCTGCGGACCTCGGGTCCGCGGCGGTGGATCGGGCCGAGCCGGCCGATCTGCTCGTCAACTGCACCTCGGTTGGCCTCGATTCATCGCAGGACGCGTTCAAGCCGCTGCCCCTCGATGCCGATGACGTGACGAGTTACGAATGCGTGGTTGATCTCGTGTACAGGGATACTGAGACCCCGCTCGTGCATGCCGCGCGAGCACGCCGCGTCCGCGTAGTCGGCGGGCGCGAATTGCTCGTGCGCCAAGGCGCCCTCAGCTTCGAGCAGTTCACCGGTGAGGCCGCGCCCATCGAGATCATGCGGCGCGCCGCCGGCGCACGATGAGCGAACACGACGCAACACTCCGTCTCGTCCCGTCAGAGGTGACCTCTGCGGGTCCTCCGGCTGCGTCCCAGGGAACGATCGGTATCACCCCGCCGCGCCGGCGCGGCGGCTCGAGCCGCTTCCTGACCGACGTCGTCGTCGAGCTCGGGTTCGCGGACGCCGAGACGGTCAACCGGGCGGTGGAGGCGGGAAGGTCGGCCAGCATCCCGCCCGAGCGCATGCTGCTCGACCAGCAGGCGATCACCGCGGAGGAGCTCTCGCGCGCGATCGCCGAGCGCTATGGCCTCGACCACCTCGACCTCGGTGTGTTCAAGGTCGACATGGCCGCCGCCAACCTGTTGAGCGCAGCCGCAGCGAAACGCTACGGTGCGGTTCCGGTCTCGTACATCGATGAGCACACGCTGATGCTGGCGATGTCCGACCCGGCGAACGTGCTCGCGGTCGACGACATCGCGCTCCTGACGCACCTCGATGTCCGGCCGGCGGTGGCGTCCGCCGAGGACATCACCGCGCTGATCATGCGCATGAACCGCTTCGAGGAGGCCGTCGCCGAAGCGGTCGAGGAGAGCGAGGGGACCGCTTATGAGGAAGTCGTCGACCTGCGCGAGACGGCCGACGACGCGCCGATCATCAAGCTCGTCCACTCGATCATCGCGCAGGCCACCGAGCGCGGCGCCTCCGACATCCACTACGAGCCCCAGCCTGACGCGACCGGCCGCGGGGCCCGCGAGATGCGCGTTCGGATGCGCGTCGACGGCGTCCTGACGGAGGCCACCACGGTCCCGAAGAAGATGGTTCCGGGAGTCGTGTCGCGCATCAAGATCATGGCCGACCTCGACATCGCCGAGCGCCGCATCCCCCAGGACGGGCGCGTCGGCATGACGATCGACGGCCGCCACGTCGACGTTCGCGTGGTCACGATCCCGAGCGTCCACGGCGAGGGCGTCGTGATGCGCATCCTCGACAAGGAGAGCATCCGCCTCGACCTCGACAAGCTCGGGTTCCAGGAGCAGGAACTCACCCGTTTCCGCCGCGCCTTTACCCAGGCCTACGGGTGCGTGCTCACGACCGGGCCGACGGGCTCGGGTAAGTCGACCTCGCTGTATGGAGCCCTACAGGAGCTCAACACCCCGGAGAAGAACATCATCACGATCGAAGATCCGGTCGAGTATCAGATCGGCGGAATCACCCAGGTTCAGGTCAACAACAAGGCGGGACTCACGTTCGCCGCCGGGCTGCGGTCGATGATGCGCGCCGACCCGGACATCCTGATGGTGGGCGAGATCCGCGACCCCGAGACAGCGCAGATCGCAATCGAGGGCGCGCTAACCGGCCACATGGTGCTCTCGACGCTCCACACCAACGACGCACCGTCGGCAATCACCCGGCTCGTCGAGATGGGCATCGAGCCGTTCCTAGTCGCGTCGGCGATCGACTGCGTAGTCGCCCAGCGCCTGGCGCGAACGTTGTGCGCGCACTGCAAGCAGCGGACGATGATCCCGGCTGAGGTGCTGCGCGACCACGGCTTCCCGGCCGAGTTCCCGATCGAGGCCTATGAGCCGGCGGGCTGCGTGCGCTGTGGGGGAATGGGCTACCGCGGCCGGATCGGCCTGTACGAGGTGATGGTCATGTCCGAGGAGATCCGCTCGTTGACTCTCCAGCGCGCGTCCTCGGACGTGCTCGGCGCCGCCGCCGTCCGCGAAGGAATGCGCCGGCTGCGCGAGGACGGCCTGGACAAGGTCAAGCACGGCCTGACGTCGGTGGCCGAGATCGCCCGAGTGACTGGCACGGGCAGCGGTTAGGGCCACTAAGCGTCCAGGCGGACGATCAGGCGTAAACGGATCCAGCCTGTCTGCCGATACAGCGACGAACTTCTCGAACCCCAAGGACGGATACGCATGCAGCTCGATTTCGCCGACGTGTTGCTCGAGGTCATTGACCGTCGAGCTTCGGACCTGCACATCACCGCAGGTGCGCCGCCGACCGTCCGCGTCCGCGGACGCCTCGTGCCGATGGACAGCTTCCCGGTCCTGACGCCGAACGACACACGCGAGATCGTCTACTCGATCTTGTCCGAGGGGCAGCGCCAAAGGTTTGAGAACAACTGGCAGATCGACTTCGCCTACCAGATCCCGGGGCGCGGCCGGTTCCGCGTCAACGCCTACTTCCAGCGTTCGGCGGTGGGCGCCGCGTTTCGCTTGATCCCGTTCGAGGTTGTCCCGTTCGAGACCCTCGGCCTACCGCCGGTCATCGCCGAGTTCGCGAACAAGCCGCGCGGCCTCGTCCTCGTCACGGGCCCGACGGGCTCTGGCAAGTCGACCACCCTCGCTTCGCTCCTCGATGTGATCAACGCCAGCCGCGAAGAGCACATCATGACGATCGAGGATCCGATCGAGTTCCTTCACCATCACAAGAAGTGCATCGTCAACCAGCGCGAGCTCGGGTCTGACGCCCCCAGTTTCGGGGACGCGCTCAAGGCCGCACTCCGCCAGGACCCCGACGTCATCCTCGTCGGCGAAATGCGGGACCTCGAGACGATCGGCACCGCGCTGACCGCGGCCGAGACCGGCCACCTCGTGTTCGCGACGCTCCACACCCAGGACACGCCGCAGACCATCGACCGAATCATCGACGTGTTCCCGCCCGAGCAGCAGGGCCAGGTACGTGCCCAGCTGTCGGTCGCCCTCCAGGGGATCATGACCCAGACGCTGCTGCCGACCGCCGACGGCGCCGGCCGCTGCGTCGCAGCCGAGGTGCTGGTCCCGACTCCCGCGGTTCGCAACCTGATCCGCGAGGCCAAGACCCACCAGATCTATTCCGTGCTCCAGACCGGGGCCTCGCACGGCATGCAGACGATGGACGCCTCGCTCGCGCAGCTTGTCCGCGCCGGCAAGGTCAACCGCCAGCTGGCCGAGTCTCGAGCACACGCCCCCGAAGAGCTCCGCCGGCTGTTGGCCGGCATGGGCGCCGCCGGCGGCGGTTATCAGGCGGCCGCGTAGCCATGGCCACGTATGTCTTCAAGGCGATGGACCTCGCCGGCGTTCAGGCCAAGGGCGAGGTCGAGGCCGACTCCAAGCAGGCGGTCGCCGAGCAGCTCAAGGAGCGCGGGCTCGTCGTCGTCGACATCGCCCACAAGTACCGCTCGAAGGAGCTCAACCTAGAGCTGTTCTCGCGCGTCAACGCCAAGGACCTCGCGGTGGCTTCGCGCCAGCTGGCGACGATGGTCACCTCCGGCATGTCGATCATGCGCGCGCTTCACGTGCTCGAGACCCAGACCGGGTCGAAGGTGCTGCGCGACGCGATCGCGGGCGTGCGCCACGACGTCGAGGCCGGTCTGCTCCTGTCGGACGCGATGGCGCGCCACCCCAAGGTGTTCGGGCCGCTGTACGTCGCGATGGTGCGCGCGGGGGAGACCGGCGGTGTGCTCGAGGAGTGCCTGATGCGCGTCGCCGACCAGCTCGAGAAGGACGCCGCGCTGCGCCGCCAGGTGCGGGCCGCGATGATCTATCCCGCGGTCGTGATCACCTTTGCGGTCACCGTGCTGATGGCACTGGTGGCGTTCCTGATCCCGGTGTTCGTCGGTGTGTTCAAGCAGTTTCCGGGCAAGCTGCCGGCGCTGACACAGTTCATGGTGAACTTCTCCCACCTGGTCACTCACCAGTGGTACATCCTGATCCTTGGCTTCGCCATCGTTGTCGGCGGGTTCATCACGGTCAAGCGCTCCGAAAAGGGACGCGATACCTGGGATGCCTTCAAGCTGCGCATCCCGATGAAGATCGGCGAGGTCGTGCAGAAGGTGGCGATCGCCCGCTGGTCGCGCACGCTCTCGGCGCTCACCTCCGCCGGCGTGCCGATCATGCAGGCGATCGAGATCACCGGCAAGACCGCCGGCAACGCCGTCATCGAGAAGTCGATGGGCGACGTCATCACCTCGGTCAAGGGCGGAGGCACGATCTCCGCGCCGCTGCGACAGTGCTCGGCGTTCCCGGCGATGGTGTCCCAGATGGTCGGCGTCGGCGAGGAAACCGGCGCGCTGGACACCATGCTCGCGAAGATCGCGGACTTCTATGACTCCGAGGTCGAGGCGGCGGTCAAGGCGCTGACGTCGATCATGGAGCCGGTGATGATCATCTTCGTCGGCGGCATCGTCGGCGTCATCGTGATCTCGATGTACCTGCCGCTGTTCTCGATCTACAACTCGATCAAGTAGACGCAGCCGAGCCGCGCTGCTCGCCCGCCTCGGCGGGCGCTTGCTGCGCATCGCGGCCAGCCTGAAACTCGCCCGTGCCGCCGCACCACGGGCAGGTGACCTCGTGCGGCTGCCCCCCGAGGCCGGAGACCAACTTTCCCGTCCCGCGGCAGGGCGTGCACGTCGCTCTGGAGTCGTCTGAGGTGGCGCTCATGCCCCCACGATACCCGGCACGACATCCCCGCGGCGGCCTGCGTCCTAGGACAAACGTCGAAACTCGTCAGGCTAGGGGTTTGAAATTCCGATACCTGGGTTGCCAGAGTCACTCAGGTGCCAAGGGCAAACCGTCCGTGAGGGCGGGACGCAAAGCCACGGACCTCCGAACGGATCGGAGGAAGCCGGGTTACCACCAATACGGAGAAGTGTGACTTAGTCATGGATGACTCCCGATTGGGGCCTTGGATCTGGCGAGACAGACCCAATCAAAATCCCAGGAGGGCTCCATGCTTCATAAGCTGCGCCGTCGCGCCGAGGACGAGAAGGGTTTCACCCTGATCGAGCTCCTCGTCGTGATTCTGATCATCGGCATTCTTGCCGCGATCGCCATCCCGACGTTCCTCAACCAGAAGAGCAAGGCCAATGACGCATCGGCCGAGTCTCTGGCCCGGAACGCCGCCACCGCGATGGAGACGTACGCGACCGACAACAACGGTAGCTACGCGAACTCCGGCGTTGGGGCGCTCAACACGATCACGCCCGCGCTCAACACCAACACGAGCAACGGCCAGGCTTACCTGTCGTCCGCCACTGGCGACGCCAGCAGCTACACGATCGTCGCCGAGTCGCCGACCGACACCGAACTGTTCACGCTCACGAACAACAACGGGCAGGAGACGTTCGCTTGCTCCCCGACCGGCAAGGGCAGCTGCTCGGCCGGCGGTACCTGGTAGTCAATCCGTAGTCATCCACGATGTATCCGAGGCGGCCTCCGGGCCGCCTCGGTTCGTTTAACGCCACGCGCTTTAAGTTCAAGGCGTACTCGCAGCGGTCGATTACGAAGGCATGCGCCGGATGTTGCTCGCGCTCCTCTCTGTCATTGCCGTTGCCTGGGCGGTCGTCCCGGCGACCGCAAGCGCGTCGTCAGGCCCACCGCCGGACACCGAGCCGGCGATGTTCCTCGCACCTCACGGCACGCAGGTTCCGCGCGGGTTCGCGATCGATCCGGACCAGGCGATCGCGCGCGCCGAGACCGCGCCCAAGATGCTCGCGATCCACCGCTCCCATCACCCGCTCCGGATCGCGGCCTACGTGTGGGTGGGTAGCCACTACGAGATCTACTTCTATTACCACGGCAAGGTCATCGCCGACCAGATCATCGGTCCCGCAGGGCAGATCGGCGCGACCTACACGGGCCCGCTGATCCTGGGTATATACGGGCGCGGCCACTACGGCGGGATCTTTGACTCGCCGATCGTGCTCGCGGCGTTCACGTTGATGTTCCTGGCACCGCTCCTCTTCCTGCGTCGCCGCTCGTGGCTCGACCGCTTCGACATCGCCGCGCTGCTCACGTTCGGCGTCTCGTACCTCCTGTTCGACAACAGCCACCTCGAGCCAGCGGTGTGGATGTTCTATCCGCCGCTGATCTACCTGCTCGTCCGGATGCTGATCCGCGGGTACCGGCCACGCCCGGTCTCGGGGCCGGCCGACTGCCGCTTGCCGACGGCGGTGCTCGTCACTGGTCTGCTGGCGCTGGTGGTCGCGCGGATCGTGATCACGCTCCACCCGGCCGGGGTAATCGACGTCGGGACGGCCTCGGCACTGGGCGCGTACAAGTTGCTACACGGGCAGAGCCTCTACTACTTCTCGCTCGGACACGGCGACACCTACGGGCCGATCGCCTATCTCGCGTACGCGCCGTTCGAGCTGCTGTTCCCCGGCAACTGGGGCTACCTGCCGGCTGCCCGGGCGGCAACGATCACGTTCGACCTGCTGACGATCGCCGGCCTGATTGTGCTCGGGTGGCGGCTGCGCTCCGGGCGCGAAGGTTGGCGCCTCGGGCTGCTGTTCGCGTGGCTGTGGGCCGCGTGTCCGTGCAGCCTACTCGGCATGGAGAAGAGCACTAACGACGGGCTCGTCGCCCTGATCGTCGTGCTCGTGATGCTCACGCTCGAGAGCCCGATCAAGCGCGGCGTGCTCGTCGGGCTCGGCACGGCGTCAAAGTTCTTCCCGGCGATCCTGCTGCCGCTCGTCGCGGTCGGGCGCGGTGACGCCGACGAGAAGACCATCCGTAAGGTCCTCGCGGGGTTCGTGGTCGCGACGGGCGCGTCGATCGCGCTGTTCCTGCCGCCGGGCGGCCTGAAGGAGTTCTGGGACCACACGATCGGCTACCAGCTCAGTCGCTCTGACATTTTCTCGATCTGGGCGCTGCACCCGGCACTCGCGCCGATCAAGGTCGCGGTCGAAGCCGGTGCGGTGATCCTCGCGGTCCTGGTCGCGTTCCGCCCACGCGGCAGGCGCACCCCGGCACAGGTGGCCGCGCTCGCCGCCGCCGTGATCATCGCCGTTCAGCTTCCGGCGCTTCACTGGTTCTACCTGTACATCGTGTGGTTCCTGCCACTCGTGCTTGTCGCGGTGCTCGGCGCCGGCGCGCCGGCCGCGGACGAGCCCGAGGAACTCGATCGGCCGGTCACGGTCGAGGCGGGGGAGTCCGAGCACGTGCTCGCCGGAGCGGCGTGAGGCGCCGTCCATGCCGATCGCATTCGCAGCCGCGGTCGCAGGCGCGTTCGGCGCCACGATCGGCTCGTTCCTGAACGTCGTCGCTTACCGGCTCCCGCGCGCCGAGTCGCTCGTCCACCCGGGCTCGCGCTGCCCGGGGTGCGGGACCGCGATCAAGGCGTACGACAACGTGCCGGTGTTCGGCTGGCTGCTGTTGCGCGGTCGCTGCCGTACCTGTCGCGTACCGATCTCACCGCGTTACCCGATCATCGAGGCCCTCACCGCCGCGCTCGCGGTCGCGGTCGTGCTGACCAAGCACTCGGCCGCGGAGATCGTGCTTGGCCTCGTGCTCGTCGTCGTGCTCGTCCCGGTCGCGCTGATCGACCTCGAGCACCGCATCATCCCGAACAAGATCACGCTGCCGGCAGCCGTGGCCGCAGTGGCGATCGGCGCTGCACTGAACTTTCACGGCGTACCCGAGCAGCTGATCGCGGGCGCCGGCGCAGGCGGGTTCTTGCTCGCGTTCCTGCTCATGTACCCGCGGGGTATGGGCATGGGCGACGTCAAGCTGGCCGCCGTCCTTGGCCTGTTCCTCGGCCGTTCGGTCGCCGTTGCGATCCTCGCAGGCGTGCTCACCGCGACGCTCGTGGGTGCGGTCGTGATCGCGCGCGTCGGTGTTGAGAAGGGCCGCAAGACCGCGGTGCCGTTCGGCCCCTTCCTGGCTCTTGGCGGAATCATTGGCCTCTTCGCCGGCCCCGCGATCATCCACTGGTACCTCCACGCCGGACTCTGATGCGCGAGACGAGCCGCGCGCGGAGCCGGACGCCGATTGTGGCCGGGCTCGTCGTGACGGCGCTGGCCGCGCTGGCTCTGATCGCGACAAACCGCACGCCTCGGCTCGTTGTGCCATCGCGCGTCGCGATCCGGGCCGCAGTGGCCAATCCGGACACGGCGGGCTCGCTGGCCGCGTCGCGATGGAACCGCGTCACCGTCAGCCCGCTCGACGGCAAGCTCGATCGTGTCGATTTCTGGAACGGGAGCCAGATCCAGGTCGAGGTGGCGGTCAATGCGCGACGCAACGTTGTGCAGGAGCAGGACTTCAGCCACGAACGGGTGCCGTACGGTGACTGGCTCGCCTACCAGCCGGCGCTGCTGATCGGGCTGAGCGTTCTCTTCCTGCTGGTCACCGCCGTTGTGCCGTGGCGCCGCATCCGCAACCTCGATGCGCTCGCCGTCCTGTCGTTCGTGCTCTCAGTCGTCCTGTTCCAGCACCGCTACCTCGACGCGAGCCTGCTTGCGGCCGGCCCGGGCTTGCTGTACCTGGCCGTCCGGTGCGCGTGGCGGGGACTCGGCCCGGCGACCGCGCCCGCGCCGTCCCGTCCGCTCCTGACCGCGCTCGCGCGGCGCGCCGGGGCGAGGAGCCGGGTTCGATGGCTGCGGGTCGCGCTGGGCGTCGTGGCTCTGATCCTCGTCATGATCGGCGTGAGTTCCCCGCTCGCGGTGGACGTGACCTACGCGGTGATGGAGGGCGCCACCGTCTTGATCCACGGCGCGCTGCCCTATGGGCACATGCCGCCGGGCATCCTCCACGGCGACACCTATCCGATTCTCAGCTACGCGCTGTATACGCCGCTCGCCGCGGTTCACCCGGTGCGCTCGGAATGGGACTCGCTCGACGGTGCGCTCGCGGTCGCTGTAGCGGCGGCACTCACCGCCGCTTGGACGGCGCGGCGCGCGGCAGCGGGACCTCGAGATCGCGGGCGCACGACCGAGGCGGAGGAGGCGGGCCTGCGAGCCGCACTGGCCGTGCTCGCCTTCCCCGCGGTGATAATCACCGCATCGACGGGCACGACCGACATTGTGCTCGCGGCGATGCTGGGCATCGCGCTCCTGCTCTGGCGACGCCCGGCGGCCGCCGCCGCGACCCTCGCGGTAGCTGGATGGTTCAAGCTCGCACCGTTCGCGCTCGTGCCCGTCCTCCTGGCCTCGCTTCGGGGGCGGCGGCTTGCCGGCGCGCTCGGTGCAGTCGCGGCCGTGTCGACCGTCGTGTTCGCGCTGGTGCTCGCGGTGGGCGGCATGCACGGGCCCGGGGAGATGGCTCACGCCGTCGCCTACCAGTTCACCCGCGGCTCGGTCCAGTCAATCTGGTCCGCGCTCGGGATCGAGTGGGCCCAGCCGATCGCGCAAGCGGCCGTGCTCGGCCTGATCGCCGCAGCGACGGTAAGGATGTGGCAGGAGCCGGGGCTTGCCTCCGATCAGAGGCGGGTGGCGGCCGTGTCGGCTGCGGTCCTGATCGGAATTCAGCTCGCCGCGAACTACTGGGCCTTCCTGTACCTCGCCTGGGTCGTGCCGCTCATTTCGGCCTCGCTGCTCCACCCGAGCCTGGGCGCTCGGCGCCACCTCGCGCGCGTCCCGCCCGATACCGCAACTCTCGTCCCCGCGCTGGCGGCATGAGCGCAGCCGGCGCCGAACTTGCTTACCCGCGCTCGGGCGTGGCCAGCCGTCTCGGCCGCGCCGCCGGCGTCCTGACGCTGCCGGTTCGCGCGCTGGTCGTCTCGCGGCTGATCATCCTCGCCGCCGGGATCGCCGGCGCGCTCACGGTCCCCCGGCGCCTGGACTGGCAGGCGTTCGACCCGACCCATCTGACCACGCGGCTCGGAGCACTCGGCGACGTGCTGGCGGCGCCGGCGGTGAGGTGGGACTCGATCCACTACCTCGCGATCGCACAGCACGGCTACACACGGCCGAGCGAGGCCGTGTTCTTCCCGCTGTACCCGTTGGTGATTCGGGCGCTCGGGATGCTGGTCGGCTCCGATGTGGTGGCGGGGGTCCTGATCTCCGTGGTCTCGATGGCAGTGGCACTGACCATGCTCCACCGCTTGACTGAGCTCGAGCTCGGGCGAAAGGCGGCGGACTGCGCCGTGCTGCTGATCGCATTCGCGCCCTTGTCGTTCTTCTTCAGCGCGGTTTACACCGAGGCGCTGTTCCTCGCGCTCTCGATCGGCAGCGTCTATGCGGCCCGGCGGCAACGATGGTGGCTTGCGGCGGTCCTTGCCGGGATGGCCGCGGTCACGCGGGTGACCGGGGTGGTGCTCGTCATCCCGCTGGCCATCATGCGCCTGCAGCACTCCCGCCGGCTCGACCGCGGCCTGACCTCGGTCCTGCTCGTGCCCGCGGCCCTGGCCGGCTATCTGGCTTTCACCGCGGCGAAGGGATTTGGAGCGCTCGCGCCCGTCACCGAGCAAACGGGCGCGACGCACCAGCACTTGCTAACGGGCCCGATCGACACGCTCGTCCTGGCGGTCCGGGCGGCGTTCTCGGGGGTCGGGTCGCTCGCCAGCGTCCCGCCGTATGAGCCCTCGTTGAGCGGGCCGTTTTCGGGCGGCGCCGAGAGCATCCTGCTCCTGGCCGTGCTCGCGATCAGCGTGGCCGCGCTCGTCGCTGCATGCCGGCGCCTTCCAGTGGCCTACGGCGCGTTCGCCGCGACAGCGCTGCTGGTCTCGGTCTCCAGTCCGGTCGCGGGCCAGCCGCTGCACTCGCTCGACCGGTACACGCTCACGATCTTCCCGCTCTGGATGGCCGCCGGAGCGTGGCTGGCCGAGCGTCGGCTGACCCGCGCCGTCGGTCTCGTCGGTGCTGCTCTGCTCGCGTTCTTCACCTTCCAGTTCGCGACCTGGGCGTTCGTCGCATGAGCGCCACCTCGGTCGTTCGCCGCCCGGTCCGTGCGGGCGCTGAACCGCGCGAGCCGGCGCGGCCACCATCCGGTCCCGAGGGCACCCGGGCCGCTCGCCGGTGGCGGACCGCGGTGATCGCGATCGGGTCCGTCGCCCTGGCCTGGGCATTCGCACCGTTCGTCCTGGTCGCGCTCGACGCCGCGGCGCACCACCGCGTGTTCCTGGGCGTCGCCGGCTATTACCCGATGGACGGACTGCAGTACCTGGCCTGGGTGCGCGACGCGCACGACGGGCTGATCCGGAACCTGTACGGATCGCTCGGCCATGCCGTGTTCGTGCACCCGATGTACTCGCTGACCGGCCTCGTCCAGGGCGCAACCGGTGTCGGTCCGCAGGCGATCATGGCCTTCTGGAAGGCGGTCGGCGCGTTCGTCCTCGTTGCCGGCTGCGTGCGCGTGGTGGCGCGCTCGCTCTCGCCCGACCGCGTCGGCCGACGGGCGATCGCGCTGATCCTGACCTTGTTCGGCGGCTTCACCCCGCTGGTCGCCTTACTGCCATGGCTTGACCCCTTCACGCTCGGAACCGACTTCACCCGAGCGGCCGGCGATCTCGTGCCGGCGGTGGCGTTGTGGGACTACGCGCCGCTCGCCATCGCGCTCGGCCTGATGCCATTCGCGATCGAACGCATCGAGCGCCTGGTGGAAGGACGCGGTAACCGCCGCACCGCGGTCGGCGCGGCCGGTCTCGGGCTGTTCGTGGCATGGCTCCATCCTTGGCAAGGGATCACGTTGATCGCGATGGCGGCCGGGCTGGTGTTGTGGCAGGCCCATGAAGCGGGAGGGCCTGATCCACCGGGCGCGGCGCGGGCACGGATGCGCGCGATCCCCGGTCTGGCTCGCCCGCTGGCGTTCGTCGCCGGCACGACCGCCGTTCCGGTGCTCTACTACCTGCTCCTCAGCCATGTGGACGATGGCTGGGCGACCTCCGAGCTCAATTCGGTCAGCGCGGCGGTCATCCCGGGACTGGTCACGCTGACCTGCGTGGTGCCACTGGCGGCGATCGGGATCCTTGCCGCGCGACGGCTCGGGCCGGACCCCAGGATGCGCGCACCGCTGCTCTGGCTTCTGGCCACCCTGTTCACGATCGCCATCAGCCCGTCAGGGCAGTACCGGGCGCTCGACGGGCTCGCGATCCCGGTCGCGGTGCTGGCCGTCCGCGCCTGGCCCGCGTGGCGGCGTGGATGGCACTGCCGGCTCCTGGCCACGCTCGCGCTGGCCGGCACGCTGATTCCATTCGCGTGGTTCGCGGTGGGGGCCTTCCGCCATCTCCGGAGCCCGGGGGTGACCGCGTACACGGAGCTCGAGCCCAGCGACATCCGCGCGGCGAAGCTGGCCGCGGCCGGTGCCCGCGGAACGCCCGTGCTTGCCCCGGCGGTGCTCGGCACCGCGATCCCCGCGCTGACAGGCGCGGTCAGCTGGCTCGGCCATCCGATCTGGACGCCCAACTACGTCGTCCGCAAGACGCAGGCGACCGAACTGTTCGCCGGCGCAATGGAACCGGCCCAGGCCCGCCGGTTCGTCCGCTCCACCGGTGCGGGGGCGCTGGTCGTGCCGTGCGGGTTCACGGGACTCCGGGAGGGGGTCCTCGTGCCGCTCGGCTTCCACCCGACTCGGGTGGGCTGCGCCGTCGTCTACACCCGTTCTGGGTAGGCCTGACCGCCTGGACGGACCTCGGTCTTCGGCCGAGTATGTCCAGCGTCGTCCACGCGCCCTCAACCCTTTGGGGGTAGCGGTCGATCACTTGGCCTGAGCCACTATGGGTTATGCCAAGGGAAAATCAGTCGTGGGCCTCGACATCGAGCCCGGCTACGTGGCCGCGGTGGAGGCGCGCCCCGGCCAGATCAAGGTCGAGCGCGCCGCGAGTGCCCCGCTTCCCGCCGGAATCGTCCGCGACGGCGAGGTCGTCGACGTCGAGACGCTCGCCAGCTCCCTGCGTGACCTGTTCGCCGAGCACAAGCTCAGCCGGCGCGTCCGCCTGGGCGTCGCCAATCAGCGCATCGTCATGCGCACGCTCGACCTTCCGCCGCTCAAGGGCGCAAAGGAGATCAACTCCGCGATTCGCTTCCAGGCTCCCGACCACATTCCGATGCCGCTCGAGCAGGCGGTGCTCGAGCACCACTCGCTCGGCGTGATCGAGACTCCGGACGGCCCACGCACCCGCGTCGTCGTCGTTGCCGCCCGGCGCGACATGATCGAGCGCCTGCTCGAGGCCACTCGCAAGGCGGGGCTCCGTCCGATGGGCGTCGACCTGTCGGCGTTCGCGATGATCCGCGCGCTCTACCGCCCCGAGCTGACCGGCGCCACGCTGTACGCCAGCGTCGGTGGTCTCACGAACCTCGCGGTCGCAGTCGGCCCGACATGCTCCTTCACCCGCGTTGCGGGCCAGGGCATCGAGTCGATCGCCGGCGAGCTCGCCGAGCGCCGGGCCCTCACCCTCGAGCACGCCCATGGCTGGCTCCGCCACGTCGGCCTGCTCACCGGGGTCGACGAGGTCGAGGGCGACGCGGACATCGTCGCCGAGGCCCGCGAGGTCCTCAACGACGGCGTCCGCCGGATCGCCGACGAGGTTCGCAACTCACTCGACTTCCTCACCATGCAGGACGCCTCGGCCGTCGTCGAGCGCGTCGTCCTCACCGGTCCCGCGGTGTCGATCCCCGGCTTCCCCGAGCAGCTCGGCGAAGAGGTCGGGCTCCCGCTTGAAGTCGGCGTGGTCCAGGAGGGCCAGCCCGGCGGATTCGGCGGCGTCGACGCCGGCCGGCTCGCCGTGGCCGCCGGCCTGACCGTCGAGGAGCTTCCCTCATGAGAGCGGTAAACCTGATCCCCGCCGACTCGCGCGGCCGGAGCCGCGGCCCGTCGACCGGGATGCAGGTGCCCGTCTACGTGCTGCTCGGTTTCCTGGCTGCCGCGGTTGCGCTCGTGACCGTGTATGTGCTCACGAACAACGCGATCACCTCGCGCACGGCCACGCTGAACAACCTCAAGACACAGGTCGCGCAGGAGCAGGCAGCGGCCAACCGTCTCGGCCAGTTCTCGAAGTTCTCCCAGCTGGCCCAGACCCGGATCGGCACCGTTCGCTCGATCGCGGCGGCTCGGTTCGACTGGCACACCGCGCTTGTTGACCTCTCGAAGGTCGTCCCGGCGAACACCACGCTGCAGTCGATCGTCGGCACGGTCGTGCCCGGCGCCTCCGCCGGTGGCGGCTCGAGCAGCTCGCTCCGCGGGGACATCGCCGCCCCGGCGTTCGAGCTCACCGGCTGCACCGCGAATCAGGACGACGTCGCGAGGCTGATGTCGCGCCTGCGCCTGATCGACGGCGTCACCCGCGTCGCCTTCAGCAACTCCCAGGAGTCGAACTCGCCGAGCGCCTCCGGCGGCGCGAGCGGAGGGTCGGGCTCGCAGACCTGTGTCGCGAACGCCCCCAACTTCGACCTCACCGTCTTCTTCACCCCCGTGGCCAACGCGGGCGCCAACGGCGTCACCGCGGTCAGCGGCGGGACGACCACCGTCAGCACTACCGGAGGGACCCCGTGACCGCCCGCGACCGCATCGTGATCGTGATCGTCCTCGCCCTCGGCGCCATCGCGGCCGGCTGGTTCTTCGTGGTGTCGCCCAAGCGTTCACAGGCGTCGAACCTCTCAAGTCAGGTTTCGAGCGAGCAGTCGCAGTTGACCTCCGCCGAGAACCTGGTGGCGGCCGGCATGAGCGCGCGGCGGGCGTTCGCGGGCCAGTACACCCAGCTCGCCAAGCTCGGCGAAGCGGTGCCGCCGGATGACGACATCCCGTCGTTGATCGTCCAGGTCCAGGCGGCGGCTCAGGCAGCCCACGTGTCCTTCAAAGGCCTGCAGCTGACTGGCGGAGGATCGAGCAGCTCGAGCAGCACGTCGTCGAGCAGCTCGTCGTCGGCAAACGGCGCGGCAGCCGCCGCCGCGGCGGCGCAGCTCCCGCCCGGCGCGGCCGTTGGAGCGGCCGGTCTGCCGACCGAGCAGTTCACGGTCACGCTCGCCGGCAACTACTTCAACCTGTCGCATTTCTTCAACAGCCTCGAGAGCTTCGTGGTCAACGTCAACGGCACGCTGACGATCCGCGGTCGCCTGATGACGATCAACGCGATCAACCTGGTGCCCGGCCCGAACGGATTCCCGCAGATCACCGCGACCGTCTCGGCGACGACGTACATCGTCCCGCCGACCCAGGGCGCGACGGGTGGCGCCACGCCGGCCGGCCCGGCCGCGGGCACCCAGTCGCAGACACCGACTTCCGGATCCTCGTCCACGCCGCCGGCCGCGGCCGTCACCTCGGTGCTGCGATGAGCGTCCCGCGCAACATGCTCAAGGAGCTGGTCGACCGCAAGCTCTGGCCGATCGCGCTGGTGCTGATCATCGCCCTCGTGGCGGTGCCGGTCCTGCTGACCAAGAAGGCGCCGACGGACATCGTCACGCCGCCCACCGGTCCGCTGCCGTACTCGTCGGGGACCACGCTTCCCGCGATCTCGATCCAGGCTTCGCCCACGAACTCCAAGCTCGCCGAGACCGGCCGCAATCCGTTCACGCCGCAGCACGTGGCGACCACCACCACCACGACGGTGGCGGCCGTGACGACCCCGAGCCCGTCCACGGGCACGGACACGACGAGCACCGGCAGCGGCACGAGCTCGAGCACGGGCAGCGGAGCGGGCGCCCCCACGGCGCCGGCGACCACGCCCGTGGCTCCGACCACTCCGGCGCCGACGACCACTCCGGCGCCGACGACTTCGGTCAAGCCCGCGCCCACCGGGCTCACCCCGACCCAGTCCTATCACGTGTCACTCGCGCTCACGACCTCCAACGGTGGCGTGAACACGATCGACCCGGTCCAGCGGCTCAGCATCCTCCCGAGCAAGCAGGAGCCGATGCTCATCGAGCTCGGCGTGCTCCAGGGCGGCCACAGCGTGCTGTTCGTGGTCGAGCCGGGCACCGTCGTCAGCGGCGCCGGGACCTGCACCCCGGGTCCGATCGACTGCGAAGTCTTGTCGCTCAACCCCGGCCAGCAGGCGGGCATCTCGAAGCAGACGGCCTCCGGAACGACTCCGGTCGCCCTGTTCTCGGTCAACTCGATCACGGCTGACAACCACCCGTCGGTCGCCGCGGCGAACGCGGCCCGGCAGGACGCGTCGAGCGTCGGCCGCCAGCTGCTCAACAAGTCGCCGCTGAGCGCGATCTCCTTGTTCCAATACGACCCGAGCGTCGGCGCCGTCGTCGACCTGCGCAATCTCACGGTAGGAGGCTAGATATGCGCCGTTACTCGCTCGCCGTCCGTCGGCTTATCCTTGCTCTGTCCTGCACCGTCCTCGCGTCGCTGGCCGTCGTGGCCAGCGCCCAGGCGATCGTCGTCAACGACACCGGCACCCAGGCCGGCGTATCGATTGTGCCGAATTCGCGGGACGCTTCGCTGCCGAGCGGCGTGTCGGCCGTGACCGCGGGGGGTTCGTGCAATGACCCATGGCTCGCCTCCGATCTCGGCGGCCCGGTGCTGCCAAACGACGCGCTCTGCTACCGCGGCGGTGGCGTGATCCACAAGAACGAGACGTTCGCGCTGACCTGGGATCAGCAACGGTCCTACTGGTCGCAGACGCGAGGTTACGTCGAGCAGTTCCTCCGCGATGTCGCACAGTCCAGCGGCTCGCTCGCTTCCCCGTTTGCCGTGACCACCCAGTACAACGACAGCGGCGGACGGGCCTCGGACTCGTCGATTTTCGGTGGAGGTTGCATCGATTACGGTGTGACCGGCGGTTCGGACTGCGAGTACGGCAGCCCGACCGGGTCGGGGCACGACTTCCCGGCCAACGGCTGCCCGGTGACGGGTGACTCGTTCGTCACCCCGTCCGAGGTAGTCATGAACAATGTCTGCCTGACCGACGCCCAACTCCAAGACGAGGTGTCGACGATGGTCTCTCAGACGGGGATCCTCAGCCGGACTCAGCCGGGTTACACCCCGCTGGTGACGCTCCTGGTACCGCCCCGGGTCAAGACCTGTCTGGACGCAGCCGGCACCCTATGCGCGGTCAACGGCAACCTGACGCCGCCACCGCCGAGCCCCACGTCGGCGAACACGTCGACCGGGAAGATCCCCGCCGGCACCTACCAGGTCGTAGTCACCTATCAACTGTCCGGCGGCGGGGAGTCTGCCCCCAGCTCCGAGGGGAGTGTCACGACCGTCTCCAACAACTCACAGAATTCGACGATCACGATCCCGTCGCCGCCGACGGCGCCCGGGGCGACCGGCTGGAACGCGTATGTCACTCAGGCCAACGGGACCCGGTACACGCTCCAAGGCGGCGGTGGCACATCGCTCGGCACTGACCTCGTGCTCGATACGCTGACGACGGGCGGCGCCCTGCCCCCGACCGACATGGCGTTCTGCTCCTACCACTCTCAGGTCAACGTCGGCGGCACCGAGGTGGCGTACGTCGTGCAGCCGTGGTCGGCAGGCACCGGGTGCGATGAGCCTGATGCGCCGACGATCCCGCCGTATCCGACGGTTCAGCAGATGGCGGTCGGCGTCGGGCAGCGCCTGGTGAGTCCGCTGAGCCAGGCGGAGATGGCCGCGATTACAAACCCCGGCCTGAACGGCTGGGCCGGGCAGGATGGCACGGAGATCGAAGACAACGAGGGCTGCGTCCCGGTCGGCCACCAGCTCGACAGCGTCACGCTCGGATCCAGCTCACAGAACCCCTACTACCTGCAGCGCGAGTCCAACAACGCTGCGGTACTCGAGTTCGACCCGGTCACGTATTTCGGCTGCGCACCGCAGGTCGACCTCATACCGGAGTTTGTCGTGCCCAGCGCGGTCGACGAGGGCGACGTGATCCAGTTCGACGGTTCGACAACCGACTCCACGCTGATCGTCCCCCGGGCCAACTACCAGTGGAACTTCGGCGACGGCACCACCGCCACCGGCCCGAGCATCGTGCACAGCTACAGCAAGGGCGGTAACTACAACGTGACGCTGACGGTGACCGACCGCGGCGGAAACACTCAGACGATCGTTCAGGCGATCCAGGTTCTGGGCGCCGACGGCCAGACCGTGCCCCCCGGAGGCTCGTCATCGGGCGGCGGTGGCTCGGGCTCAGGCTCGGGCAACGGTCTCAACGTCCACCTCCAGTTGCTGCCGCAGAGCCTGAAGACGGTGCTCCGTAACGGCATCCTGGTCCGGGTGACGTCGAACAGGCCGGCCAACGGGATCGCCACCGTGACGATCACCCGCCGCTCCGCCAAGAAAGCGGGGATCAAGGTCGGGCACGCCTCGGCGGTCCGCATCGGGCTCGGCACGGTCTCGACGATCAAGAACGGCACGGTCACCCTGCGCCTGCACCTCTCGAAGGCGATGGCGAAGAAGCTGAGCCACCTCCATCACGTCGCGATGACGATCCGGCTGGCGCTCGTAGCGTCCGGTAACGATCACTTCGCGGTCGACGCCGCCGGCAAGTACTAAACCGGCGACTTCTCCTCCCAATCGGGCGTCACGCGCTTCGTGCGCGTGGCGCCCGCTGTCTTTAAGTGGTCGGTGGCGCGCCCCGCACGCGAGGTCACGTTCCGCCCGACGGGCACGGATGCCCGTCGGAACGGTCCCACGGACGCCGCCATAGGCGGCCCCTCATCCCGGTGAACGGCGCACTCGACCTGCGCGCTGGGCTCTATCACCGGCGGCCCAACCCGACACTCGGCCTCTCGTGCAGGCCGAGTGCGCTCGGACGGACGCTATGCGCACCCGAATGTGCATTCGGCTCCTCGGGGGCGTCGAGTGAGTGGTTTGGCCGGGGCCGCGCAGGGAATCCGGTGCGATCGTGGTCGCGGCTCGACACGCGCAGAGGTCTCCGCACGCGCGGCATCCGTCGGATGTGGCGCGGCAGGCCCCGGTTGCGCGAGGAGCGAGCTCAGACGGCGGGCTGAACGGCCCGCGCGGCGCGGAGCTGGCGCTCGAACGCCGTGGGGGGCGAGAGGCGCTTGGGGGCGCCGAAGTGGAACCCCTGGGCGTAGTCGGCGCCGATCGCCTTGAGCACGCCGAGCGTGTCGGCGTCCTGGACTCCTTCGGCGATCGTGCGCTTGTCGAGGCAGCGGGCGATGCCGACGATCGACTTCACGACCTGGTGGTCGAGCTTGCTGCTCGCCAGCTCGCGAATGAAGCCCATGTCGATCTTCAAATACCGCGCCGGGATGTGCTTCAAGAACGTGAAGGAGGAGAAGCCGGTGCCGAAGTCGTCGAGGGCGAGGCTGCAGCCGAGGCCGTAGAGGGTGCCGGCGAACTGCCGGGTGGCCTCGAGCTTGGTCATCGCGGACGCCTCGGTGACGTCGAAGATCACCTTGCCGGGGTCGACGCCGTCGGCGATCGCGTTCCGGATCTCGGTGATGATCGCCTGGTCGCCGATCGAGTAGCCGGACAGGTTGATCGCGACGCCTTCGCCGTCCATCGCCAGGCGCAGGCCGGCGCCGGTGACCCAGCGGTCGATCTCGCCGATCACGCCGAAGCGCTCGGCCATCGGCAGGAAGGCCGCGGGCGGGATGATGTCCCCGTCCTCGGAGAGCATCCGCACGAGCAACTCGTGGTGGGTGATCCGGCCGGTGCGAAGGTCGGCGATCGGCTGGCCGTACAAGACGAAGCGGTCGTCGGAGAGCGCGGTGCGGATCCGTTGCACCCAGGTGAGCGCGCCGCTGTCCTGGCCGCTGAAGACCCTGGCCTGGTCGCCGCCGAGCTCCTTGGCCTCGTACAGCGCGATCTGCGAGCGGGCCATGACGTCGTCGGCCGCGACCTCCTCGTCGCCGGTCAGCAGCGCGATCCCGATGCTGGCCATGATCGGGGGCCCGATCTGGCGCTCGCACAGGACGGCGCGGATGTCGCGGGCGACGATCATCGCCTCGTCCTCGTTGACCTCGGGGAGGATCAGGGCGAACTCGTCGCTGCCGAGCCGGGCGACCACGTCGGTGGCGCGCGCCCGGGCCCGGAGGATCTCGGAGACGGCCTTGAGCATCACGTCGCCGGCGGCGCGGCCGTAGGTGTCGTTGAGCAGCTTGAAGTTGTCGATGTCGAGCATCAGCAGGGCGCCGGGGCGCGCATACCGCGCCGAGTAGGACAGCTGGCGCTCCAGCTCGCTGACGAGCCGCGACCGGTTGTAGACGCCGGTCAGGAGGTCGTGCTCAGCAAGATGCTCGAGGGGTGTTGACATGGGAAAGCGTCAAGGGACGCGTGGGTCCACTAACAACGCATCGGCTCCCGCGCCGAGAAGCGATATCCGTAGTTACTACGGATTGGGCCGACGCAACCGGGAAGGAGCGCGTGCAATGGCGGGCCGCCGCCCCGGCGGCCACCGCCCGTAACCTACATCGGCCATGTCGCTGCGCCTGACAACCGCCGGCGAGTCCCACGGTCCGGGACTGACCTGCATCCTCGAGGGGTTGCCCGCCGGCCTGACCCTGGACCGGGACGCGCTCAACCGGGATCTCGCGCGCCGTCAGCTCGGCCACGGCCGCGGCGGGCGGATGAAGATCGAGCGCGACCGGGTCGAGGTCACGGGCGGCGTCCGCCATGGCAAGACGCTCGGCGGCCCGATCGCGCTCAACGTCGTCAACCGCGACTACGCGAACTGGGAGGAGCGGATGAATCCGTGGCCGGTGGACGGGACCGCCGTCGCCGAGGTCCATCTGCCCCGTCCGGGCCACGCCGACCTCGTGGGGACGCAGAAATACAACACGACCGACGTCCGCAACATCCTCGAGCGCGCGAGCGCGCGCGAGACCGCCGCCAGGGTCGCCGGCGGTGCGGTGGCCAAGGCTTTCCTCCGCGAGCTCGGGGTCGATGTCTTCTCGCACGTGATCCAGATCACGAGCGTCAACGCGCCGCGCCGGCACGACCTGACCCCAGACGACTTCAAGACCGTCGACGAATCCCCGGTCAGGTGCCTCGACCCCGAGGCCAGCAAGCAGATGGTCGCCGAGATCGACCGGCTGCGGAAGGCGAACGAGTCGCTCGGCGGCGTGTTCGAGGTCATCGCCTTTGGACTCGTCCCGGGGCTCGGCTCGCACATCTCCTGGGAGGAGCGGCTCGACGGCCGCCTCGGCCAGGCGATCCTGTCGATCCAGGCGCTGAAGGCGGTGTCGATCGGCGACGGAACCGAGGTCGCCGGCCTTCCCGGATCGCAGGCGCACGACGAGATCTTCTACGACGACGAACGCGGCTACTTCCGCGAGACCAACCGCGCGGGCGGGCTCGAAGGAGGAATGACGACCGGCTCGCCGCTGGTCGTGCGCGGCTCGATGAAGCCGCTCCCGAC
>Ga0335076_10000628_pt1 | contig 32922 bp, 31 predicted proteins | sample Lox_Sample_25_FD_206717 | JGI IMG/M metagenome (GOLD analysis project Ga0335076, IMG submission 206717) | Soil microbial communities from Loxahatchee National Wildlife Refuge, Florida, United States - Lox_Sample_2.5 | ecosystem: Environmental > Terrestrial > Soil > Wetlands | place: USA...
CGATCACGAGCCTGCTGATGCTGGGAGTTCCCGAGACGCGCGCAATCGCTCTCGTCGGCGACCAGCCCTGACCCGCAGCACTCGAGCGGCCCGGGAGCGGAAGTCATCGAGCACGCACCCGCGCCGGCCAGTGACTCGTTGCCCATTCGGGCAGCCCGATCTGCCTTGCCGCTCACGACGGGGTGCGTGATACTCGTGACGTTCGACCAGGGCTGCGAGGGGATGAAGGCTCGCGACGACGATTCTGAACGGCGCGCGACTCGGAGCAAGGGCTACGTGCCTTCGCCTGGCGGGCAGGGGCACGCCCGCGTGGCCCGAGGAGCGGCGGCGACCGTGCTGGCGCTTCAGTCCGGTGCGGGCAACGGCGCTGTCGCGCGGGCGCTGTTGCAGCGCAGCGTCGGGACCGTGGGGCGCGGACTCGGCAAAGCGCCGATCACCGTCTACGAATGGAACGGCGGGGGGTTTACACCAACGACGAACACGATCGCGCGCGGTAGCGAGCTCGCCGAGGCTCGCCGCACGATGCAAGACGCCAAGTTCGCGTTCGTGCGCACCGAGGATCCGGCTGCGGTGCAAGCGGGGCCCAAAACAATGATCCAGAGCTGGCAGCAAGGGCTGGGGTTCGTCCGCGTGAGCGACATCCGCGTGCAGCGTCTGGGCGCGCCGTACGACGCCACCGCGGACTACGCGGATGCTCACCGCCTGCTCAACGTCACCGGCAACCGGCATGAGCGCGACCGCTACGACCCCAGCTTCGAGCAGTGGTACCTCGACCAGGCTGTGCTCATGGAGGCCTACCATGAACTAGACGCGCGCGCGCTCGAGCTTCAGGCCGAGGGCGAGGACACGAAACAGCTCGAGGACACGAAGCGCCGGCTCGCGCTCGCGATGACCCAGTCCTTCGCGAAAGGGGCCGAGCTGCAGACGGGGGCGACGCCGCACGAGGTGCCGCTGGGAATGCAGGCCTCGCCGATCTTCCAGCAGGGCCGATATCACCGCAGCGCGGAGGGCGGAAGCCAGGCGCTGAGCGAACTGCGTGTCGCGATTGCGGGCAAGGCCGGGCTGAGCGGCGAGCAGATCGAGCCGATCGGCGACGCCCACTTCGGCGAAGTGCTCCACCGGGAGATGCCGGTCTACTCGGTGCGGGACACCACCGCGAAGCCAAACAAGAAGGTCAACACCGTGATCGCCAGCGTGTCCGACTTCAGGCGGGCCGTGCGGGCGCTGCTCGCCAACCTCAAAGCCGGCATCGCTCCGACGCACACGTTCGTGCTCGACGCCTCGTTGTTGTACGTCGCCGCGAGCGCCACGCCGAAGGAACTGCAGGCGAAGGTGGCCATGCCGCTCCAGAACGCGCTGCTGGAGGAGGCCGACGAACACGTCAGCAATACCAAGAAGCGCCGGCGCAAGGCCACGAGCAAGCAGGTGGCCGCCGCGATCCTCAATCGCCTCCAGCTGGTGGTGTTCACCGAGCACGACGGCGTTCGGCTCGTCCTGATTCCCAAGCTGCTCGAGGGCCTGGGCAAGCCCGACGCCTTCGGGAGCAGGGACGTACGGAAGTACGTCGACGAGGCCGAGCGTAAGCACTTTCGCACGCGCAAGGCGCACGCGCCAGGGACGCTTACCACCGCCATTGTCGAGAGCGGCGCTCGTCTGGACCCGAGCGCGACGCGACAGGCGCTGCTCGGACAGATGCCGACCGCGGAACTCCTCAAGCGAGGGCGCGCGGTCGAGGTCGAGCTTGCCACGGCGGGCGCATGGGCCCGTGCGGTTACGGGGGAAGGAGGGTCCGCGGAGGAGCGACTCGTCGCCGCGCACAAGGCACGCATGGACCTCGCCGGCTTCCTAGGCACCAACGTGTACAAGTCGTTCCGCGGCCTGTCGACCAAGGGGTTGGCCGGCGGAAAGCCGGCGCCGGCGTACCTGCGCTTCTACCCGGAGGCGACGTGCGGGCTGCTCGACGGCCTGGCGGACGTCAAAGGACCTCTCGGCGGCGTGGACAAGACGTTCGCGAAGCGTGGGATCACCCAGGTCCTGCAGGCGGTCTACGTGCGCGCGCTCGGAGCGATGGCGAAAGCGATCACCGTCGCCGGCGAGATGCCTCGCTTTATGGACTGCATCGAGACGATCCACGACCAGCTCCAGCTGATCCTGGGCATCGTCGAGCCCCACTCTCAGGGAACCGCGTTTGCGAAGGGGATCGTCGGGGCGCTGCGCGAGCCATTCAAGGACCCCTCGGTGAAGCGCGATCGCGCGCGCCCCACGCTGCCCGACGACCTCGACGCGAGCGTCCAGCACAAGGCCTCCTCGATGCACAGCCTCGCGAGCATCATCTCCGGCGTCGAGGCCCAGGCCGCGGCGGGTGGCCGCACGTCGCTGAGCATGCTCGTCCTCAAGGACAATTACTACGAATCCGCGGGCGCCGCCGAGCACTCGCGCGCCCACCTGGTGAGCGTTCTCGACGGCTACAAGGTGGGCCACGACCCAATGAAGGCCGAGCACTTCGAGGGGGGCCAGCCGCCCCCGGCGCCGGTGGACATCTTCATCTGCGACTTTCACCACAACATCTCGGTGGAGCGCAATGAGTACCAACTCGAGAACGTTGTGCACCAGGTGGACGAGCTGTTCCGTCTCGGGCTGGTAGCCGATCGGTTCACGGTCGCGATCGACTGCACGGTGGACTTCCTGCGCTCGCGCGATGTGCGCGCGTTCCTCGAGCACTTCAAAGACCGGATCGACCGCGGCGAGCTCAACGTGGTGCTTTACCGCAGCGCGCAGAAGTTCGACATGCTCGGGATGGACAACTACTACGGCGGCTACACGATCACCATCAACAACGCCCGCGCGTACGCACAGTTCGACACTCGCATGAAGGCCGCCGACGACCAGGTCACCGGGCTCGCTCACCAGGGCTTGGCCCACCTGGCCCAGTTCGGGTCCAAGGCAGGAGACGACTACCGCCGCGCGCTCATCGAGAACACCGCCGCGCTCTACCGCAAGCTGATGGCCAAGGGCCTGGGCGATCAGAAGGGCCCGCTCTGTATCGGGCAAACGAGCGACCCAAACAACTTCTTCCTCGACATCCAGTTCCCCGAGACCGAAGCGCTGCCCGACAACGCCTCCCCGAACCCGGGCAACTCCTTCATCGACTACTTCAGGCGGTGGGCCCCGACCGCCGGCGTCGCGCTCACCGAGCGACCGAGCTTTGGGTTCGCCACCACAAACCTCACCACGATCGCGGGGTCCAAGACCCGCCTAAACCCCGGGCTCGAGGACGACACGGCGCTCGACCGCTACGCCGACTTCTTCGCCTCGTGCAAGCAGCGCATGCTCACTCCACGGGCGCACGCGCACGACGACATCTCCGCCATCGCCGGGCCGCCGTGGCCGCACCCGGACGACACCTCGCGCGAGATGGCGCTCGCCCGCGCGATCGCGGTCCGGTACGAGAGGATGTTCAAGGGCGATCGACCCGGCCCGCTCCCGGCGCGCGCCGTCGAGTCGGCCGAGCTCCCGGAACCGGAGATGATCGCCCACCCACGCGAAGGCGGCTCGCAGCCCCTCACGCTTCCAGCCCCACGTCGGCGCGCTCGGCCCGCGGTCTCCCCCGCGGCCCCGGCCGACGTCCTCCCAGCCCGCAAGGACCTCGAGATCGCCCCCTCGCTGCAGCCCAACCCCTACCTCTGGTGCTGCGCTAACAGCGCGAACGACTACAACTGGGCGATTGCCGACCATAGGCCGGGGCGCGGCTGGTGGTACATCGAGCAGTTCTGCTGTGCGCTGGCGATTCACTGGCTCCAGAATGGCGCTACGCGTGGAAAGCTCCGGTTCGTCGACCTCAACACCTCCGCGCGTGACACCGCCGTCGCGCTCGTCAAGCGCTGGGGCGGCGTCGGGGTCGACCAGCAGGCCGAGGACGCCCGCCAGGCGATCGGCGGCGAGTTCGTGAGCCGCGACAAGGTGGTCGACAATGTGGCCGCCAAGCGCTACGTGGCCGGAACGCGCATGTGGTTCGGGACCAGCCGCCATTCCGAGGGCGCCGTGCGCACCGAGGGCGGGCGCTGGCGCGTCTACGACCCGAACGTGGGCACCACGCGCAGCGTCGGCGCTACCGACTTCTCTGCCTATCTGCGGACCCAGGGCACCTTCGCGGTCAGTCGCGCGAGCGCATCGACGCCGTCGGCCGAGGCCACCGAGGTATCACGCGACTGAATGGCCGCGCCCCCTCCCCGCGGCCCATCCCCGACCTCTCGCCCTCAAATGTCCGCCTGAGAACGCAGGCCAAGACTGTCCCCTTAGTCGAGAAGCAGCCGCGACGACATCGTCGCTCGTTCAGGGCGTGAACGAGCCACGCCGTATAGCCGCACGTGGGTGCGACTCGTATGTCGCACGCCGAGTCGAGTCTCGGCCCGACAATCGTTCGAATCATCTCCCTCTCCGCTAACTGACGCGCTCGTCGGAGCCCGTGGCCGCTGCCCGGCCTGTCCGTTGGCGCGAGCGTCTCCGGACGGCGCTGCGGAGGAGCCACGAGCGAATCGAAGCGCACGCCGCAGGCTCGGGCGAGCAGCAAGGAAGGGTCAGCGAACGGTCGGCGGCCGCGGTTGATCCGCGTAATGTTCGCCGACTGCTACGGATGCTCCAGGGGTGCGGGCTGCGCAAACCTGGGTGAGGTGAAATCAGCACAGGAATTGGTCGCGGTTGTGGCTTGGAGGTCGGAGCCCACGAACTCGCCGCTCGTGGAGGGTTGGAGGCATCTCGGGATTCGGGCCGAGTTGCTGTCCCCGCCCGATGCTTGTCACCTTCTTGGGGCCGGTGACATCGCCGTGGTGCGTCTTGATGTGACGCCAACACTCGATGGCGTCGAGGCGGGGCTGGCGGAGATGGCTGTGCTAGAGCGACGCGGCGTCCGGTTTGTGAATCGACCTGGCGCCCTGCTGGCGGCCCACGACAAGCTTCTCGCCGCGCAGCGGTTGGCGGCTGCCGGGATTGCGCATCCGAGCACGCTGCACTGCACGCGGCTCGACCAGGTGCGCGAACTGGAGCCGCCGTTCGTGCTCAAGCCGCGTTTCGGCAGCTGGGGGCAGGATGTGATGCTCTGCGGCGACGGCACCGAGGTCGAACGAAGCCTGGCCACCATCGCTCAGCGAAACTGGTTTCGCCGGCAGGGCGTGCTGGTCCAGGAGCTGATCCCGCCCTTGGGCTACGACACGCGGGTCGTCGTAGCCGGGGGGCGGGTGGTCGGAGCGGGAAGACGAGAATCGGCGCTCGGCGAGTGGCGGACAAACGTGGCCCTAGGCGGCCGGTTCATCTCAACCTCGCCAACCGCGAACGAGCAGGCACTGGCGATTGATGCCGCGCGTGCGATCGGCGCGGAGCTCGTGGGAGTCGACCTTCTACCCACCCCGGAACACGGCACCGTCGTGCTCGAGGTCAACGGCGCCGTCGATTTCTCCGAGGACGAAGAGTCGCTCGCGGGGCGCAGCATCTACACGGACATCGCCGCGGCGCTCGCCCTCGGACAGCCGCAGCTGGTCGCCCGCTGAGTCGGGTCGCGCGAATCGCGCTCCCGCGCCGGCTGCCCGCCGGCGGCGGAAGCTCTCCCTGACCTCGCCCGCGCCTCGACGATGCCGCTGACCCCCCATCGCCCCCGCAACACCGGCTGCTGGAGCCACCCGGCCCGGCTCCACGGCGCGCCGAGATTCGACCGGCTTCGTCCGCATGCCGAAGCTACTCCGTCGGCGGACTGCCCAGCCTGAGGGCGACGTTGGCGATCAGGGCGTGGAGGGAGTGGGCGAAGGAGGCGCTGAGCCTCGGCTCGGCTCACCTCTTCTACGAGCCAGCTTCGGAGAACGACCAGGTTGAAGGCCAGGAAGGATCTCAACATTCGCCATCGGTCGGGCCGCGCCAGCGTGACGCGCCCGGGGGCGTTGTGACCTCCACACAACGGATCGCACACTCGCCGGGTTTGCGCGGCAGCCTCCGCGCAAGCCAGCACGCTTGACGGTTTCCGAGGTGCGCATGGTGACAGCAAGGCGGGACGCGGTGCTGGTGCGTTAGCCCCTCTACCTACGTACAAAGAAACACGAGGCGAGCCCGGATGCCTCTGGCCGGGCGGTCCGTGCCAAGCCCGGCGTCGAACGGGTAGGAATCCACTCCAGGGTGCTTCGAACTACCGATGTGGCGCGATCGCAGCGGGGTGATGCTGCGGTCGAGTACACGCGTGGTGTCCGGGACCGATCGAAGGAGGTGCCATGATCCCAGCACCGCAAACAAGCACCAACGGAGCTCCACCTGTTGTTGTGGTTCCTCCTGAGGGGGATGAGGAGCAGGTCCGCAAGCTCGCGATTGAACAGATCGAGCGCAAGCGGCGCTTCTATACGCGCGCGTTCGGTGCGACTGTCTTGGCTGTCGTGCTAGTGATCATCTGGGCGCTCGCCGAGTACCACAACGCACACGGCTGGCCGACAAACGGGTTCAGCCAGAGCTCCGGCATCTACCACACGTGGAATAGCTGGATCATCTATCCGATCATCGCGTTGGCGCTAGGTGTGGCCCTCGATTGGTGGCATACCTTCCGGCACAGGCCGATCACCGAGGACGAGATCCGGCGCGAGATGGACCGTCTTCGCGGAACGCGATGAGCGCGGGGCTGACCCCAATCCGTCGGCATGGAGGGCTGGAGAACGTCTCGCGGGCGCTGGCCGTGCTCACAGCGCTGTTTCTGGCCGGGATCGTCGTTCTGGTGCTGGTCGACCGTAGTTCCAACACCTCGAACAGTCGGGGCGGCACAGGCTCGGGCGTGGCAGCGACGCAGGCGCGCTCGGTTCCGCCGTTCACCGGCGTCGACCTGGCCGGAGCCAACAACGTCGAGGTGCGAGTCGGCGCGCGGCAGGCCGTGATCGTCCACGCCGATGGCAATCTGCTGGGACGGGTCACGACGCAGGTCAGTTCGGGCAGCCTCGTGATCGGTAAAACGCCCGGCACTCTGAACGCCAGAAGTCCGACGTTCGTGGTGGTAAGCGCGCCGTCGCTCGACGCCGTCACCGTGGAGGGCTCGGGGAACATCTCGGTGACCGGGATCAACGGCCCTAGCTTCACCGTGCAGCTCCCCGGGAGCGGCAATATCCACGCCGCCGGGACCACCGAGCGGCTCGGCGTGGCGATCGGGGGCTCGGGAACCGCCCTGTTGAGCCGGCTGATCGCGCGCGACGCGACGGCATCGATCGACGGCAGCGGCAGCATCGTGCTAACCGCGACGCACAGCCTCGACGCGAGCATTTCGGGTAGCGGCACGATCTTCTATACGGGGAACCCCGCCCAAGTCACCCGGTCGGTGACCGGCAGCGGCACGATCAGCGGCGAATGATCTAGGGCGCGATTTCGCTCACGTGGTCTTCGCGACGACGACGGAGCAGGGAGCCTGTTGACAAACGCTCCGTGGGACGCTCCCGAACACGCGCCGGTTCATTCCTTTGTTGCCGACCACGAGCAGATCGACGTCGTGCTCGGCAGCGAGTGCACAGATCACTTCCGCCGGCTCGCCCTTGCGGGCAACCGTGTCGCTGTCTAAGCCGCGCTGCCGAGCCCGGTGAAGGGCCTTGCCGAGGATCGTGTCGACGCGTTCCGCCGCGTGCACCGTCCACTGCACCTCTTCAGGCAGTCCCGAACGGTCCTTCTCCACTTGCTTGAGACTCGGTGGCATGTACGCACTGAAGATCAGAAGCCGCGCGTCGAATCGCTCGGCGATGTCGAGGGCAACGTCCACGGCCTTGTCTGCGGTTTCCGTGCCGTCGGTCGCGACGGCGATCGTCTTGAACATTGATGCCCCGTTCCCGGTCGAATCGTTCTCGGACGTGGTCAGGACGTCCAGAGCGCGTGCGGGCGGATCATACGGGCGTGAGTGAACTGCGTGAGGCCTCGGGTCGGCCCGCCGTAAATCCTGATCATGCGAACAGAACGCCGGCGCTCTGTTCCAGTGCCGCCCGTGCAGCAGCGCGACCCGCCTCCCGCGCGGCATCGATCTGATGAGACTCGAGAAGCCCGATGCCCTCGACGCGCGGCTTGATCACGAGGTCGGCGTGGCGCGCGGCTTCAGACGTGTTCGCGCTGCCGAGGAGGAGCACTCGAGTGACCGTTTCCCCGAGACTGGGAGTCCGCGCGGGTCGAGCCTCGTCCCACGGACCCCCGTCGACTGAGCGCTCCGCCGACGGCTTGACGTCTACAGCGAGGATCGGACCCTCGCCAAGCTGTGCCATCTCCTGGACTGGGCGCGCAAGTGTCCTAGGTCGCACAGGTGTTCGCAAGCGTGCGCAAGCCATTTGCAGTAATAGAGAGCATTCTCATGCTTACTGATCTTGTGGCGTAAAATCCGCCGGCCGCCCAGCGAGGGCGGGTCAATTCGGCCTAATTTCGTCTGTCGCGCGTGCGTAAAGCGGGGCGAGGTGGGCCCCAGAAAGAGGGGGCAGCGTGCACGGGACGAGTCGTCGCATCGCAGGAATCGTGGCCTCGGTCGCGTTGCTGTTCATCCTGGGTCCCGCCGCCATTGCGAGCGCGGGAACGACCAAAAAGCCGTACTCGCTGACGATCACCCCGGGGACGCCGTCGACGGCGGCGGGCGACACGACCGGCGAGGTGGCGAGTGGCGAGACCGTGGGCATCTCGGCGACGTTCAAGAACGAAACGTCGACTCAGCAGATCGGGTCGGCGAACCTCGCCATACCGTCCGGCTTGGCGGTCCTCAGTGCGAGCGTGCCCTCCGGCTCAGCGACACTCGCGCCCAGTTGCAGTGTGAACGGAACAACCGTGCCTGCGTGCGTGGCTCTCCGCAGTCTCGCCATTGCGCCGGGCACGTCGGCGACCGTGGCGATGTCCGTGGAGACGCCAAAGTGTGACGCGCCGGGCACCGCCTACGCATGGTCCGTTGAGGCCAAGCAGGCGAACAACTACAACGGCACCCCGGGCAATGACCTCACATTCGAAGCGTCCCAGAGCCAGCTGTTGACGACCGTGGACGGCGCCTGCTCCCTCGCGTTCGTCAATGAGCCGCAGAACGAGATCCTCGGCAATGCAATCGACGGCGTGACCCCCTGGTTCATGGGCGGCGCTACCGCCGACCACCCGGTGACGGTGCAGGCCGTGACGTCCACCGGTGCGCCCGTCCCGGGCTTCGCCGGGCCCGTCACCGCTGGGATCGCTGTCAACGCCGGTGGGGGGAACCTCAACGACACCAGCCCACACACTGCGTCGAATGGGGTCGCTTCGTTCAGCGACCTTGAGCTCACCGGGCCCGCGAACGGTTATGAGCTGAGCGCTTCGAGCGGAACCCTTACCAGCGCAACGTCGGGAGCGTTCGATTTGGCCGGCACTGCCGCACCGTGCTCGGGCGCCGGCAATTCGTGCCACACCGATGCGTCCGGCAACGATGGCGACGGCTCAGTGACCGCGAACGTCCTGTCCGGGACCGGGCTGCTGGTCGAATCGGCGAATGCCAACAATGGGGCACAGCTCACCTGCAGCGGATCCACCTCGGCGGATCCCAACACCTACTCGTTCGAGACGGTGTCCGGCCTGTCCGCGAACACGGTGTTCACGATCACGATTGTCGGCGTGAAGATCAGCGGCTCGGTCTCGAAGTTCCTGAAGGCACAGCAGATCTGCTTCGGCTCAACGCTCGGCTTCACCGCGGCGAACGGAAAAGCCGCAGGAGCCGGCGCGCTCCCCGACGGGAGCGGCGGCTTTATCGGACCGCTCCCGAATTGCACGGGCAGCACCACCGGTCCGTCCGAGAAGAGCGCTTCGGCGACGCAGGTCGGCTCGACCTACACGGTAACGCTGGTCGCCAATGTCCCAGCCAAGTGGGCGGTCGATCCCTGGATGAAGTAGGCCCGCGCGTCAAGCGGGAGCGTCGGCAGCGAGACGATGCCAAGGCGTTCGATAATCGCGTCACGCTCACGCTCGAGGTCCGGCTGAGGGGCCCGCAAAGCGCCCAGCGCGTCGAGCGCAAGCGCCAGCTCAAAGTCTTCTCCCCGCTCTCGGGCTGAACCGGCAGCAAGGTCGAGCTCATGATCGGCGGCCTCATGGTCGCCGATCCGCGCGAACGCGATCCCGCGCGCGCGATGTAACAGTGACACCTGGCGGTTCCCGGAGCTGAGCAGATCCTCGGCCATGGCGACCGCATCCGGCGCGCTTCCGGCCAGCGCCTCGCCTTCGGCGACCACCGCGCTCGCGAGCTCGGCGTAATAGTCGAAGCCGAAGCGCCGCGCATCGGCCGCCGCTGACCTCAGCATGTCCATGCCCTCATCGGGTCGACCGGACCGAACGGCCAGCCGCCCGAGCAGCATCGTCGCGAACGCGACACTCGCCTGTTGTCCGGTGGAACTCCAGACGCGCACCGCCCGCCGCAGGCTCGCCTCCGCCTCGTCGAGGCGGCCCTGGTCGGACCTGATCTCGCCGACGTTCGCGGCGGCATCGGCAGCATCGGCAGCGTTCCCGGAACGTTCGGAGCACGCGCTTGCCTGCAGGTACAGGCCGACTGCCTCCTCCCAGCGACCCTGCCAGTATGCGAACCCCCCGAGGTTGTTGAGCACGTTGGCCTCGTTCTCCGGGTCGCCGAGCTCCCGGTAGATCTCCAACGCGCGGCTCGAGTGGCCGAGCTCGCCCGCGCGCCCCTGTTCGAACAGGGCCCAATCGAGCGTGTAGCAGGCGCGGGCCTCCGCTCGCAGCTCGCCGGCTGACCGCCCCACGCTGAGTGCTTCCCGACACAGCCGCTCGGCGTCCCGGTATCTCCGTTGCCGCTGCCGAATCCACGCGAGCTCGGCGATCATCGTCGCGCGCCATCGCGCTGCTTCCCGGCCCGGGACCTGCTCGAGAGTGCGAAGCCCTCGACGCATCCAACGGAGCGCCGCCGAAAGCGCGGATCCCTCCGCGATTCGTCCATGGCGGAAGTACAAGCGCGCTTCGGTAACGGGATCACCGGCAATCAGACGACGCGCCGCCGTGAGCGCGCGACCGGCCGCTACAGGCTCTCCGACTTGAGCCAGCGCCTCGCCCAGTGCCTCCCACACGCCCGCGAGATCCGTATCGCCCACACGAGCCTCCCGCCCCGCCTCGAGCGCCCGACGGTACATCCGCGCCGCGTCGGCGTGGGCAAACCGTGCACTGGCACGCTCGGCACCCATGCGCGCGTACTGCCACGCTCGTTGGTGGTCGCCCGCGAGGATGAAGTGAAGTGACAGGACGGCGGGATCGGCGTCGGCGTCGCGCCCCAACCCGGGCTCCAGAGCCTCGCCAACCGCTGCATGGAGCCTGCGACGCAACCTGAACGGCAACCCCTCGTAGGCGACCTCGCGCATCGCCGGCCGCTTGAAGCGCGTATATCCGTCGCCGTCATCCGCGAACACCGCGGTGATCCGGCTCCAGGTCCGCTCGTCCGGCTCAGGCATTTCGGCGTCGAGCACGTAACGCAGCAGACGCCGATGGAAACAAAGCCCCAGCACCGAGGCGCGGCGCACAAGCACACGGTCGCGCGGGTCGAGTTCGTCGATCCTGGCCGAGGCGGCGGCGTCGATGCTGTCCGGCAGCTCGCCCGAGCCGTCCGCCGCTGCCGCCAGCAAGTCGAGCAGAAACTCGGGACTTCCGCCGGCACGCTCGACCGCAAGCTCGAGCACGTGCGGAGGCACACGACTCGCCTCTGGCGTGCTCTCGGCAAGCGCAATCATCGCGTTTGCCGGGAGCGGCCCCAGCGAGATCTGACTCGAGAACAACCCGTCCCTTCCGACGAAACCACCAGTGACATCGCGGCGGGTCACCGCGATCACCCACGAGGAACCCTCGACCTGCCGTGCAATCGCCTGCAGAAGCGCCACGGACGCGTCATCCATGAAGTGCACGTGCTCGATCTCGATGAGCGTCGGAACGGCAAGCCACGGGCCCAGGAACCGGAGCACCACCTCGTGGAGCTTCGCCGCACGGTGGTCCGGGCCCAAGTCGCTGACCTCCCGCGTCATCGGAACCTGGACATCGAACGCGATCGCGAGCAGCGGAAGCCACGGCAGAAGCCCGCGGCCGGCCGCCTCGGGTTGGCTTCGTATCGCAGCGGCCACGACCTCGTCCGGATCGTCCCAGTGGAGCCCGAGCAACTGCCGCAGGATGTCTCGCCACACGACGTACGGGACGCTCCGTCGGTAGTTCTCACAGATCGTGTGCGCGAACCGGAATCCGTCGGCAAGGTGTTGCGCTTCGGCGAGCAGGCGGGACTTTCCACTACCGGTCTCGCCGATGATCTCGATCACCGCGCCCTTGCCCCGTCCGGCATCCACCAGTGCATCGCGCAGCGTCGCATACTCGGCGTCGCGGCCGATAAGCGGGACGCTTTCACTCGCGCCGTGTGACGCGCGGGACCGGGCGAGTCCCCCGACCGTCCAGGCTTCGATCGGCTGGCTCTTGCCCTTGACCATGAAAGGCTCCAAGCGCGTCCGCTCGAACTTCGTCTGCGAGCGCGTGAGCACCCCCTCCGTCGCGTAGACGGCTTCCCATGGCGCCTCGGCCATCAACCGAGCCGCGAGGTTTACAGTGTCTCCCATCACCGAGTACGTCCTGCGGTAGTGCGGGCCGATCTCGCCGGCGAAGACCCGACCGCGGTTTACGCCAACGCGCACGCGGAGTTGCCGTGGCTGCTCGACGATGTGGCGCAGTGTGAGGAGCATCCGCTCCGCGTCATCGCCGACCGCCCGTGGAGCGCCCGACGTCAGAATCAGCTTCCCGCCGCCCGCCGCCACGTCCGAGCCCAGGAAGCACGCCTGGAACAGATCGGCGGCCTCTTCGACAGCGTCGATCAGCTCGCCGAGCGCCCGCGCTGCTCGCGAGGTCCCGCCCTCTGTGATCAATTCGGCGAGGCCACCAAACTGAACGAAGGCGACGACCGCCGTTCGGTGTTCGGGGGTGGCGGGTGCCGCCAGCACGTGCGCGCGAACCTCCGTCGAGAGACAGCGGAGGACGGCGTCATCGTCGGGACTGTGTCTTTCCTCCTCTGGCGCGAAGTTGTGTGCGGACGGCGAGCGCGCGAGTAGCACCCCCGGACCAAGATGCGCGCCCAGCGCGCGGCGTGGGAGACTCGCCGCGGTCTCTGGACTGACCAGGACCTGGCCGGCAGAGGCCAACGCCTCCATCTCGACCGCTTTCGTGCTGTCGGGCCCGGCGATCAGGAACTCACGGTGCGACTTGCCGACCAGGAACATCTGGAAGTTCCCGGTGTGGACGCCGGCGGACATTCGCAGGATGATCTCGGTGCCCCCCGCGCGGATGCGACCCACCCGGCGAAGAGTGGTGCGCATCGCCATGGCGGCCGTGCAAGCCCTGAGCGGATGGTCGTCGCCTTCGAACCACACGAGCAGCGCGTCGCCGCCGAACTTCAGAAGCGACCCACCGTTGGCGTAGGCGTCGGCGAGGAGCGTGGAGAAGCATCCGTTGATCGCGTCGGTGAGGTGCTCGGCACCCTCCCCGCCCTTTCGAGCCAGGCGCTCGGATAGCCGGGTGAACCCCGACACGTCGACGAACACGATGGTGCCCTCGAGGGTCTCGACGGGATCATTCGGCGCGACCACGAGCCGTCTGAGAACCAAACGGGGGACGTAGCGATCAAACTTCGCTGTTGTTGGACTGCCCCGCACCGCAACCCCCAACAAACGGGCCGCAAGTCCGCCCGGTTGCCAAGCATTTTAGGCGGGGGCCTCGTGCGCGACGGCCTGACCGCTCTCGGCCATCTGGACTTCGGGTCCTCAGTCGAAGCGGTCCCATGGCCACGGGTTGCCGCTCCCGTAGCGCTCGATGGTCGGTCCGGTCGGGGGCAGCACCGCACCCAGAATCCCGGCCTCGACCGAGAGCAGCCTCGAGGGAAAGATTCGGGCGAACGGATCGTCGCGCAAGCGGTGCTCATCGGCCGGCGAGCGCGCCACCGTGATCGCGCCCTCGAAGTGCGAGTCGTCCCGGAGCAACGTCGAGAGGCCCACAGGGAACTGATGGAGCAGGACCAGGCGGCGTGCCTGCTGGACGGCCAGATCGTCGAACGGGAGTCGCACGCCTGATGGTGGGAGCACGAGGGAGATCCACGCCGCCGCGCCGTCAGGGTCGATCAGGCGCTCGTCGACGCGTAGTGCGTCGTGAGCCGGCTTGGCTCGCCGGCGCCAGGCCGCCAGCGTCCCGGCCGGGTGGCCGTCGGTGGTGAACGCGCTGGCGGCTGCGTCGGCGTCCGTGGCAAGGCCCTCGACCAGCGCCAGCCAGCACCGACTCATGGCGTTGGTGCCTCCCAATCCGGCCGCAGCTGCCGGCTGATGTCGCGCAGGTGTGTGACGAGTTCGTCGTGGGTGGGTCGGCCCCAGTACCAGTAGCCGTTGTATGCGGCGTGAATGCGGAGGTCCGGGCTGATTACAACGACGACCGGCACGTACGGGTTATTGAGTGTGTCCGTGGTCTCTCGGAGTCTGAGCTGTGTCTGGACTCCGCGGTCGGGATCGGAGAGGAAGGTCCAGCGTGCTCCGAGCCCGGCGCGGAATGCCGCGTTCACCTCGGGCGGGTCGATGCTCACCGAGACCATCCTCGAATATGCGACCTCCGCGTCTTCCTGGAGAGCCTGGAGGCGTCGGAGGAACGCCTGCTCCTTGGGGCACCACCAGCCCCGGTAGAAGTGCAGCACCGTGGGATCGCCGCCTACGAGCTGGGAGAGCCGACGTCGGTTGCCGGCGTGGTCGAGCAACTCGAAGTCGGGGACCTGCCCGCCGACAGCTAGTTCGCCGACAGTATCCACCCCGACGTTCCCGTTGGCGTCGCGCGGGCGGGGCCTGGCGCTCATCGCGCGCCCGCCGGTACGCGGCTCGTAAGCTCGGCGAGCGCGAAGTGGAACGCCTCCGAGAACGTCGGGAAGGGCTGGATCGTGTCGCTCAGCACCGCGAGCGGCACTCGCGCGCGGATCGCCACGGTCGCCTGCTGCATCCACTCGCCGGCCTCCGGGCCCAGCCCGTAGGCGCCCGTCAGCACGTCCCCGTCGGAGATCAGCGTAAGGAACCCCGGATGGTCGTCCCACGCCCGCAGATACGTGGCGGTCTTTGGGACCGCGGAGAGTGAAATCGTTGCGGTCACGGGTCCCTCCGCCGCGCCGACGGCAGCAGCCTGTGGATGCGTGAAGACGACCCGCGGCACGGCCGTGTAGTCGGCCTCGCGGCTCTCGCCAAGGATGTTCGCCGCGACGATCCGGCCGTGGTACTTGCCCACGTACGTGAGCGGCCAGATGCCCGTCACGTCGCCGATCGCCCATACCCCGTCAGCGGCGCGCATGCCGGCGTCGACCGGTATCCCGCGCGGATCAGCCTCGATGCCGACGTTCTCCAGGCCGAGCCCCTCGACCCGCGGCCGTCGCCCGGTCGCCACGAGCAGCCGCTCACCCTCGAGCCTCGCACCGTTCTCGAACCAGACGACGTAGCGACCACCTTGCCGTGACACGCTCGATGCCCGGCGGCCGAGATGGATGCGTAGCCGCTCGCCGCTGATGGCCTCGCCGAGCGCCTCGCCCAACCGGCGCGGCTCTCGCGGCAGGATGTGGTCCATCCCCTCGACCAGGTCGACCGCGGTGCCGAACGTCGAAAACGCCTGCGCCATCTCGACGCCGACCGGGCCGCCTCCCAGGATCACGAGGCTGCGCGGGATCTCGCGCACGCCGGTCGCCTCGCGGTTGGTCCAGACCCCCTCTAGCTCGCGCAGCCCATTGATCGGAGGGATCACCGGCTCGGACCCGGTCGCTATCACGACGTGACGGGCGGTGTAGCGTCGGCCGTCCACATCGAGCACACCCGGCTCGACGATCCGGCCGCTTCCGCGAATCAGCTCGATCCCCGCGCCCGCAAGCCACATGGCCTGCGCGCTGTCGTCGTAGCCGGAGACCATGTAGTTGCGCCAGTCCAGCGCGGTGGCTGTGTGCAGCGCACCGTCCACGGCCTGAGCGGCGCCGGGGGCGGCCAACGCGGCGTCGATCGCCTCTCCCGGACGCAACAGCGTCTTGGACGGGATGCAGGCGTAGTACGAGCACTCGCCGGCGACAAGTTCGCGTTCGACGATCGCTACGTCGAGGCCGCCCGCGGCGAGCGCACCAGCGCAGTGTTCGCCCGCCGCGCCGGCGCCGAGCACGATCACGTCGTAGTCGCTATTCACGTCTCGCTCCTTCTGTTGGGTGTCTGGTCAGCACGCGGGATACGCGGCGCTCATGGACCGCCTGCCGCCGCATCGCCGCAAGCACGGCGGCCTGCAGGCGGTCTATCGCGAGGCGGGGACGCACACCCCGTCGTGGTCCGGGAACGCTCGGCTGGCGTCTCATCTGCGGTAGGTCGCCCGCGCCGCCATTCCGTTACGCCGCCCCGCCAGTCACCGCGGCACCATCGCATCCGGGCGGGGTGCCGCGCGTCAGTGAGCCGGGTGCAAATCGAGCCGGTCGACGAGCCACTGTGATTGCCAGGCTCGCTCGGCCGCGTAGCCGGCGGCCCCGTCGAGTCGCATCGCCGCGTGTGCAGCGATGTACGCGCTCGTCGGAGGCGCGCCCGTCAGGGCGCGGAAGGCGCCGTCGCCGGCGATCGTAAGACTGATGCGAGTCTCCGGGATTTCATCGGCGAGCCGCCGCGCAGCTGCCAGAACCTCGTCGAGGGTCGCGCAGGTGGCGAGCCCGTGTGCCCCGTGCCGGTGTCCGGCGCGGGTGAGGGCCTGCACCGCTCGTCCCTGCGCACGCCATGCGCAAGCGTCCGCGTACTCCTGAGCGCACGCCGGGGTCCATGCCTCGATCTGGGAGCGCAGCCGCCCGGCTGGGGCGATGATCTTGTGCTCGTCGGGCTGCACGTCGCCATCGAGCTCGATCTCCCACAGCTCATCGGCGAGCCACCACGGGAGGTCGCTGACCCTGCAGGCGTGAATGCCGCGTTTGCACGCGGCTAGATCTCGCGGCGCGCGGACCCAGACGCCCACCTCAGGCCACTGGAAGGCGCTGAACGGGCCGATGCGTCCGGACCTGAGGAACTTGTAGGCGATCATGCTCCGCCTGCCCTCCTCGCCCGCAACGCCGCCAGTACCGAATCTGGAGGCTCCGGCGGACGCTCCGCTCCGAGCTCTCGCAGTGACCCGATCGTGACTTGCAGCTGCTCGACATAGGTGCGACACCAGTCGCACATCACGAGGTGCTCCTCGACTTTGCTCATGGTGCGCGCCTCGAGCGCGCCTTCGAAGTAGTCGGTGACCAGCTCCACGAACTGCCGGCACGTGACCTCGTCAACGCGCACGCCAAACTCGCTGGCCGAATGGCCGTTATGGGGCGGGCCCGAGTTGTGCACGTGCATGAGTCTCCCTGCCCGTCTATTCGTTACACGTCCGCGGCGGCGAGGTACTCCTCAAGAGCCGCCCTCAGTCGCGCGCGTCCCCGGTGCAGCAGCACCCGCTGGTTCTCCTGACTGAGACCGAGGAGCTCGCAGACCTCCTCGGCCGAGTGACCCTCGACGTCGCGCAGCGCGACGATCAGGCGCTGACGGTCGGGCAGCTGCGCCAGCGCTGCCTTGAGGTGGTCGCGGGCCTCGAGCGAGAGCAGTCGCCGCTCCGGCTTCTGCCATGGTCTCGGCGGTGTGGCCCAGTGTCCCGGCCACGCGTCGTCGTCCTTCTGAAAGCGGTCCGGATCCACCGCCGGCTCCTCGGCGCCGCTCGGGGCCACAGAGGAGAACGGCACCGCCCGCTTCTCGCGCGCGCTGTGGGTCCTTGCCTGGTTCGTCAGGATCGAGAAGATCCAGGTTCCGAGCGCCGAGCGCCCCTCGAAGCGGTCGATCCCGGTCACGATCGCCATCCACGTCTCCTGCACGATCTCCTCGGCCACAGCCTCAGAGGCAACGTACGTGCGGGCGACCCGCTTCATCATCGGGTAGCTGCGCGCGAACAGGTCACGGAAAGCGCGCTCGTCTCCGGCGCGAAGCGCCGCCAGCGTTTTCTCGTCGGCCACAGCCATCCTTGCCGGGGCGACCCCGGGCTCAGGCTGCATCGCCCGTCTCCGCGACAGGGTTGACGCTCACAAGCTCGATCCCGAAGTCCCGGAGCCGATTGAGCAGCCCGTACAGCTGGGACTGATCGACTAGTTCCGCGCGAAGCGTGGTCTGACCTTGGTGAGGGACAAGGCTCGTGCCATCGAATGCGGACTCGTAGTGGCTGCTCAGCCTGCCCCGGACCACGATTTCGTAGCGCTGCCTTGGGTGCTGATCGATCACGGAGCAAGCGTCCGCGCGACCTGGGTGACGTGTCATCACCCAGGCCCACGTTCACCCCGGGTGAAATCCAGCGCGCCGCGTAATAAACCGACACCGACAGACACCAACAGGCCATGGAACCCTCGTCGAGCATCTTCATCAGTGGCCCCCTCGCCGCCCGGCGCGCAGCGGATCTCCAACTCGCCTGGATCGACGCCGCGGACGATGTCCAGGATGCGTACGTCGCTTGGCATCGCGCGGAACGAGCCGAGCGAGACAACTCGTTTACCGCGTATCGGGCCGCGCTCGACCGGGAAGAAGCGGCCGCGCGTGCGCTGGAGACGCAATCGCGCGCCCTCAGTGGCCGGCTCAGATCAAGCTGAGCTCGCGCGCCCGCGAAATGGCCTCGGACCGCTCAGCCACACCGAGCTTGCGGTAGATGTTGCGCGTGTGCGTCTTGATCGTGTTGAACGACAGGTGCAGCTCACCCGCGATCTCGCGCTGGGAGAGCTCGCTGCGGAGGAGCCGCAGGACGGATAGCTCGGCGTCGCTGAGAGCTTCGCCGCCGCCGGTGGTTCGGCCGCCTCGCGTAGGCGGCGCGAACTTCGTCCGTCGCCCTGCTCGCGCGAGACCCTCGTTCAGGATGCCCGGATCCTCACACCTGGCCACTGCGGTGCGCGCCTCCTCGTAGATCCGTCGCGCGTCGTCGTAGTGTCCGAGCCGCTGGCGGACACCGGCCAGCGCGAGCAGCGAGTACGCGATCTCGATCGAGGCGACGCCACGGCGCGCGAGCTCACTAGCACGAACGAGGACCTGGTCCGCGACCTCCGGATCGTCGTTTCGATCGAGCAGCTGCCCGCGGACTGCCTGCGACAGGGAGCTCGCCCAGTGCTCGGAAAGGTCGTGCTCCTCAGCGAGTGCTATCGCCTCGGCGGCGCGAGCCCCGGCGCTCGCCGTATCTCCGCATTCGTATTCGATCGCGGCGAGACCGCCGCTGGCGTGCATCGCGGCGAGGTGGTTGCCGTTGGCTCGAGCGATCTGGACCGCCTCAACCAGTGTTTGGGTCGCAGCGTCTCGCTGCCCATGCCAGTGCAGCGACAAGCCCAGCACGGGGCACCCGACCGGCCGCCACGGCGAGGCGCCTCCCCCCCGCTCGAGCTCGAGGGCGCGGCGACCGGCGGCGACCGCCGCGCTCACATTGCCGCTCATATAGCGATGAATAGCCCGCAGGCTGGCGACGCCGGACTCGAGCGGAGGTAGCTCGTCGGGTTCCGGCCGTTCGGCTGCGGTGTTTCCGGCGGCTTCGATCCATCGGTCGACCTCGTCGAGCCGTCCGATGTTCACGCCAAGCCAGGCCTTCGTGAGGCACAGATTCGGGTCGTGAACGATGGTTTCGGAGGGCAGCTTGTCGATCCAACCTGCGACCGTTTCCTGACGGCCGCGCTGGAGGAATTCGTACCAATGGGTGGTGATCAGTTCGATCGCGTCGCCGAAGTCACCAGCAGACGTCGAGTGCTCGATCGCCTCGTGGATCGCGCCGGCTTCGCGGTACCAGGCTGACGCGCGGCGATGTAGCTCGACAACCAGCCCCGGGTTTGTGCGCACGAGCTCGTGGCGCAGAAGCTCGGCGAACAGGTGGTGGTAGCGGTACCACTCTCGCCTGGAATCGAGGGCCACGACGAACGCGTTCTCCCGCTCCAGTTTTTGGAGCAGCCGCTCGGAGTCCGGGTCTCCCGTCACGGCAGCGCACAGAGGCCCCGAGAGCCGCTCGAGGACCGAGGTTTGGATCATGAACTCGCGCAGTTCCGGAGGCTGGCTGTCGAGTACCTCCAATCCGAGGTAGTCGACGATCTGCTGATCATCCCCGGCGAAGGAATCGATGAACTGCCGGCGGTCCTCGCGGCCGCGCAGCGACAGCCCGGCGAGTTGAAGCCCGGCCGCCCAGCCCTCGGTTCGCTCGTGCAGGCGCGCGATCTCGTCGGGCTCGAGGTCGAGCCCGACTACGTCGTTCAGAAACGCGCCGGCTTCGGTCAGGTTGAAGCGCAGATCGGCGCCACGGGTCTCGGTCAGCTGGCCGCGGGCGCGCAACCTGCTCAGCGGCAGCGGCGGATCAAAGCGGGTTGAGAGCACCAGCTGGGCGGTCGACGGCAGGCGCTCAACCAGCAGCTCGATGGCACGGTGGATCTCTTCATTCTCGATCAGGTGGTAGTCGTCAAGTACCACAACCACCGGCTCGGTCAGCTCGGCGAGGTCGTTGATGATGAGCGGGAGAACCTGGTCGGTGACAGTCGTTCCGGGCGAGTGAAGCGCCGTTTGCGCCAAACCTCCGATTCCTGGGGCGGTGGTCTGCAGCGCCGCGAAGACGCCATCCCAGAACCGGACCGGATCGTTGTCCGCGGCGTCCAGCGAGATCCACGCGAACGGGCGACCCTCGCGGGGGTCGGCGTGCCATTCGCTGAGGAGGCTCGTCTTGCCAGAGCCCGGAGCCGCGGCGACAAGGATGACTCGGCTCTGGGCGTGCGCGATCAGCGCGCTCACGAGTTCGACACGGTGCAGGTGTCCTGGCCTGAGCGCCGGAATGTGCAGCTTCGTCGCCGCGAGAACCGGCGTCGCGGGCGCTGTCGGGCTTGCGGTTTTCAACGTTCCCTTTGCCCCTTGGGTCGTGCCGGCGCCCCCGTAGCCGGAGTTTAACCGCGTACCTGTAACGGATTCGAGGGCCGCCTTACGAATGCCCATGCTCGCACCTCGAGATTGGAGTCAGAGATGAGCGTGACCCACCCGGGCCGGGAGACGCAGCCAGTTGTGAGAAACGAGGGCTCTCGGCCGATCGCCGACTACGGCCTGCTGGCCGACTGCAACTCCGCCGCGCTGGTCGACCGCGACGGGTCGATCGGCTGGCTGTGCCTGCCTCGCTACGACAGCCCCGCGGTGTTTGCGCAGATCCTCGACCCCGACGGCGGACATTGGCAGATCCGCCCATCCGGCGCTTATCGCAGCGAGCGGCGCTACCTGCCGGGCACCCTCGTGATCGAGACGACGTTCACTACCGAGTCCGGGGCCCTGAGGCTCACCGACGCGATGGCGTTCCCCGAGGGCCAGCGCGATCACGAGCTCGGCTTCGGCGCACCCCATCTGATCCTGCGCTTGGTCGAGGGAGTTGTCGGCAAGGTGGAACTGGGCTTCGAACTGGCTCCGCGGCCCGAGTATGGACTGGTCAAGCCACTGTTCCGCGCGACCGAGACCGGCGGCCGGACCTTTGGCGGACCGAACCAAGTGGTGGTGAGCAGCGGCGTCGAGACGACGATCGAGGACTCGATCATGTCCGCGTCGTTCACCGTCGCCGCCGGGGAGCGAGTTGGGTTCGCGCTTCAGTGGGCGCCCCCGGAAGGGCCGGCCCCCGAACCGTTCGCGCCGGACCAGGTCGCGCCGCGGATCGAGGACACGATCGAGGCGTGGCGCTCGTGGGAGGCCGAGCACGACGTGTACGAGGGTCCGCACCGCGAGTTGGTGCGGCACAGCTCGCGCATTCTGAAGGGCCTCACCTACCGTCCAACCGGGGCGATCGTCGCCGCGCCGACCACCTCGCTGCCCGAGACCGTCGGCGGCGAGCGCAATTGGGACTACCGCTACTCGTGGATCCGCGACTCGAGCCTGACGCTCGAGGCGCTGTACATCGGCGCCTGCTCGGACGAGGCGCAGGAGTTCGTCTCTTTCATGACCAGCTCGGCCGGAGGGCGGGCCAGCGAGCGATCGCTGCAGATCATGTACGGGATCGCAGGCGAGCACGACCTCACCGAACGCGAACTGCCGCACCTGCGGGGCTGGCGGAACTCCGCTCCGGTCAGGGTCGGCAACGGCGCGTGGGGGCAGACGCAGCTTGACGTCTACGGCGAGCTGCTCAACTCGCTCTACCTGTACCGCGAACAGCTCGGCGAGCTACACCCTGAGATCCAAGTGTTCGTGGCTGATCTGGCCAACACGGCGGCCCGCCGCTGGCGCGAGCGAGGCGCCGGGATGTGGGAGATGCGCGGCGAGCCGCGTCACCACGTTTCCTCGAAGGTCTTGTGCTGGGTCGCGCTCGACCGGGCGATCGCGCTCGCTCCGCAGCTCGGCGACCACGCCAACCTCGAGCACTGGAGCGCGGAGCGCGACCAGATCCGGGAGGCGATCCTCACCCGCGGCTGGAGCGAGACGCGGCAGGCCTACGCGCAGTCATTCGACTCCCACGCGCTGGACGCGGCACAGCTGCTGATGCCGATCCTCGGTTTCTTGCCCGCCACCGATGAACGGATGCGTTCCACGATCGAGGCGATCGCCGCGGACTTGACCGAGGATGGGTTGGTGCTCCGCTACCGAAACGACCAGGGCCTCAACACCGACGGGCTGACCGGCGAGGAAGGGACGTTCGTGATCTGTTCGTTCTGGCTTGTCTCCGCCCTCGCCAAGGCCGGTGACGTGGATCGGGCGGAGCAGCTGTTCGACCAGCTGGCCTCGTACGCCAACGACCTCGGGTTGCTCGCCGAGGAGATCGACACCGCAACCGGCGAGCTGCTCGGAAACTTCCCCCAGGCCTTCAGTCACATCGGCCTGATCACCGCTGCGTGGGAGATCGACAAGGCAAGGGGCCGGGTGTCGTGATCACGACCGCCCGCCAGTCGGCGTTCGTCGCGCACGCACCCGAATTCGACGAGGTCACTGGCGACTGCCCGCGCTTGTCGTGCCTCGCCGCGGTAGATGCGCACGAAGGCCCTGTGTACTTCGTCGACGAGAACGCCTTGTATTTCACGACGCTGCCGCGGCCCGGCGTCGACCGGACCCCGTCGGTTCAGATCAAGCGTCTAGCGCTGGAGGAGCCGCGGGAGGTATCGGTGCTGCGAGCGGAGGCCAACGGCGCCAATGGGATGGCACCCAACGGCGCCGGCCGGTTGATCGTCTGCGAGCAAGGAAGCCGCTCCGAGCCGGCGCGCATCAGCCGTCTTGACCGAAGCACCGGTGAGGACGAGCCCGTCGTCGAGGGCTGGCGCGGATTGCCGTTCAACTCCCCGAACGACGTCGTGGTGGCGAGCGACGGCGCGATCTGGTTCACCGACCCTTCGTACGGTCACCTCCAGGGCTTCCGGCCCGAGCCGATGATCGGAGACTTCGTGTACCGCCACGATCCGGCGACGGGTCAGACGGTGGTCGTCGCCGATGGGTTCGACAAACCCAACGGCATCGCGTTCTCGCCCGACGAACGCATCCTGTACGTCACCGACAGCGGCGCCAACCAGGAGCCGGGCAGCTACTACGTGGCTCGCCCACACCACATCAAGGCCTTCGACGTGGTGCACGGTCGCCGCCTCGCCGGTGAGCGACTGTTCGCCGTGGTATCTCCGGGGTTCCCCGACGGCCTGAAAGTGGATCGCGACGGACGCGTGTACGCCTCCTCGCTCTCGGGCGTGCAGGTCTTCGATCCCGACGGACAGCCGCTCGGCGAGATCCACCTGCCGGGCGTCGTCAACTTCTGCTTCGGGGGCGCGGAACGCGACCTCCTGCTGATCACCACCGACTCGGCGGTCTGGGCCGCCGCGCTGGCCGCGAAAGGAGCCTGACCGATGACCTCGCAGTACACCCACCGGATCCTCGACGAATCCGGCGTCGACGCCGTGCTCGACGCCGCTGAGCAGCACGCCCTGCTGGGCGGCCATCGAGTGGTGATCGCCGTGGTCGAGCGTTCCGGCGAGCTCGTCGGACTCCGGCGGACGCCCGGAGCCCAGGTGGCCAGCTCGCGCGTGGCCGTGGATAAGGCGCGCACCGCGGCGACCTTCATCCGTCCCAGCCGCGAGCTCGAGCAGCAGGTCTCGAGCGGCCGGCTTGGGGCGCTCGCGCTCCACGGAGCTCGGGCACTCACGGGAGGGATTCCGCTGACGGTCGGCGACGAGGTCGTCGGGGCGATCGGCACCAGCGGCGAGACGCCCGACGAAGACGAGGCGGTGTCGCTCGCCGGTGCCGCAGCGCATTTCTCAGCGAGCACCGTCCCCGCCCTGTCCGCCGCAGACGCTCGCGCCGTGGCCGAGACGGTCGCGTCAGAATGCGCGCGGCGCGGCGTCTCACCGGTCTGCGCCGTCGTCGACGCCGGCGGGGATCTGATCTGCATCTGGCGACCCGACCGCGCGCAGGTGGCGAGCGTCGGGGTGGCGACCGACAAGGCGCGCACGGCGGCCATCTACCGTCGGCCGAGCAAGGACTTCGAGGATCAGGCGTCCGGGGGGCGCGCTTCGGCGCTGCATCTGGCCCGCGCGGTGCCGCTGCAGGGCGGCATCCCGATCATCCGGGGAGACCAGGTCATTGGGGCGGTCGGGGTCAGCGGGGCCTCGTCCGCCGACGAAGACCAGGAGTTGGCCGTACTCGGTGCCGGCGCGGGGTCGGCCGAGAACGGCTCGGCGAACGGTGCCGCGTTCTTCGAGGGGAGCGCGCTCCGGGCCAAGTTCGCCACCGGCGGCCTGCTGCTTGACGCCGGGGCCTACAAGCTCGATGCCGGGCGGCGCGAAGCCCCGGGGGAGGTCGAGTACCACGCGCACACCGTCGACGTCATGCACGTGGTCGAGGGCACCGCGACCGTCATCACGGGCGGGGAGATGGTCGGCGTGCGCAGCGGCGGGGCCGGCGAGCTGCGGGCGGACTCGGTCACCGGCGGCCAGCCGCATGAGCTGTCAGCCGGCGACGTGCTGGCTGTTCCCGCCGGCGTCCCGCATCAGTTCACACGCGTGTCGGATCCGTTCCTGTATTTCGTGGTGAAGGTCGAGGTCTGAGCGATGCTCACCCAGACCCGCACGGACTCCGCGGCGCGCATTCCGGGCCCTCCTGAGCTTTTGCCCGGCTGCCCAGACGCCGTGATCGACCTCCAGACCGCTGCCGGGGTAGAAGTGGCCGGCGGGCAATGGAGATACGCGGACGCCCGCGTCGAGGAGATCGAGTTCGTCAATGTCGGCCATCCGGACGATCCGCTCGGGCCAGGTGTCACACCGAACCGGACCTTCGACGTGGTCCCGCACGCCGAGGCCGCGGACTACGACGACTCCGAGTGGCGCATGCTCGAGCCCCACGAGACCCAGCTTCGCCTCAGTCAGGGGCGCGTTTGCTTCAACTGGTACCGGATCGCGCTCACCATCCCCGAGCGCGTCGGCGACTTCGATCCAACCGGGGCGAGCGTCGTGTTCGAGGTCGCGATCGACGACTACGCGGAGGTGTGGGTCAACGGCGAGCTGCCTCATGCGCTCGGCGACACCGGCGGTCCGGTGGTTGCGGGCTTCAACTCTCCCAACCGCGTACTTCTGAGCGATGACGCGCGCCCAGGGCAGCAGTTCCAGGTCGCGGTGTTCGGGATCAATGGTCCGGTCTCCGCCTCGCCGCACAACTACATCTGGATGCGCACCGCCACGCTCGACTTCTACGCCCCCGAGCGGGCGCAACCGGGGATGGCCACAGAGCTCGAGGTCGACCGTGTCGATCCTGCGCTCGACGCGGTCGTCGAGCCGGAGGCGACGCTCGATCGGGTCGCCTCCGGCTTCGTGTTCACCGAGGGCCCGGTCTGGAGCGGCGATGGATCACTGTTGTTCAGCTCGCCCAATACGAACTCGATCTACCACTGGCACCCCTCGGGCCGCGTGAGCGTGTTTCGGTCAAAGAGCGGTTACACCGGCACCGACATCGGCCGCTTCAGCCAGCCCGGATCGAACGGGCTCACGTTCGATCCGCAGGGCAGGCTGACGATCTGCCAGCACGGCAACCGTCGCGTGATCCGCGTCGAGCCTCACGGCAACGTGACCGTGCTCGCCGATGGCTACGACGGCCGGCGGCTCAACAGCCCCAACGACCTCGTCTATCGCTCGGACGGAACCCTTTTCTTCACCGACCCGCCGTTCGGGCTGCCCGAAGTTTTCGACGATCCCGACAAGCAGCTGCCGTTCAGCGGCGTATTCGCTGTCCGCGACGGCGAGGTGACGCTGGTCACCGATGAGCTCGAGGGGCCGAATGGGCTGGCGTTCTCGCCCGACGAGCGGTACCTCTACGTCGGCAACTGGGACCCCGACCGCAAGGTCGTGATGCGTTACGAGCTCGGGCCGGACCTCGAGGTGACGGACGCCGGCGTGCTGTTTGACATGACCGGCGCCGACGGCGAGGACGCCATCGACGGAATCAAGGTCGACTCCGCGGGCAACGTGTACGCCTGCGGCCCCGGCGGGATCTGGGTGATCTCGCCCGGCGGCAAGCATCTCGGCACGCTGCGCCTGCCCGAGGCGCCCCACAACCTCGCCTGGGGTGACGCCGACGGGCGCACACTGTACGTCACTGCCCTGACCAGCGTCTACCGCATTCGACTTCAGATCCCAGGCGTTCGACCCCAATAGGAGGTTCAACTGAAATGGCCGACAAGCTGCAGCCCGGAATGACCATTCCCGATTTCGAGCTACCGGACGAGAACGGCGTGATGCACCGGCTGTCCGAGCTCCAGGGCGAGAACCCGATGATCCTCATGCTGGGCCGCGGCGAGCACTGCCCCCGCGAGCGCCAGCACCAGAAGGAGATGATCAAGCTGTACGAATGGTGTGCGGTTGGCTTCACCAGCATGGTCACGGTGCTGCCCAACGACCAGCACGACGCGTACAGGCTCAAGATCTCAACCCCGGCCGCATGGACATACGTCTGCGACGAGAACCTCGAAGTGCAGCGCACGCTCGAAATCGACGAATACACCGACCCGCACCATAACGCCAGCGTGCCCCATACGGTGGTGCTCGCTCCGGGCCTCGTGATCGACAAGGTCTACGTCGGCTACTGGTTCTTCGGTCGCCCCTCGGCGTACCAGCTGTGGGAGGACCTCCAGGACCTGTTCCGGCGCATCAAGCCGGACTTCGACCCGACGCTATCCGACGTGCGGGAGACGTGGGAGCAGGCCCAGGTCGCGATGGCCTCTTAGTAGTGAAGGGACGCTGTGACCGCGGCCCTCACAGTCGCCGGTCTCGCGGTGGCGGCCGGGGACGCATCGCTGGTCGTCACATGCTGGAAACGTAGGAGCGTGCTGGGAGGTGTTCTGGGCGCCTGCGGGACCGCGCTGGCTGCCGTGGCAATCGTGATGGGTACGAGCCGCGGCGCCAGCAAACACGCCCTTCTCATCGCCGCGATCGCGCTCGTGATCGGGACAGCTCTGTACGGTCTCGGTCAGGCGCTTGAGCGATTGCTCGACGACGGACCGGGCGACGCGACGCGGGATGAACACGTGAGCCGCGGATGCGACAAGACCTAGGACCGCTCGCGTCTTGCGAGGGGCCCTTCGCCGTGCGAGATGGCCGTGTCGGGTGGCGGGAAAGCGGGATCTCGACCCGGCGCAAACGTCGAGATCCCGATTAGCCGCGATGGTGGCGGGATTACGGGATCTCGACCCGACGGGGGCGTCGAGATCGCAGTTAGCCGCCACACCGGGCGTCCCCCCGCGCGGTTCTGAGTCGAGCACAACCGACAGCGACGCCCGCGCCTTTTCGCAACACCCTCTTACCGCAGTGGTACGGATCTGACCCTCCGCGGGTCGATCACATAACGGCCTGGGCCCATCCACAGAAGCACGAGCATCGCCACCAGCTCGGCCGGCGCGAGAGTGAGGCTGACCAGTTCACCTTTCGCGATCCCGGAGACGATGATCGCTCCGATCATGTCACCAGCGAGGACCAGGGCGGCAGGTCTGGTCAAGACGCCCGTTATCAGCAGCAGACCCCCCACCACCTCGATCAATCCGATCACGACCACGAATGGCTCGGGCGCCGGCAGACCGTAGGTCTTGAACGAAGCGAGCTCTGACCCGTGGTTGACGTATTTCCCGATCCCGAAAGCGACGAACACGCCGCCCGAGAGCAGGCGCAGGACAAGAAGGACCCGGTCCTTGCTCATCGGTTTCCCACCACCACGGCTAAGGGCCCTGGCAGCGAAACAACCGCCAGGGCCCTTCCCGGCGAGTCCGAGCTCGCCGTGTTGGTCCAGAAGTGAGGTCCCGCTAGACGCCTTCGGCGAAGGTCCCGACGTGGTCCTCGTCCTCGTACGACTCAGGGTGCGCGACCCCCTCGGCGAAGGTCCCGACATGGTCCTCGCCCTCGTAGGAGTCAGGGTGCGCGGCCCCCTCGGCGAACGTCCCGACGTGGTCCTCGTCCGCGTAAGACTCAGGGTGCGCGACGCCGTCGGCGAATGTTCCTCGATGAGGATGATTCTCGCGAGTGTTCTGGCTGAGCGACATGATTGCTCCGATCGATTGGGTTTGAGTGTCAGCCGTTAGCGCGCGAGCTGCCGAGCAGCTCGTACGCGATTCCGGTGGCTAGTGCGTAGATCGTGTGGTGAAACGCGTCGATGGCGATCTCCTCTTTCGGCCAGAAGATCGCCGGTGGCGCGACGTCGAGCGCCGGGAGCGCGACCTGGGCGCTGCCCCAGACGGCCGCGGCATGGGCGGCAGTCGCCTTGCGGGGCGGAACGCCTGCGGCGTCGAGCAGCCCGCGGACGATTCCCCAGCCGGTGCCGTAGCCCCAGTGGGATAGGTCGTTGAAGCGCGCTTGGGCGACGCCGTCCTCGAAGGACGCGATGCCCAGCACCTTTGCCGTAGCGCGCGCCGGAGCGCTGCTTGGCGCGCGCCCTCGTAGCCTGGCCTCGAGCGTGCTTGAGATCGTCATCGCGGCGGTGCCGGCGAACCCAGCCACCAGCCCCCGCCCGACGCTGCCGGCGACTTTCCCTGCGGCGTTCATGACATGACCTCCACTGGCTTGGCGTTGCCGCCGGGTGCCGTGGCCGTCTCGACGTGCGCATCGAGGCGATCGAGCAGGTGCTCTCCGACCCGCAGCGCGTTGGCCATCGCGGTCAACGCCGGGTTGACCGCGGCGCTCGACGGGAAGAAGCTCGTGTCGACCACGTACAGGTTGTCCACGGCGTGCGCGCGGCAGTTGAGGTCGAGCGCGGAGCTCGCGGGATCGGTGCCGAAGCAGACTGTGCCGCACTGGTGCGCGTTGCCGGCAAGCGGGATCCGCTGGTCGAGGATCGCCCAGCTCGGGATCGCGCTCTGATGGCACCCGAGTGGGCCCATCAGCGCCTTGAGCTTGGCCAGCAGGCGCTCGTGGGGTTCGAGGTTGTGGTAGGTCTTGGCGACGTGTATGCGGCCCTGGCGGTCGACCGTGACGCGATTGCTGGGATGCGGCAGGTCCTCGGTGGTTATCCAGAAGTCGATCGCATGCCTGGCCACGTAGTCGAGCGCCAGGCTGGGAGCGAACCAGGGCGCGCCGGCGCGGAGGATGTCCTTGTCGGACTTGGCAAGCATCTGGATGTGGCCGAGCGGGAGCTCCGAGTCCTCCGCGCCCCAGTAGTAGTCGTTGATCCCAAGCGTCTTCTGGAACTTGGTTGTGTTGGGCGTCTGGGAGATGCCGATCACGCCGGAGTTGATGTGCGCCATGTAATGACGACCGACCACGTCCGATGAGTTCGCCAGGCCACGCGGGTGCCGGTCGCCGGCTGACTTGAGCAGCAGCGCGGCGGAGTTCGTGGCGCCGCACGAGACGACGACGATGTCGGCGCTGTAAGTCTCGGGAATGCCGCGGCGGTTCACGTGGACTTTCGTAACCGTGTGCCCGGAGGTGTCGGTCTCGAGCCGTTCAACCTTCGCATGCGTGATGAGCGTGACGTTCGGATGTTCGAGCGCCGGCCGCACGCACCGCACGTGGGCGTCGGCCTTGCCGTCGGTCAGGCACGGGAAGCCATCGAAGCGATCGCAGCGCACGCATAGGCCTTCCTCTGGGTTTGACTCGTTGAGGTCAATCCCGACTGGCAGGTGGAACGGGTGGTGGCCGGCGCGCTCGAAGTCGTCTGCGAGCTGTTGGATCCGCGGCTCGTGCGAGACCGCCGGATATGGGAACGGCCCCGAGCGCCACGGCTCGGTGGGGTCCTCACCCGCCTGGCTGTGGACCAGGTACAGGCGCTCGGCCTCGGCGTAGTACGGCTCGAGGTCGTCGTAGGAAATCGGCCACGCCGGCGAGACGCCGCCGTAGTGTTGCACCTCGCCGAAGTCGCGCTCGCGCAGCCGGAACAGGATCGCGCCGTAGAACTTGGTGTTGCCGCCGACGAAGTACTGCTGATGGGGCTTGTACGGATTGCCGTCCTTGTCGTACCAGAGCTCGTCGTCGAGGTAGCGCTCCTTGCGGAAGATCTCCCGGCTTGACCAGTTCTCCGGCTCACGCGGGAGGTACCCGCCGCGCTCGAGTAGCAGGATCCGCTTGCCCGACGGCGCCAGCTTGTGGGCAAGCGTTCCGCCGCCGGCGCCGGTCCCGATGATGATCACGTCGTAGTGGTCCATCGCTCCTCCTGTTCAGATCAGCGCGATCGGCGAGGTCCACGCTCCGGTGGCACCCCTCAGCCTCGGGTGGGTGAGGATCACGGCGAAGCGGCGCACACCGTCGGCGGCCAGTTCCGCCAGGTCGAGGTTCTCAACTACGAACACGCCGTGGTCGATGTTCAGGATCTGGGGGACGCGGAACGGCCGATTCGGATCCTCCGGCGGAACTGGCCCGTAGCTCCAGGTGTCGCAGCCGGTCAGCGCGACGTCGTGGTCAGCCAGCCACTGCGCCAGCTCGCACCCAGGCCCGGGCTCACCCGAGAGGTAGATCTCCGGCTGATCCCAATGGCGGCTCCACCCCGTGTGAAAGAGGACCGCGTCACCGGGCTCGGGATCGATGTGGGCGCAGTGCTCGGTCCCGATCACCTGACCGGCTTCCAGGCCGGAGACGTCGACCAACCAGCCCTGGGTGATGATCTGCGGCACGGTCTCGATCCCCAGGTGTTTGACGCCGTTGGTACCGGCGAGCTCCTCGACGGTGAGGCCGCCGTATCCACGATTCCCCATCTGCAGGTGCGAGAGGGCGTCGAGATGGGTTCCGAGCTGCATCGTGGCGGACACCAGCTCGGTGATCCAGTTGACCTCGTTCTCGCCGACGCCGCCTCCGGGGTTGGCGTGGTGCGCCGTTGTCACCAGCGTCTGCTTGAAGTAACGGCCCGGGAACACCGGCACACGCTCGTCGAGTACGTGTCCCAGGTCATACATCTGGCCGCGCTTCACCAGCGCCAGCGCGCCGGCGCGCTTGGCGTCGTCGATGAGCCCGAGCTTTCCGAGCGGATTGACTGAGGTGGCGGTCATTCCGAGGACCACGGCTCGCGGAAGCTCGGGAACAGTGTCAACCCGCCGTCGACGAAGATCGTCTGACCCGTGATGTACGCCGCGTCGTTGCTGGCCAGGAAGCACGCGACCGCGCCCATCTCCTCGGCCGTGCCGGCCCTGGCCAGTGGGATATGGCTCTCAACCATTTCCCGCTTGACCGGATCGTCGATCCAGGCGCGATTGATGGGCGTGACGGTCGCGCCGGGTCCGATGCCGTTAACCCGGATCCCCCGGCCGGCGTACTCGAGTGCCAGCGTGCGGGTGAGGTTCTGCATCCCGCCCTTGCTGACCGAGTACCCGAGATAGTCCGGCTTCGGAATCAGCTGGTGGACACTCGAGACGTTGATGATCACGCCTGGCTTGTCCTCGGCCAGGAAGTGCTTGATTGCCTCCCGCGCGCACAAGAAGGCGCCCCGGATGTTGACGGCGAGCACCTTGTCGAAGTCCTCGCTGGAGAGCTCGTCGCTGTGGCGTGAGATCTGGATGCCGGCGTTATTTATGAGCACGTCGAGGCCGCCCAGCTCGCTGACAGCGTTGCCGACCATTGAGACGACCTGGTCCTCCTGCGAAACGTCGCCCCGGACGAGCACGTCGCGAACGCCCTCCTGCTGCACGCGGCTCGCGCATGCCTGCACCTGCTGCTCGGTGTCGGCCGCCTCCCCGGCGGTGCGCAGGTAATTGATCGCGACGTTGGCGCCGTACTCTGCGAACTTGATCGCAATCGCCTGGCCGATACCTGACGTGCCCCCGGTGACGAGCACGCCCTTGCCCTTCAAACCCGGCATCGCCTCGCGTCGCGCTGGCATGGTCGCAGTCGCTGACATTCGTCCCTCCTCGTCGTCGGTGTGGTCGGGCTTTGGTAGCCCGAGCCGCCGACGCGTTACACGGGACTGGTGGCGGGGGCCACTTACATCAGCTCGAGCTCGCGGGCTCGAGCGACGGCCTGCTCTCGGGTCGAGGCCCCCAGCTTGCGGAAGATGCTGCGCGTGTGGGACTTGATCGTGTTGAGCGACAGGTACAGCTCGGCTCCGATCTCCCGCTGTGTCAGGTTGCTCGCCAGCAGGCGCAGAACGCGGAACTCGCCTTCGCTTAGCTCATCCACGCCCGACGGCCCGGGCGCGCCGCGCGTGGGCCTGGGGGCGTGCCCTCGAGCCTGGGAGAGCAGCCGCATGATTCTGGCCCCGGGGTCGGCACACGAGCGGATCAGCATCGCGGCTTCGTCGATCTCGTCCTTCGCCACAGCATCGTGGCCGCCGCGGACATGCAGCCGTGCGAGATGCAGCAGCGCATTGGCGGTGTCGACCGGAGCCTGGCCGCGCCGACAAAGCACGAGGCTCCGCGCCACCGCCATCTCGGCTCCCGAGAGATCGCCGCGGTGTTCACACGCGAGTCCACCGGCCAGCTCGACTCCGGCGGTCATCCAGTACTCCCGGAGGCCGTCCGCTTCGATCA
>Ga0335076_10000629_pt1 | contig 32841 bp, 29 predicted proteins | sample Lox_Sample_25_FD_206717 | JGI IMG/M metagenome (GOLD analysis project Ga0335076, IMG submission 206717) | Soil microbial communities from Loxahatchee National Wildlife Refuge, Florida, United States - Lox_Sample_2.5 | ecosystem: Environmental > Terrestrial > Soil > Wetlands | place: USA...
CAGCAAGTCTCTGAAAAATATGACTCCCTAGCAAACTATGGGGTTATGAAGCTTTCTGCGCGTCATACCTTTTTGATTGATCCGAGCGGCAAGGTGCGCAAAGTTTGGACAGAGGTGGACGTGAAGAAACACAGCGACGAAGTGCTTGCGGCGCTCGACGAATTGAGCAAGAACCCGTCCTGACGCGGTTGTTAGTCAGAGACTCGGATTGCCTCGGATCTGATTCTCTCGCTGGCGTTTGCCGTAGTGTCTCGCTACAATGCTCAACGCTTTCCGTTGGGAGGTTTGTATGATTCGCGGGACGCTTCTTTTCGCTGCGGCGATATTTGTGCTTTTGTGCTCCGAGGCCATCAGCGCGGCGCCACCGGTGAATACCCAAACGGTCACATACAAGAGCGGCAGCGAAACGGTCAGCGGTTACCTTGCGCTGCCGTCCGGTGCTGGAAAGCATCCAGCGATCATCGTGATCCACGAGTGGTGGGGTCTGAATGACTGGGTCAAGGACCAGGCGCAAAAGTTCGCAGAGCAAGGTTATGTTGCACTGGCCGTTGATTTGTATCGGGGCAAGACCGCCAACTCCCCGGACGACGCGCACATTTTGATGCGCGGCTTGCCCGATGATCGCGGACTGCGGGATCTGGAGGCAGCCTTCAGCTACCTAGCTTCGCGAGATGACGTCGAATCCAATAAAATTGGCGCCATCGGGTGGTGCATGGGTGGTGGCTGGTCCATCAAACTGGCCGAAGACCAGCCGAAACTTGCCGCGTTTGTGGTGAATTACGGTTCCTTGCCTACCGATGCGGCGATCATTTCGAAGATCAAAGCACCGATGCTGGGAAATTTTGGCGCCGACGATCGCGGAATTCCTCCAGAAGCGGTTCACGCGTTTGAATCCGCAATGAAATCCGACGGCAAGAACCCTGACATCAAGATTTACGAGGGAGCCGGCCACGCGTTCCAGAACCCAAACAATAAGGACGGCTATCGCCCGGAAGCCACCGCAGACGCGGACAAACGCATCAATGCCTTCTTCCACAAAACCTTGCAGTCTTGATAACGAACGCTCGCCAAGTTTCAAGCTCAATGGATGAATGTGGTGGCACTACTCATTTCGTGCGATGTCCCTGACGTCTGCCAGGACGCGCCGTAGAGTGTGAAATAGGCCCAACTGATGAAATCGTCGCCGGGTTTGGAAAGCAGGATTTCCAGCCCGATCGGGTTCTCGTCCACACTGGCATTCTGGAATCTGGTTCGCGAAATCATCTCTTCGAATCCCCGGCGGGTATAGGCCCGCCGCAAAAGCATGTGCCGGAAGGTCATCGTGGTGATAAACCGGTCAACCGCGTTGAAATGCATGTCTTTCACCGCTGTGCGAATCGAATCCATCGAAGCGTCTCGCCGCAAATCGATAATCAGAGCTTTGCCACCGGGTTTAAGCACACGATACATCTCTTGTAATGCGCGGACCGGCTCGCTGAAATTCTTAAATGCCGCCCGGCAAAGCACGAAATCGAAAGATTGGTCCGCAAGCGGCATATCCGCGACATTTCCATGGAGAAACTTCACTTTAACGCGCGCTTCGGTAGCGTTGTTTTGGGCAATCTCGACGAATGTCCGGCTAATATCCAACCCAGTCACGTCATAGTTTCCTTGCTTGGCTAGCTCGATCGCAAAGTAGCCGGGTCCGGGCGCAACCTCCAGGACTCGCACGCCAGAGGGAACCTGGGCCGCAACGCGGCGGGCCAGGATTCGAAACTCTTCCATAGACTTCTTGGTTAGCCTTGCATACCAGCGGGCGACAGCACCCTCCATACCCCAGCCTCGGTATGGATTTCTCGGCGAATTGTGAATAGACATCGGAGCCTCCTTACTCTCAGCGATGCTAGCGAGACTCTCGAAGCGGTCCAATCCCGCATCGGCGAATGTCGTCTTCGTGCCGGTGAACGCACGGACCAGCCATGCAGACAACTCGACTCCATCGCCACAACGATTGACAGTCTGTAAAAATGGTAACGAGGGCGGCCTGCCTGTTATACGCTTTGGGCGGGCTTGCAATCGCCCACCATTCGCCGGAGAACCCTGCGCTTCGATGTCCGCCGAGCAGACCACCGTTCGTTCCAAAGGGCAAGGCCCGAAAAATCCAATTGAATTGGCCGTACTCTCGTTGCTGGTAGGCGCTGTTGCGGGGCTCGCGGGCTCCCTGTTTCGCCTGGCCCTTCGACAGCTCGACATTTGGCGATCGGACTATATCTTGAAGCTGCATACTTGGGGTTGGCCCGGGAGTCTACTTGTTGTAGTTGCTGTCGCGCTGCTTGCGGCCGGCGCCGCATGGCTGGTTAGCCGTCTTTCTCCAGAAGCAACCGGCAGTGGCATACCCTATGTAGAGACACAACTGCGCGATGGCTGGATAGGGAATCCTTTTCACATCTTTTGGGTGAAGTTCCTGGGCGGACTGATGGCCATTGGAGGAGGGCTTGCACTCGGACGAGAAGGCCCGACGGTGCAGATTGGTGCCGTAATTGGCCACGTGTTGGGCGGCATCTTTAAACTCACCGACAACGATCGCCGCGTCTTGCTTGCTGCCGGAGCTGGCGCCGGACTGGCGACCGCATTCAACGCACCTATCGCTGGCGCTATCTTCGTTCTTGAGGAACTTGTTGGCGAGTTCGACGTCCCCATATCGATTGCCACTCTGGGGGCATCGGCCGGAGCCATTGGAGTGGCTCGCATCATTCTTGGCCGAGCTCCAGATTTCTTGATCACTGTGCCTGAGTTGGCCGCAGGCAGTGTCACCACCCTCAGCGCGCACTTGGTGCTGGGCCTGCTGTTTGGCTTCCTAGGCATCGCCTATAGTCGTGCGATCCTTGGGTGCATTGCGTTGCAGGCGCGCCTGAGTAAAATTCCCGTCGAATGGCGAGCGGCTGGCGTTGGCGTTATTGTCGGGGTGATTGGATGGTTTGGCCCCAGCCTGATCGGGGGAGGCGACGAGCTTACGCAGCAGGTTCTGACTGGCACACTGATCCCCGGGTTTGCCGTTCTGTTTTTCCTGATTCGCTTTATCCTCGGTCCGGTCTCCTACTCCGCGGAAACTCCCGGCGGAATCTTCGCGCCAATGTTGACGCTTGGCTCGTTAGGCGGGCTTCTGCTTGGGTGGGTCTGGCGCGACCTGTTTCACAGCAATGCGTTTCTTCCGCAGGAGTTCGCGATCGTAGGAATGGCGGCCTTTTTCACTTCCGTGGTTCGTGCTCCCGTTACGGGCATTACCCTGGTCGTGGAACTGACCGGCAGCTCGTCTCTGCTTCTGCCGATGCTAGCGGCAGCGTTCGCGTCCATGACCGTCGCAACAATCCTGAAACAGCCTCCCATCTACACTTCGCTGCGAGTGGTACGCTAATAGCAGCCGGCGGCACCGTCCGTGAGCCTGAAATCCAAGTTGATCGTCCGAAGTGCTGTTACCTTCCTGATCGCAAGTGGTCTCCTTTTCATTCCGGCAACCACTTTTGACTACTGGCAAGCGTGGGTCTATCTGGCGATTGTTTTTGTTCCGATGGTTGTTTTCTCGGTGTACTACTACGCGCACGACCGGGCATTGGTGGAACGCCGCATGGAAACGCAGGAGAAGGAAAAGGAGCAAGTCTGGATCATGCGAGCGGCGATGACCATTTGTATCGTGGGTTTCCTGATTCCAGGGCTGGATCATCGGTTGGGCTGGACGCGGCGGCTTACCGGACCTGTGCCGCTCTGGCTGGAACTGGTTTCGCTGTTGTTGGTTCTCGCCGGATATCTCGGCACGATGTGGGTCACCGACGTCAACCGCTACGCGGCGCGCACGATCCGTGTCGAACAACACCAACCGGTCATCTCGACTGGTCCATACCGCTATGTTCGTCATCCTCTGTACGCAGGGGGCTTGCTGATGTGGCTGGCTACGGCTCCCGCACTCGGCTCGTTTGTCGCTCTGCCAGTTTGCTTTTTGCTGGTTCCGGTATTTGTGCTCCGACTGGTGAACGAGGAAAACCTTTTGCGACGTGATTTGCCGGGTTACCAGGAATACTGCGAGCACACTCGCTATCGGCTGGTTCCGTATATCTGGTAATCGGGAGCGCTCGCGCTGCTGCGCGGGTCATCGTGGAGATTCTTCGTTTTGGGGTAGAATGTGTAAACATCAGATCGCACCGGGCCGCCCAAATTCCGCGATCAAATTCGTCAGGAGTGCAGCCATGAATCGGATCTTGAAGGTCATGCTTCCCGCAGCATGTGCGTGTGTGTTGGCGCTACCAGGTTTTGCTCAACAAAAGCGAGAAGTCCCTGCCGCAGATATCATCAGCAAGTCCATCAAGGCTGTGGGATATCAGGTTGGGGGCGGCGCTACCAAGGTTATCTTCATCGGCACGAGCGCGGCGACTCAGGCCAGCGGCGAAGCCAAAGTGGAAGCCAAAACCGGGGGCACTAGCATTGAACTCAAAGTGAAGGGACTGCCACAGCCCACCTCCCTTGGCGCCGAGTTCCTTACCTATGTTCTTTGGACCATTACTCCCGACGGCACCACAAATAATCTCGGCGAAATCCCCCTAAACAAGAACGGCGAGGGCAAGCTGAACGTAACAACTTCGTCGCAGACCTTCGCGATGATCGTCACCGCGGAGCCGTATTTCGCCGTGCAACTCCCCAGTGAGCTCGTCGTCCTTGAAAACGACACCAAGAAAAATACCAAGGGCAAAATCTATCCGGACAATGACTACAAGCTGATGAAGAGCAGCGAATACGCGAAGCTGGGCAATCCGTTGGCCCTGACACCCGATCTCAAGAATGTGCCGCTCGACATGTACGAGGCGCGCAACGCCGTGGACATCGCCAAGTCGCAGAAGGCGGAGCAGTACGCGCCGGAGGTATTGACCAAGGCCACCAGCAGTTTGCAGATGGCGGAAAACGCGCTGGCTTCTAATTCCGACAAGTCCAAAGTCATCACCGTTGCCCGCCAGACTATTCAGTTCGCCGAAGATGCACGGGCACTTTCCGCCGAACGGCAGGAAGCCGAGCGCATCCAGAAAGAAAAGGATGCCGCCGCAGCGGCAGCAGCGGCAGAAGCGTCCGCAAAAGCGAAAGCGGAGGCCGACGCCGAAGCGAAGCGCCAAGCTGAACTTACCGCTGCCAAGGAAGCACAGATGAGGGCCGAAGCGGATGCTGCGGCAGCGCGCGCTGCACAACAACAATCTGATGCAGCCGCCCAGCAGGCGGCGCTCCAAGCGAAGGAACAAGCCGCCCGCGAGGAGGCTCAGCGTGCCCAGGCGCAAACCGCCGCACTTCGCGCGCAACTCCTACAGCAGCTAAACCAGGTTCTGCAAACGACAGACACCCCGCGCGGATTGGTGGTGAACATGGCCGATGTGCTTTTCCAGACCAACCAATACGCGCTGAGCCAGGATGCTCAATTGAAACTTGCGAAACTGGCGGGCATCATCCAGGCGCACCCCGGGCTGAATCTGGCGATCGAGGGCTATACCGACACGACCGGAACGCCGGACTACAATTTAAAGCTCTCTCAACAGCGCGCAGATGCGGTGCGTGATTTCCTTGTCTCTCAAGGCTTGTCGGCTGACACCATCACGTCCAAGGGACTCGGTCAAGCCGATCCCGTTGCAGATAACTCCACTGCGGCCGGGCGCAAGCTCAATCGACGCGTCGAGATTATCGTGTCCGGCGAAGTGATCGGCGGAAAAATCGGGAAATAACGATTCCCAAAACGAAAGGGCGGGACTTCGTCAGAGGTCTCGCCCACTTCACTTTTGTTAGGAATTCGACGGGATTATCTCATCTAGTTTCCCGCTGTGGCGTGTCCAGCCAACTTCTCTGCGGGCCTCGAGGGAGTGCCATCCGATTTGACGTAATGCGCGTACCATGCCAGGTAGCGCTCGTCCAGATCCTTGATGTGACTGGGCGTCTTGAACTCGTGGTATTCATCCGGATAAACGACCAGCAATACGTCCCGCCCCAGCGCTTTCAGTGACTGGTACATCTGTTCGCCGCCCAGGATCGGTACATTCCAATCGATGTTGCCTCCCATAAACATGGTAGGCGTGAGGATGTCCTTCATGTGCCAGAACGGGGCCACACGATCCCATACGTCGCGGTGTTCCCAAGGGAGTCCTAACTCTGCGATGTAATCCCGCACATACTGGTCATGGCCCCACATGCTCGTGAACTCGGCCGCGCCGGCGCCCGAAATCGCGGCTTTGAATCGATTGGTATGGCCGATGATGAAATCGGTCGAAATTCCACCATACGACCAGCCGCCCACGCCCAGTCTTTCGGGGTCGGCATAACCCTGTGCGATGGCGTAATCGACGAAGGCCATGTCGTCTTGATAATCCTTGTTGCCCCAGTCCGCAAAAATCGCTTTGCAATAATCCTGCCCGTAACCGGAAGAACCCCGGGGATTCGGGAATAGCACCACGTAGCCGTTCGCCGCAAACAGTTGGGCCAAATCCTGAAACTCCGCGTAGTACGCCCATACGGGACCGCCATGCGGCCGCAGGATAGTCGGATATTTCTTCCCCGGTTGGTAATCCAACGGCTTATAGACGTATCCGTGCACCACCGTTCCATCCTTCGATTTAAAGGACACATACTGGCCAGGCGACAGTTTGAACTGCGCCAGCCACGCATCGTTCACATGCGTCAGCCGCGTCAGTTTCCCTGGGGCGGCCGTGTACAACTCGTAGGGGCGGTCCATGGTCGATACGCTGGCTGCGAGCGTGCCGTCTTTGCCGATGGAATAGCTGTCCACCATGAGGCGGCCGCCTAGCGGTCGCGTAAGTTTCTCATCCGTCACGCTGACTTCTGCTACGTTCTGCGTGCCGTCGTCGTCGACGATGAAGTAGATGCCCTTGCCATCCGGAGCGAACCGCGGGTCGCTGCCATTTCGGTCCAGCGCAGCGGTCAAAACTTTCACCTGGCCGCCAGTGGCAGGCACCATGGCGATGTGTTTGGTTCCATACTCGAAGAGCTTTGGATCCAGTCTGGTGGCAAATGCGATCCATTTGCCATCCGGCGACCAGGTTGGCTGGTGGTCTCCTCCTAAGCCTGTGGTTACCTGTGTCGGCGCCGCGCCCTTGTCGTTGTTATCGGCAGAAACGACCCAGATGTTTTCGGCATACGTGGCGTCGGGATCCGGGTTCGAGCGATTGCTGGAAAACGCCAGCAGGTTAGCGTCAGGCGACCATGCCGGATCCGTATCGTCATAATCGCCGGAACTGACCTGTTTCATCGTCTTGGTCGCGACATCGAACACGTAGAGGTGCGTGCGACGACGATCCAAATAACCCACCGTGTCCGACTTGAAGTACAAGCGATCGATCACCCAAGGCGGTTGTGCCTTGGACTTCTTTCCGCTGGCCTTATCCCCTGGCGAATCGGCATCTTTCCCCTTGGCCACCGACTCCAATTCCTCCGGCGTCGGGTCGCGTAGGATCAGCACGAGCCGTTTCCCGTCCGGCGACCAGGCGAAATCATCCACGTCTTGCACGGTGTCCGTCAACCGTTGCGCTTCGCCACCCTGCCGATTGAGCAGATACACCTGATTCTTCCCGTCTTCGCCTTGCGCATCCTTTCGCGAGGACAAAAACGCCAAGTACTTCCCGTCGGGAGACCAGCGCGGATGTTCCGACTCCGAGGTGTCCGTAGTCATGGCGATCGCTTCGCCGCCGGCGGCGGGTAGGATGAAGATCTGCGATCCGTTCTTGTCCTCTTTTAGCGACGCCGACGTCACCGTATAAGCGATGTACTGTCCATCCGCCGAAATCTGTGGATCGTGCACCTCTTTCACGCCGAACAGATCGTCCACACCGACCGGACGCTGCGATGCGGGTTGCTGGCCGCGAGTAATAGAACCAATCACTAAGAACAGCGCGAGCAGAAAAAACACTAGGCGGGACGGCATGCGTATGATTCCCCCATGTCTATAAAAGATGCGAATAAAGTGCCTCGAGTGTAGCACTGCTTCGCCACGTTGCGGGCTTGCTCTGCACCAGCGGCTCTGCGCTTACCCTCGCTGCCCACCGTCGGTCGGTCGCGATCCGGCTACTCGTACAGTTTCTCCAGCAGATTTTTTTCAGTTTCTTGCATTTTTGTCTTGCGCGGCTGCGCAGAACTTGTATTCTTCAAAAAGTGCGCTTGCTTGACAGAGTTTGGACCGCGAGCCGCACCTCTAGGAGGACGAGAGAAAAAAATTGAGCACCGTATCGCTCCCCGCAGTTCCCTCCCAGGTTTTTCCCAATACAAAAAAGACAGTCGCCAAGCTGACGCTCTGGCCGCTTGTGGCTGCTACTTTCTTCATGGTGTCCGGTGGCACCTATGGGACGGAATCCATCATTGCGGATGCGGGATATGGTCGCGGGATTTTCGTTCTCCTGTTCTTGCCCGTGCTGTGGTGCCTGCCGACGGCGTTCATGATCGGCGAACTTTCCAGCGCACTTCCCGAGGAAGGCGGCTATTACGCCTGGGTGCGCCGCGGACTCGGCAATTTCTGGGGATTTCAGGAGGCGTGGCTCTCCCTCGCCGCCAGCATATTTGACATGGCGATCTACCCGACGCTCTTCGTCTTCTATCTGAAGCAGATGGTGCCCTGGTTTGGCGAAGGCCATCATGATATCTATGCAGGGCTCTTTGTAGTCCTAGCGTGCGCGGCCCTGAATCTGGCGGGAATTCGTGTGGTGGGCTTTACCTCGCTATGGCTGTTTTTCCTGCTTTCTTTGCCCTTCGGCATTGTTGTGCTTCTCAGTCCGGTACGTGCCGGAGCGTTCTCCGATCCCCATTCAGCCTCCGTGGGAACCAGCATGGGACTGCTTGGGGCGGTGCTCGTGGCCATGTGGAATTACATGGGTTGGGACAATGCCTCCACGATCGCTCAGGAAGTCGAGCGCCCCCAGCGCACCTATCCTCGTGCGATGATCGCCGCGGTAATCCTAGTTTCGTTGACCTATATTCTTCCGTTCGTCGCCGTCTATTTTACGGGAATGCCCGCGTCGGCCTTCGCGGAGGATGGCTCGTGGGCGTCGGTCGCTGGACAATTGGGGGGAACCATCGCCGGCGTTCAGTGGCTGCGCTTCTTTGTCACGATTGGAGGCATGATGAGTGCCTTCGGCATGTTTAATGCGTTGGTGATGAGCTATTCGCGACTGCCGCTGGCGATGTCGCGCGACGGCATGATGCCCAAAATGTTCAGCTTCGTGACCAAGAAGAACGAAACCCCCTGGGTTGCCATCATCGTCCTGGCAAGCTGTTGGGCTCTCTGCCTTGGGCTTGGCTTCAAGCGCTTAGTCACGTTAGACATCATGCTCTACGGCGCCGCTCTCATGTTGGAGTTTGTCACTTTGGTAGCATTGCGTATCCGCGAACCTCACCTACGCCGCGCCTTTCGGGTTCCCGGGGGATTGGCTGGAGCCATTAGCTGCGGCGTCTTTCCGCTGGCGCTGTTGCTGTTAGCCATCGTCGAAAGCGAACATGAAGCGATCTTGGGCATGAACGGACTCGTCTTTGGCGGCATCATTATTCTGGCGGGCTTCGCGATCTACTTAGTGACCGCCAGGCTTCGCACTCGCGTGCCTTCCTCCGGGGTCGCGGTACAAGCTAGCCGAGCCGACTGAATCCCGAACGGCAAAACGTCTCTCTTTCGAACGCGTATCTCGGGAGCCGGCGCAACTCCCCAGAGAGATTTGGTATGCTGATTTCCGTGAAGGCTTTCCGCAGACAACCTTGGGCTCGATTTCTCTGGATGATCGGTCTTATCTCGGCTTGCTTGGCCGTGGGCGGCACGTCGCTCTTCGCGCAAACCGCTCCACCGACCGCTTCCCCGGGCACAACGCCAGCTTCGATCCAAGGTGCTCCGCAGGCTCCGCCGATACCGATCCCGTTGCGTGGGGCACCGAGTGTCGGCCTCAATATCGTCGTGCTCGACCCGGCACACGGCGGCACGGACCTCGGCGCACGGGGCACCGAAGGAATTCGTGAGAGTGAAGTGTTGCTGCAATTCGCCGCGCAGGTACGGCGTGCGCTAGAAGCCCAGGGCTTTCAGGTGATCCAGACGCGGGACGGGAACGAAAATCCCTCTTTCGACGACCGCTCCGCCCGGGCCAACGCTCAACGTGGAGCCGTCTTCATTACTCTGCATATCGCCTCCACCGGCCTCGCTGGCACGGTTCGCACCTATGTGATGCCTGAGATGCCAGCAGTGCGCGATCCATCCGGCCTGATTCCTTGGGATGCGGCACAAGCACCTTTTCAAAACCTCAGTCACAAACTCGGTGACTTGGTGCAAGGCGAACTAGCCAAACGCTTCAAGGGCTCGCCGGACACCGCCCTTGTCGCCCCGGTCCGGCAGTTGCGCACTACTGCTGCTCCGGCAATCGCCGTGGAAATCTCGAGCGTGTCGGTGGAAAACCGCGAAGACCTGGACCGCATGATCCCGGGGGTTGCGGACGGCATTGCTCGTGGTGTGGCTCAGTTCCGGCCCTCGTATGTTGTGCCGGTGTTGCCCGGAACGCCTTTGGAGGCGCAGCCGTGAACTCCAAGTGGCGCATCTGGCTGTTTGCAGGATTGCTCACGGCAGTAATCGCGGCCGCATTCTATTTTCCGGCGCTACGCCGCCAGGTGTATAAGGCCAAAACCATCACCGAGAAAACAGCGGAGCAAGCTCGGCGGGAACTTCTCCCGCCCGCTCCAGTCACCAGCGGTGAGCCGCGCGTGAAAGCGGAGATGTACTGGGGTTCGGGAGAATCCGACGGGCGCCTTGTTCCCGTCACTGTCGAATTGCCTCTCTCAAGCGACCCAACGCTTCGCGCGAAACAGATTCTGAACACCCTGCTTGCCGGCCCCGTGGATCCGGATGCCCGTACGCTTCCGCCCGATGCGGCACTCCTTGCCTTCTATATTCTTCCTGACGGTACCGGCGTCGCCGACTTCTCGGAGGCGATGGCCAACTCCATTCCTTCGGGGATTCAGAGCGAGCAGTTAGCTGTCGATTCCATCACCCGCACTCTCGAAGCCAATGTGCCACAGGTTAAACAACTCAAGATCCTGATTCATGGCCAGGAAGTCGATACTCTGGCGGGCCATTTGGATCTTTCGCAGCCTTTTCAAGTCAGTGGCGTTACTTCATCCCAGCCGACGCGCAGCGGCATCTCTGTGCTCACCGCACCTGTGAAGAAGGCCTATGAACGGGTGAAGGGTGCGACAAAACGACACTAGCGCGCTTCTTCACAATAAACTCGGCTCGTCGTTCGTACAGAAACCTACATGTCCAGAAAAGCCGTAAGCGCATCGCCGTCTGGTGCGCTCCCTGGATTGTGTGTACGATGCAGGGAAGGAACAAATTCTTACCGGGCAACGAGACCGCCCGGATTTGCATTACAACGGAGGACGCTTTGAGAAGCGACGGTCGTTCGCCGGACCAGATCCGCGCCCTGAAAATCACACCCGATTTTATTTCTCAAGCCGAAGGAAGTGTGCTCATCGAGCTAGGCAAGACGCGTGTGATCTGCACCGCAACCGTCGACGATGGCGTACCTTCCTTCCTGAAGGGTACAGGCAAAGGCTGGGTAACCAGCGAATATGGGATGTTGCCACGCGCTACGGAAGAACGCACCCAGCGCGAAGCTACCCGCGGCAAGCAATCTGGCCGCACGCTGGAGATCCAACGCCTGATCGGGCGGTCCTTGCGCGCAGTTACGGACCAGGAGGCTCTCGGCGAAAAAACTGTGTGGATCGATTGCGACGTGATTGAGGCGGATGGTGGCACGCGAACCGCTTCCATCACTGGAGCTTTCGTGGCCTTCGCGTTGGCGATGGAACGCATGGTCGCTGCCGGTATGCTGCGTACTTCCCCGCTCATCGATACTGTAGCGGCCACCAGCGTCGGAATCGTCGACGATGTTTCCCTCCTGGACCTTTGCTACGAAGAAGATTCGCGGGCCGAGGTCGATATGAATGTGGTGATGACGGGTACGGGTGATTTCGTGGAAATTCAAGCGACCGCCGAAGGCCGTCCCTTTACTGGAAGCGAAATGCATGACCTGTTGGCGCTCGCCGCTGCGGGGATCCGGCGGCTCAGCGAAGAACAACGCGCCGTGTTGCCACACAAATTCCAGGGCGGCCGATGACGATTGACTCGGCCGCAAAAAAACTGGTCGTCGCCTCCGGTAACCCAGGAAAATTGAAAGAATACCAGGTGTTGGGCGCGGGCCACGCCGTGGAATTAGAACTCCTTCCTGGCTTCGTGTCCTTCCCCGAATTTCCCGAGGATGCACCGACCTTTGCCGAAAATGCGGCCGGTAAGGCACTCTATTACTCCAGATATTCGCCAGAACTCGTCTTTGCCGATGACTCTGGCTTGGTCGTACCCGCGCTCGGTGGAGCACCCGGTGTACTGTCGGCTCGCTATGCGGGGCCGGGGGCAAGCAGTGATCAGCGCAACGCCAAGCTACTGGCTGCGCTAAAGGAAAAGCACGGTGCCGACCGCGCGGCATACTTCGTCTGCGTGATTGCTCTCGCTTGCCAGGGCCAGTGTCTCGCCGTCGTTTCCGGGAAAGTCGAAGGATTCGTTCTTAACGAGCCCAGCGGCTCAGGAGGTTTTGGCTACGATCCGGTATTTTATTTTCCAGAGCTGAAAAAATCCTTTGCCGAACTGACTGCCGCGGAAAAGAACCGGCACAGCCATCGTGGCCGCGCCTTCCTCCGCCTGATGCAAATTCTCGATTGAACGGTCGCGCCTCTTCGTTTTCGAATGACCGGCAACTCGCGTAACATAACTTCTCGAGTTCCGGAGAATCCCATGGCCATTCAGAAAAAACCCGGCAGGTCCGTGAAGCCAGCGGCGAAGAAAACCGCCAAACAAGCCGCAAAGACGGGCGGCTCCTCAAAATCCGGACCTGCCAAAGGAACCGACCCGAAGCGCGTGGCCATGATCTTGCAAAAGCTCCAGGAGGCCTATCCCGCCGCGAGCTGCGAACTGAAACACACAAACGCCTTCCAACTGCTGATCTCCACCATCCTCTCCGCGCAATGCACGGACGTCCGGGTTAATCAGGTCACTCAGGAACTCTACAAAAAATACAAATCGCCGAAAGATTTCGCTTACGCGAATCCTTCCGCACTCGAGCAGGAAATCCGCCCGACAGGCTTCTTCCGCAACAAAACCAAGTCCATCATCGGCGCCAGTAAAGCCATCCTTGAGAACTTCGGAGGACAGGTGCCACGCTCGATGGATGAGATGCTGACGCTTCCCGGCGTAGCCCGGAAAACCGCTAATGTCGTGCTAGGAACGGCGCACGGAATCGCCAGTGGGATCGTCGTCGACACGCATGTTCAGCGGCTTTCCAATCGCCTGGATCTGACCCGCAACGAGAACCCCAAGAAAATCGAACAGGACCTGATGCAGATTATTCCCCAAGACAAATGGATCCAATTCTCTCATCAGCTGATCTGGCACGGTCGCCGCGTGTGCTTCGCTCGCAAACCGAAGTGCATCGACTGCAACCTCGAGCATATCTGCTATTCCAAGGACAAAACGGTCTAGCTGTCGGTTATCGCAACCACGTTGCACCTTTGACTTGGGCAACGGCTGTGGGATAAGTTGTCCATAATGGCGGATACGAGGCCCTCTCGTTTCGCTCCTTCCAAAGAAACCCTGATTGCGGGCCTGGCACTTGTTGCAATCGCGTTGCACCTCTTGCTGCGCTTTTTGTTCCGGACCACGGCCTTCTCCGCCAATCTCCCTCTCTTCGTCGTTCTCCTCGTTGGTGGAATTCCCTTGGTCTGGGACCTGCTTGGAAAGCTGTGGCGCCGCCAGTTTGGTTCCGACCTCCTCGCCGGTATTTCCATCATCACCGCCATTCTCCTGCGCGAATATCTTGTTGCCGCCATCGTGGTGCTGATGCTTTCCGGTGGCGAAACTCTGGAAGCCTACGCGACCGCTCGAGCTTCCTCTGTGCTTGACGCATTGGCGCGCCGAATGCCCAGCATCGCCCATCGCCGCGACGGTGGCTCGCTCGTCGAAGTTAACCTCGCCGACATTTGCGTCGGTGACGAATTAGTAGTCCTGCCTCACGAGATCTGCCCAGTGGACGGGGTCGTTCTACAAGGGCACGGCGTAATGGACGAGGCTTACCTCACCGGCGAGCCGTATGAAATTTCCAAAACCCCCGGCTCACTGGTCATCTCTGGCGCCATCAATGGAGAGACCCTGCTTGCCATCCGCGCCGAAAAACGGGCGCAGGATTCCCGCTACGCCCGGATCATGCAAGTCATGCAACAAACGGAGCAGCAGCGGCCGAGCCTTCGGCGCCTGGGCGACCAACTGGGTGCGTGGTACACGCCCGTGGCTCTGGCCGTGGCTGTGTGCGCAGCGTTCTTCAGTGGACAGTCCGAGCGTTTCCTCGCTGTCGTCGTCATCGCTACGCCGTGTCCTCTGCTGCTGGCCATTCCCACCGCGATCATCGGGGCCATCTCTTTGGGTGCGCGCCGCGCCATCATTGTCAAAAACCCCGCGGTGCTGGAGCAAATCGAAAAGTGCCAAACCTTGATCTTCGATAAGACCGGCACGCTCACTTATGGCCGCCCCACGCTCACCGAAATCATTTGTGTGCCAGAATTCCCGCGCACCCAGGTGCTTCAGTGGGCAGCCAGTGTGGAGCAGTATTCCAAGCATCCGCTGGCCGCTGCCATAGTGGTTGAAGCGAAGCGTGATGGAATCGCCCCGCTCTCCGTCGAGCAAATCAGCGAGCGCCCGGGTCAAGGTTTGCGCGGCATTGTATCTGGCCGCTCGATTCAGATCACGGGAAGAAACAAAGTAGGCTCGCTCGCGCTTCCACTGCCTCCACTCGAAAGCGGCTTGGAGTGCCTCGTGTTCGTCGACGGATGCTATGCCGCAACGATTCGCTTCCATGACGCTCCGCGCAAGAACAGCGCCTCCTTCATCCAGCACCTTGAACCGAAGCACAATGTTCGCAAAGTCATGCTTCTCTCCGGGGATCGCGAGTCGGAGGTTCTTTATCTCGCGCGGAGCGTGGGAATTACGGAAATACATGCCGGCAAAAGCCCGGAAGAGAAGGTGGCTATCGTTCAGCAAGAAACGGCTGCGGCGCGTACCCTTTTTGTCGGGGACGGGATCAACGACGCCCCGGCGCTCATGGCCGCCACCGTGGGAGTCGCCTTCGGTTCACAGAATGACATCACCGCCGAAGCTGCGGACGCTGTAATTCTGGAGCCGGCACTCGAGAAGATCGACGAGTTGATGCACATCGCGCGGCGAACCCGCCGCATTGCATTGCAGAGCGCACTTGGCGGAATGTTCGCGAGCTTAATCGGCATGGTGGCGGCAGGATTAGGCTTTCTGCCACCGATTTGGGGCGCCATCGGGCAAGAGGCGATCGATCTGTTCGCGGTTCTCAACGCGCTACGAGTCGCGCTGTTCGAAACAGACTTGCAGGATTTCTGAGGAAGAGGCTCTTACGGCTTGGTGTTTGCTGCAGGCTGCTGCTGGGAACCGGACTGGCCGCCCGACTGCGGCTGTTGCGATTGCGCCCCATTCAGGATGGAATTGAAGTCCGGGTGATTCGCGGGTGGCTGGCCGCCGGCGCCACCGGTTGCCGGATGACCCGGCGGCATCGTTCCCTGTTTCGGCAAATCGTTCGGATTGAAGTGCTGCGCGCCCCCGCTGGCTTGGCCCTTCGTGACCACCCACTGGTCCCCTTGCTTCTCCAGATCGTAGGTCATTTCCATCCCCGGAGCACTCGGATCACTGTTCTTGGCACGAATATCCACATCCGCCTGGGCTTTGTCCCCATTGATCGTAGTCTTGGTGACGGTGATGTTCATGTTGTTTACGTTCAGGCCCTTCATTTCGGAAATGTGCTTCACCACGCCGTCTCGAATAGCGTCTTTGTTCGCGGCCTTCGACCTGCAGCCGCCCGTGAACAACACTGAACCGCTGAGCGCAGCGGCGAGTAGCATCCGATTCATCGAAATTCCTCACCAAGTAGAATTGAGGCTGGATTTGGGGCCTGAAATTTAATGGTAACCCAACCTTCCGCTGAACGCGAACCGGGATCCACTGTGTGCTTCATTGAACAACCACCCGTTGCGCTGGATACAAAAAAAGCCGCGAGACTTCCGTCCCGAGGCGGCCCGACTCAATCACGTTTATCTAAACTAGAGCTGATCGCCCATGGTCAGGATGCGTTCCCGAATGTGGTTCCGCAGCTCTGTTCCTATCTGGGTTGCTTTCTGCTGCTGCTCTGGCGAGAGAACCGCAAAAATCTCCGCACGCACCTTCTCTCGTTCCATCAGTGCATTGGCCGCGGTTACGCTTCTCTGCTGGGCAACCGACTGGACTAATGCTTCGTCGAACGTCGGTTTCGAGCGCAACTGCTCCTCTTGCTGCTTCATTTGGTCCGCCAGAGCTTGAATCGCGGGCTTCTCTTTTTGGAGGATGGCCTTGATGGCGGCCCTTTGGTCTTCGGAAAGGTTCAGGTCTCCGATCAGGTGTTGTGTAAGGAATCGCGCCCGCCGGTTTTCCTGCCAAGTGCCGCTCTGTCGCGCCGCCGCTCTTCCCAGCCCGACAAGTCCAACGACGGCGAGCGCAATGATGACGATTATTTTCTTCACGATGTTTCTCCTCTTCTCAAGTCCGATGGCCACTTCGCGGCCCACAATTCAGTTAACACCGGAGTAAGTCCCGCGCGTGTATGGAAGTGTCTGGGCTGACCTTTCTGCCCGTTACGTTCCTGTACGCACGGGCAGGGCTAGCGCGACACTTCCTTACACCACCTGCGGCAACTCTTCCCGTACGCTTGGTTTGAACAAACAGGCGGCTACCAGGTTCTCGGCCGTCACTTTCGAATGATTCGATCAAGGAGCCATACTCATGAACTCTCGACTATTCCTCGCTGCGGCCGCTGTTCTTCTCCTAGCCGGGAACGCCTCTGCGCAACGTACCCGGCACACTACTGTGACGGGAGCGAACGGCAAGACGGCTTCACGAACGGCGACTCGTCAGGATGGCAATGTCAGCTCGACGACCACCGGCCCCAATGGCAAAACCTCGTCGCGGAACGTGACGCGCTCCGATGGTTCCACCACTGCGACGGTCACGGGTCCGAATGGCAAAACGGAAACCCGTTCGACAACATACGGTGCGGGTGGCTCGCAAACCACAGTGACTGGCCCGAACGGCAACACCGTTACCGGGTCTTCCACTCATACACCCGGCAATACGCAAACCACGGTTACGGGTCCGAATGGGCAGACAGCTTCTCGCGATGTCACTCGTACTCCTGGCAGCGCCACGGCTACGGTCACCGGCCCCAAGGGTGACAGCGTTACCCGCCAGCGTACAACCACCACCAGTTCCTCCTCTTCCAGTTCCAAACCGCAGTAATCTTTAGCTAGACAACGCGTCGCACAACAAGACGGAGCGAGCAGTCCTCGCTCCGTCTTCGATTCAGAAGTTCCGACGCGTGCAAGGATTGGCTCGATGGACGTTATTCCGGTGTTACTTATTGACGACGATGTGGAGCTTTGCGCCTCTCTGACCCGCTTGATGGCTATGGAAGGTTTCAAAGTGACTGCGGTACATGACGCTGATTCCGGCGTTGAGCAGGCTCGGAAGGAAACGCATGAATTGGTGATTCTCGATGTGATGCTTCCGGGCGGCGATGGCCGCAAGGTGTTGCGTAAGATCCGATTAAAATCCCGCGTTCCGGTCGTAATGTTGACCGCACGTGGCGACGAAAGCGACCGCATCGCCGGACTCGAAGGAGGAGCCGATGATTACCTCCCGAAACCCTTTAATGTCCGGGAACTGATTGCCCGGATGCGAGCGGTTCTGAGTCGGAAAGGCGAAACCAAATTGCCGGACAGCGTCAAAGTGGGCGATTTGGAGCTTCATTCGAGCAGCAGAACTGTTTTGCAGCATGGCAATGCTGTGGATCTGACGGGCGCTGAGTTTGATATCCTGCAAATGCTTCTCCGCTCGGCCGGAAAGGTCCTGTCCCGCGACGAGATCGCCGAAACTGCGCTGGGCCGTCCCGTGGGCGCACTGGACCGGAGCATCGATAATCACATCAGCAACCTCCGCAAGAAGCTGGGCGCCCAGGTTGGAAGGGTCGAGCGCATTCAAAACGTGCGCGGCGCCGGATATATTTACAGCGGTGAAATCAGCGCCAAGTCGAGATGATCCGCCACATCTACACAAAGATCTTCTTATGGTTCTGGGTGGCTATGGTGGTTGTCTCGGCTTCGGTGGTACTGTTCGCAGCGATCACCGGCACGCAACCGCTGGGCCGCCGATGGATGATCCGTACCATCGATTACTATGGCAACGCCGCAGTTGATTTTTATGCTTCCGGGGGAAAGCCGGCACTGCAAAAGTATCTCAACGACATCGAGCAAAACTCCGGGATTCGCGCGACCCTCTTTGATCCCGATTCGGTCGATATCCTGCGACGGGGCGTGCCGCCACTCCAGGCCAACGTCCTGGAACGGACACGCGAAACAGGAAAACCGCAATTTCACATTGGCCTCCGCTGGACCGGCACCTCCCTTATTTGCCGGCCGGAAGGTACTTACATCCTTCTGGCACAGGTGCGTCCGTTGCGGGGCGTCCTGACGCCACAAACGGCTGCGGCATTTGTCGTGCGCATCGTCATCGCCCTTCTGGTCGCCGGTCTTCTTTGTCTGCTGCTCGCGCGCCACATCGCCGCTCCTATTCGAACACTGCAGACCGCCGCAGGTCGCATCGCTAACGGAGATTTGAGTGTTCGCGCTGTACCCTCTATCGCTCCCCGCAATGATGAACTCGCTGATCTCGCTCAGGACTTCGACCGCATGGCCGAGCAAGTTCAAGCTCTCCTCCGCAAACAGCAGGAATTGCTTGGCGACATCTCACACGAATTGCGTTCTCCTCTTGCGCGGCTGGGCGTCTCTCTGGAACTGGTGCGGCGCGGCGAAATGGATGGCGTGGAACGCATGCAGACGGACCTGGATCTGTTGGAGCATCTGATCGGACAAATCCTTACTCTTACCCGCCTGCAAACGCAGCAGCACCAGCGTCCGGAAACGACAGTTGACCTGCGGTCCGTGGTTGAAGGGGTTGCGGAGGATGCCCGCTTTGAGGGCAAGGAATCGCAGAAGTCGGTGACAATCTCTCATGCCCATGATTGCTGGATCAAAGGCGACGCGGGCCTTCTCCGCAGTTGTATCGAGAATGTGGTCCGTAACGCCGTGCGCTACACCAAACCCAGCAGCACCGTTGATATCTCACTAGACATCCCTAAGGGTTCTGTTACGAGGTTCGCACGCATTGTCATTCGAGATAGCGGTCCGGGCGTTCCAGCCGAGGCGCTCCCCCGCCTTTTCGAACCGTTTTACCGGGTCTCCTTGTCTCGCGATCGCAATACCGGTGGCACCGGCCTCGGGCTTTCGATCGCGCAGAGAATCGTGGTCTTTCATGGCGGCACAATTGCGGCCCGCAATCGCCCCGAAGGTGGCTTGGAAACGGAAATTCGTTTGCCTCTCAGCAATTGAGGCCTGCCTAACAGACCAAGCCGTTGACGAGGCCTATGCGTTCCTGCGCATTCTGAAACGAACACCTTCAAGAACAACAGCTTAGTGAACCCGTTTCCCCGACACTTCCTTACCCTCGGCGGTCTTTTGCTCGTGTTAGAACCATGAGGCGCACTCAGTCCGGCGCCTGACTTCACAAGTGGAGGAAACACAATGAGTACGACCTCGAGAGCTTTGACCGTGTTTGGGGTGATGGCGTTTCTCGGACTTTCTGCTTCCAACGCTTCCGCACAAGGCTTCCGGCACGTTTCCGGAGCCCGCTTCAACGGCGCGGGCGGCGTAACGGCCGGGCGTGGAACCGTGGCACGCGGTGCTTACGGCGGCGCATTTGCCCGCGGCGGAGGCGTGGCCACGAACGGCCAGGGGGGCGCGGTAGCAGCGCGCGGCGGCGCGGTTCGCGGACCTAACGGCGGCGTGGCCGCTCACGGTGGATACGCCGCAACCGACGGCCAGGGCAACTACCGATCTGGAAGCGTCGGAGCGTTCCGCGGTCCAAATGGCTCGCAAGGCTCGCGGCAAAGCAGTACACAAGTGAACGCCGACGGCAGTGCCTTCCATCAGGGCTCTTTGCAAGCCTCGGGGAAAAACGGTGGCTCGGTGCAAAGCAGCGGTTCGGTGAGCAGAAGCTCGGATGGCCAAGTGAACGGACAGCGCACGACGACGGCCACGAGCAAGAACGGCAACACCTATACAGGAACCACCTCCGACCAGAACGGCGCGGTCACGCACACGTCAGGTTGTGCGGATGCCGGTGGGAACCCCATCTCCTGCAGGTAATTCGGTTGGGTTCGCGCGCGGATTCTCCACAGGGAGGTGGCTGGCATTTTGCAGCCGCTTCCCTTTTATCGTCGAACTCACGAACGTCGTGCTTCCAGACACTTCCTTGCACAACCCTTAGCAACAAACTCGGCACTTCCCGGGTATAACTAACTGGCGCACGCGCGAGCGAAGCGATTTGTGAACCTGGCACAATCCTGCCGCGCACAACCCGTCCTCTGCGCTTCAATCTCAGTACCCCCAGGAATCAAGATGCTTCGACCGCACACGATCGGAGCTGCAAAGGAATGTCGTGAATCGAATCTACAGTGCTGTTCTCCTTGCCGGCCTGCTCTCTCCGGTCGTGCTCGTCTCGCGAACCACCGCGCAAGACCCTCCGCCAGCAACGCAACCTCAGACTACCGCTCGGCAAGCTCCTAGCCCCGACGAAGTTGTCAACACGCTCGCGTCGAAACTGAATCTCTCCGAGGACCAAAAGGCGCAAATCAAACCTATCATTGCGGATCGCCAGCAACAGATCGCCGACCTGCGCGCCGACACGTCGCTTCGCCCGCGCCAGAAAGTGCAAAAGATAAAAGGCATCTTTGCCGAGAGCGACAAGAAGATCAACGCCGTCTTGAACGATCAACAAAAGGAACAGTACGCGCAGATGGAGCAGCAAATGCGGGATCAGATGCGTGCTCGCGCGCAAAATCGGGGCTCTGCATCGGCGCAACAGTAAACTTCGATGCGGCGTTTCTCTATCGCCCTTGTTCCGTCTGTATGTAAAATTGACTCTGCTCGCAGGACATTACAGAGGTCCACAGCATCATGAACATGTTTCTTCGCTCCGTGCTGCTTGCCTTTCTTGTATGGCTATGGCCGGGACTCACCGCGGCGCAAGTCGTGGTGCAGGCCACTCCACCGATTCCCATCGTGGAGCATCCTGCGTCCCCGCCCGGCCCGGGCTACGTGTGGCTCGGCGGATACTATCGCTGGAATGGCGTGCGCTATGTGTGGGTTCCCGGCCATTATGCCACTCCGCCACGTCCCGATGTTCAATGGGTACCCGCGCATTGGGTTACTCGGAATGGCGGCTGGGTTTTCGTCGAGGGCCATTGGCGTAGTTTCACACCGGCTTCGGCTCCCTTTCCCGCTCCTCCGCCCCCCGCTTCCGCGATCATTCGCGTCCCTCCTCCGCCCGTTGTGATTGAGCATCCCGGTCCTCCTCCGGGGCCGCGCTACGTCTGGAATGGCGGCTACTATCGATGGAATGGGGTTCGCTACATCTGGGTTCCGGGCCACTACGTGTTACCTCCGCGGCGCGGAGTGATATGGGTACCGGGTCATTGGGTGCAACGCGGAGGAGGCTGGATGTACATCGACGGCTACTGGAAATAGGTGCAGTGGGCCGTTCGTTGGCCTTGGCGTTATTTCAGTCTGTTAGGAAAGAAACCTTGCATGCGTTTAAGGACAGAATTCGCTCGCAGCAAAATCATCGCGCTTGCGGTACTTTGCGTTGCCATTTCTCCCATACGTGCACAGGAGGATGCGCCGTCGACGCGGCGGGAGCAACAAGCCATGGAGGAAGCCCTTCCGCGCGGCACTCGCATCGACCGTGATCTTGCCTACGGTTCCGCCGCCGGGCAGAAGCTCGATGTCTACCTGCCACTTCACCCCCAACATGCTCCGATCCTTTTGATGGTTCATGGTGGCGCGTGGGCCATGGGAGACAAATCTTCTCCCGGCGTCGTCGTGAACAAAGCAACTCGTTGGCTTTCCAAGAACTACATTTTCGTATCCGCGAACTATCGTCTGCTTCCATCCGCCGGACCTTTGGAGCAGGCCGACGACATCGCCAGAGCGCTGGCGTATGTCCAAGACAATGCGAAGAGTTGGGGAGGCGATCCCGCTCGTATTGTTCTGATGGGTCATTCTGCAGGAGCGCATCTCGTTGCCCTTGTTGCCGCGGATCCTGCCATCGCGGCAAAACAAGGCGCGAAACCGTGGCTCGCTACGATCTCGCTCGATAGTGCGGCCTTCGATCTTGTCGAAACCATGAGCCACAAACATCCGCCGCTGTACGATACAGCGTTTGGCGCCGATCGCTCCTATTGGGAAAAAGCGTCGCCCATCGCGCAGCTAAACGCTGCGACGCGGCCCATGCTTCTGGTCTGCTCCACCCGCCGCCCGGACCAGCCATGCATTCAGGCACGAAAATTCGCCCAAAAGGATACTTCCCTGGGAGGCAAGGTCGAAGTGCTTCCCATGAATCTCACGCACCAGCAGATTAACGAAACGCTGGGTGAGCCCGGCACTTACACGCGGGAAATGGACGTTTTCTTGCAGTCTGTCGGCTTGCCCTAGCACGACAGCCGCGCTACTGATTGGACGAAAGCGGAAACTACCTTAAAATGAAGGAGTACTTCATGTCGGGGCGTAGCGCAGCCTGGTAGCGCGCCTGCCTTGGGCGCAGGAGGTCCCGAGTTCAAATCTCGGCGCCCCGACCAATTCTTGAGAAGGTTTCCACACCTCTAACTGATTCCGCTGGCATGTCGAATGGCAGCAAATTGATTCGATCGGCGCATTCATCTAAGGATGCTCACTGAAGTCGGGAGACGTCGTCAGACTGTCGAAGACGGCGTAGACTGTGGCGATGCCCCTGAGAGACAAATTGAAGCGGCGGGCCGTTGAAGCACTCGCTGGTCGACAGGCAGAGCTAGACCGCCTGAAGGTTTTTGCTTTAGGGGAAGAACCGTTGGTGATGCACATTCAGGGTATCCCTGGAGTAGGAAAAACACATCTGCTCAATGCGCTCGCGGCGCGTCTCCGAACAAAACGCATCTCCGTCTTGCGCATCGACGCCCGCTGGTGCGAGCCATCGCCGGCGGCGTTGTGCCGGGCGATTTGCCAGGAACTCGGCGCCCCCGAGTCCGCGGATTCCGCGGTCGTGGCCGGCAGACTGTCAGATAGCGCCAAGCGAATTCTGCTGGTACTCGACAGCTACGAATCTTTTCGTCTACTCGACTCTTGGCTCCGGCGGGTTTTTCTGCCCTCGTTGGGCGGCAGTGCGCGCACCATCCTATCCAGTCGCGAGCAGCCCCAACCAGCGTGGCGGATCGCTCCTGCGTGGAGAGGTCTGTTTGATTCCATGGTCCTGGAAACATTTTCTCCGGCGGTGGCTCTAGCGTATCTGGCCTCGCGCGATGTTCCGGAAAGCAGCGCGCGAGAGTTGAATCGGATTGCGCGCGGGCATCCGCTGGCACTTTCACTCGGCTCGGCGCTGTACGGTACAGGTGGGCAGGTGCGTGGAGGCGCGACCGCTGGTTATCAGGTTCTGGAACATATGGCGGCACTTTTTCTAAAGGATGCGGATGCGAAGACTACGCAGATCTTGCAAGCCGCCTGCCTGGTGCGCACGGCAACTGCTCCACTATTGCGGGCCATGCTGCCGCACATCCCAGCCGATGAAGCGCTGGATCGATTGCGCGCTCTGCCATTTGTGACAGCAGGCCCTCATGGACTGCTGGTGCATGATGCTGTTCGCGCTCCGGTAACGGCCGCTTTCAAGTCGCGCGATCCGGCACAATATCAGGCATACCGCAGAACCGCATCGCAGGTGGTGTGCGAACAATACCGGCAGGCGCCCCGATCGGAGCGTTGGCGGTGCACGGCCGACGCCATCTACCTGTTGGAAAACGAGAACCTGCGCGAAGGCTTTTTCCCAACGATGGAAAGCACGATGTCGGTCGAACCGGCTCGTGCAGAAGACTGGGCTTGCATTTCAACGATTCTTCAGAAATTCGAGGGACCACAATCGCGTGAAGCCTTGGAGCGGTGGTGGTATCACCATCCGGACTCGTTTTTCGTCGTGCGCGACGAACGCGGCGAAGGGCAAGGTTTCTACCACGCCATCGTGGCATCGAAGGTTCACAAAACTGTGTTGGAGAAGGATCCGTTAGCGGCAAGCTGGGCCAAGGACCTGCCGCGTTCAGAAGATAAGGCCGCCGCGCTCTGGCTGCGACGCACGTTGGACCGCGACATCGGGGAGGGGCCGTCCCCCGGCCAAGCAGCGTGCTGGCTCGACATCAAACGTACCTATTTGGAGCTGCGAACGCGGTTGCGTTGGGTTTATACCTGCTACTGCGATGCGGAGCTATATCGCCGCTCCTTCGAGCAATTGGGATTCCGCTTGGCAGACGAAGGCCGGCCGACCCTTGACCGCGCTTTGCAACACACCTTTCGACTCGACATGGGAGTGGATTCTGTCGATGGCTGGCTCGCCAACCTACTCGCCCAAGAAACGGGCGCGGCAACAAGCGCCACCGCGTGTGCTTTGCCATTGCTGGATGAGCAAGCGCGCGAGTTAGTGATGAATGGAAACCGAGTTGGCCTTACCCCGCTTGAGTTCGGACTGCTCTCCTATGTTGTAGCCAGGCCTAACAAGGCGGTGGCTCGCTACGAGTTGGTGGAGGCGGTCTGGGGATACGGAAAAGAAGCGTCAACCAGCAATGTGGTCGAGACGGTGGTACGCTCTGTACGACAGAAGTTAGGAGCGCACCGAAACGCGCTGGAGACGGTGCGGGGAGTTGGCTACCGCTACCGGCCAATCGCCTGAACTTGCGGTCCCCAGCACGAAGGTGAATCGGGCTTCAAGGGCGCGCCTCAAGAATCAGGTTGAACGGAGTCTCCATGGCCACCTTCGCGCTCCTAAACCCCGCGTCCTTGAGAATCGTAAACAACTGGCCCGCGCCAGCCTGTGCACCCAGAGAATAGCGTCCTCCCTGCGACAATGCGTTCTGCGTACAAAGGCCAGCGGAAGCCGCGTAGTACATTCTTGCGACAGGGCCGACGTTTTCTTCAGGGCGGTCCTTGGCAAACGGCTCCACCAGCATGAGTGCGCCGTCAGGGGCCATGGCCTGCCGGGAAGACCAAACCGCTTCCAGTGGGTCCCCCATGTCGTGGAGTGAATCCATAAAGCAGATCAGATCGAATTTCTCGTGGCTGCTCGCAAGCACGCGCGGCCCTGCCACCTCAAACCGAATCTGATGGGCCACGCCGGCCTGCTTCGCTCGTTCTCGCGCTACGGCAATCGAAGATTCATGGTAGTCAATTCCCAAGAACGTCGATTTCGGAAATGCCTGCGCCATCAGAATCACTGAAGCGCCATGGCCGCACCCGAGGTCGGCAACGCGCCCGCCATCGGCTAAACGTTCCGCGACGCCGTTCAGCGACGGAATCCAGGTTTGCGTCAGGTGCGCGCGGTATCCGTTGCGAAAAAAAGCCTCCGTTCCGGTAAACAGCCGGCAATCATGTTCGTGCCAGCCCATGCCCTCGCCAGAGCGAAAAGCGGCGAGGATCTGGTCTTCGTCATGCCACAACGAAGCTGCGACGTCGAACGCCGGAGGAAGAAATATGGGGCTGTCCGCGTTCGCCAGCACAAAACCGTGTTCCGGTGGCAGCACGTATCGGTTGGCTTTTGCGTCGAACAGCACATATCCCCCCGCAACCTGCCCATTTAGCCACTCGCGCACCGAGCGCTCATTGGTGTGGGTGAGGCGCGCCAATTCCTCCGAAGTAAGGGGACCACTTTCCGCCAGGGCGCGGTAAAGCCCTAGCTTGTGCCCGAGGTTGGTCATTACTCCAGCCATTGCGGCTGCAAGATCGCTTACCACTTGGCCGGCGAACCGTTCGATTCTTTCCCGCAGGTCTTCCTGGATCGGCTCTGTGTTGAGGGGCAGCATTACTGATCTCCCACCAGCAAAGCGGCCGAATCTGGACATTGCGTGTGAATGCCCGGAAGAGGGGCTCGAGTTAGACCTGAAAGGAAATTCTCTACCTCCCAGAGTTGGTGTTGAGTGGAGACTACGGCAGGATGACTGGACACGGCTTGAACTACCGGATGCTTCAGGTAAGATTCGGCAGCTCTCCGGCTGGCGAACAGGTACGTGCCTCCGACCGCGAACTCATCTTCCTGAAACAGCCATAACTTCCAAATAAGACCCTCCACCGAGGCGATGACGGTAGCGGCTTCGCGGCTTTGGGCGAACAGTGCGTCTGGCGGCACTCGTAATTTGAAGCGCAAATGCAAAACCGTGTACCCCCTAGCACATTTATCGGACATTTCGTTTCTCCCAGTTTCTCTTTGCTCTGCAGCAGACTCAGGTGAGTCTAGTGGCCCCGGACATCCGGAGATGAGAACAGGATGAGGAAATCGTGAGAATTGCCCTGCGGCCTCGGCACAAACAAGAGCGGCCGGTCTTTTCGACCGGCCGCGGCAAACTGCAATCGCATGGGTTGCGCTTACTTGCTCTTGTTCACCGGCGAAGCCTTCTGCAACGTCGCCAAAAGGTCCTTGGCACTGTCAGGCACTGGCACCGCTTTCTTGAAAACGATGTCCGACGCACTGACCTCTTTGCCGTAGAGGTTCTTGTTCGCACCATTGTCCGGACGGAGTGTCGAACCCTCCAACGAGACGCCCGCGAATAGGCCGCGAGACCGCGAATAGGAGAGGATCTCGGCTCTCAGTGTCGCGTCCGTCTCAGCCGACGCAGCCCGCCCGACCGGGCCAGCTGCCGCTGATGCGTCTGCACCCAGTTTCACTTTGCTCTTCAGGATGTTCTGCGCAGACCGCGGTGACATCAGCAACAACACGAAATCTGTCGCGTTGCCTCCCAACTGCAATCCGGCGCTCCCGCCTTCCAGAGCCATCATCGTTGGTGCTCCCCATGGGCCGTGGAAAGTCTTTCCTCCGCGGCAAGTCATCACACCCCGGCCATAACTACCGCCGATTCCGATCGCAAATTTCAGCACCGAGGGCAGGATTACGACGCAATCCGCCTTGTCGAGCACGCTCTGAGGAATGCTGTCCGGAGCGTTTAGAATTTCCTTCATCACCTTGCCGGCGTTTTCGATCCGGTCCGTCTCTTTATCTTGCGCGAACAGCGGAAGCGATATGGCAAGCGCCAAACCCAAAGCAATCACAGCCTTTTTCATGTTGTCCTCTCCATCCTCATGTCAGCAGAGTTCATCCCATACAACGGTGGGCGGCGGTACCTTTAATTACGCACCGAATCATACTACCTTCCAGCCATCGTCTGCCACTCAACATCTGTGGCCTTCGAGCCTAGAAATGTTCCGTGATCTCCAGGGTACTCGCCGCTGAGTCAGCAAACGTGAATGTGCCCTGTTCGCGCAACTCGCGTGCTGCACGCAAGAATGCGCCCAGCGCGGCCCGGCACAATCCACTACCCACACTCACGCGCCGAACACCCATCTCGGACAACTCCTGCAATCGAAACGAAATGCCGGTTAATCCCATTAGTACGTTCACCGGACGATCCAGCGCCCTGACTACCGCCGTGATTTCCTCCCGGGTGCGCAAGCCAGGCGCATACAAGACATCCGCCCCCGCTCCTTGATAGAGCTCCAGTCTCTTGATCGTGTCCTTCAAGTCCGCCCGTCCGTGCAGATAATTCTCCGCGCGCGCCGTTAGGGTGAACGGAAACGGCAATCGCTTGGCAGCCTCTACGGCGGCCTTTACGCGTTCTGCCGCAAAGGCATGCTCATAAACAGGTTGATCTTCCTTGCCCGTGGAATCTTCGATAGACCCTCCGACGACGCCGGCCTCCGCAGCAATCCGAATTGTTTCCGCAGTCACTTCGGGAGCGTCTCCAAAGCCGTTTCCCAAGTCAGCGCTAACCGGCAGGTCGGTTGCTCTGGAAATCTCGGCCAGATGTTGCATCATCCCATCCCGAGCAACCCCTCCGTCGCGCCGCCCCACCGAAAACGCATATCCGGCGCTGGTCGTCGCCAATGCTTCGAATCCTAAGCTCTCCAGAATCCGCGCCGTCCCGCGGTCCCAAGGGTTCGGAATAATGAATGTTTTTTCTCGCAGGTGTAACGCACGGAACTCCTTCCCTTTCTCCGCTTGTGCCTTCATGCATCCCCCTCAATCACCAGTCCGCTTGATTCTTCAGATGTCTGGCCCATGTCGCTTGTTACACCAGGGGACCGTCGGCTACCCGCGAACTCCTAGTCCTATCCCTGCTTTAAAAAAGTAAGGTTTGAGCATAGAATGTCCTTCGCATTTTTGGCGTTATCCCATCTCTGGAGCAGCGTACATGGCTATAGCCACCATCAATCCGGCTACGGGCGAAGTCGTAAAGAAGTTTGAAGCGCTTACCGACCAGCAGGTCGACGAGAAGATCACTAAGGCCTCCAAGGCGTTTCACAGTTACCGCAAAATCTCCTTCACGGATCGGTCGAGCTGGATGGCCAGAACTGCGGAACTCCTCGAATCCGAAAAGGAAGAATTGGGCCGTTTGATGACCCTGGAGATGGGGAAGACCCTCGGTTCCGCCATCGCCGAAGCCGAAAAGTGCGCGACTGGCTGTCGCTACTATGCCGAGCATGCTGAAAAACTGCTGGCTGACGAAGTCATACCCACTACAGCCTCAAAAAGCTTCATTCGGTACCAACCTCTGGGCATCGTGCTTGCTGTCATGCCGTGGAACTTTCCTTTTTGGCAGGTTTTTCGCTTCATTGCCCCCGGGCTCATGGCTGGCAACGTCGGCTTGCTGAAGCACGCGTCCAACGTCCCGCAGTGTGCCCTGAAGATCGAAGACATTTTGTTGCGCGCCGGCTTTCCCGAAGGCGTCTTTCAGACCTTGCTCATCGGCGCTGGCGCTGTTGACCGCATCCTGAATGATCCTCGTGTCGCTGCCGCCACTCTTACCGGCAGCGAACAGGCTGGTATTCAGGTGGGCATGTCTGCCGCGAAGCGCATCAAGAAGGTTGTGCTGGAACTCGGCGGCAGCGATCCCTTCATCGTGATGCCCAGCGCCAATCTCGAAGAAGCTGTCGGCACCGCCGTAAAAGCTAGGGTAATAAATAACGGACAATCCTGCATCGCCGCCAAACGTTTTATCGTCCACGAACAGGTTGCCGACGCCTTCGAAAACCAATTTGTCCGCCGTATGCAATCCTTGAAACTTGGCGATCCCTTCGACGCCAAAACCGATGTTGGTCCGCTGGCCACTCCTGACGCTGTGAAGGATCTCGATCGGGATGTCCAAAAGACATTGGAAGCTGGTGCCAAACTCCTCGCGGGTGGCAAGCCCGTCGCAGGCCCCGGCAATTTTTACGAACCCACTGTGCTGACGAACATCCCTAAGGAGTCCCCAGCCTATCGGGAGGAGTTTTTCGGTCCCGTCGCCAGCATCTTCCGAGTCAAGGATGTGGATAGCGCCATCGCCATAGCCAATGACAGCCGCTTCGGACTCGGTTCCAGTGCCTGGACCAACGAGTTTGCCGAGCGCGATCGCTTTATCAACGATCTCGAATCCGGGTTGGTCTTCATCAATTCCATGGTCGCCTCGGATCCCCGTCTGCCCTTCGGCGGGGTTAAAGCTTCCGGCCACGGCCGCGAACTTGGCCCTTACGGAATCCGCGAATTTACGAATGCCAAAACCGTCTGGATTCGCGACCTGAAATAGCCAGGCTTTCTGTCTTTACTGCACCTCTAAACGAACTTGCTCGCTCTGCCGTTCGCTGATCTCTACTCGAACGGCTTTCGCCAGGAAGGGTCGAAGAACTGCCGGCTCTGACCATTCCAATTCCCACCCGTGTTCTAGCGCCAGCAACTGGTATTTCCCCGGAAAAATCGCTGCGAGCCGAAACGTCCCGTCGGAATCGCTTTGATCCCGCCGCACCAATGTCTCCCAATTCTTCCCGCCCTCCGGCATCAGCAAAATCATAGCTCCTGCTACCGGGTTGCCTTGCTTTACCGCCACGCCACTGATGGCCGAGGAGACTCGCCCCACGGTAACCAGCAAATGCACTTTTTCGCTGCCGTCTGTTCTGATCTTAGCTCCTACAATTTTTGCTTTCTCCCCTTCGACTTTCCTGATTAGCAGGTCCCCGGGTTCAATCACCGACAGTTCGAACTCCACGGCGCCGGACGGTATCTTGGCAAACGAGAATGACCTTGCGGGTTGGTCTTTGACTTCCCCTTCCCCTCGAAACTGCGCGACGTAGGCATGGCCTTCGGCATCCCTCAACTGCACCAAGCCGCGGTCAAGGTTCGTCTCGGCATCTTCGCCCCGTACTAGCCCATCGATACTTCCGCTTCCTTCCACAGCCGCCAATTGCACTTCGGAATTTCCACTGACCTCCAACTCTTCCGACTGTTTCCCCTCTCCGGCAATCTGGTAATGTCCAGCGGCAATTCCCGAAATTTCGATCATCCCGTCTTCCAACGTAGTCACCTTGTACCGGCCTGCCTCCGCGGTTCCGGATGGCAAGTCGTTCAGTACAGAAACATTGAGCACCGGACCCGTTTCCGCTGGCATTCGCAAGTGTGCGCTCGGCTCCGCTGTCAGATGAAAATCGGCAGTTCCCGTCTCGCCCGCTTCCAAGTCGATCCACTCCATGGCGTGCCAATCTCGCGTACTTGGGTAGAACAAAGTGGGATATACCACGTCCGCCCGGTCAGTAGGCGCCTCCGTGCCGCTTGACGCGTACCGGCTATACCACGGCGTCGCCTGCACGCTCGCCGAATATTTCCCCGCTGGCAGATGCTCCAGCCGATACCTGCCTTCATCGTTCGTCGTCACCGTTTGCCCTTGTTCGACGGCCAAGCGGCCGCTTCGCCTTGCTTCCGTCCACAACGTCACCGATGCGTTGCGTACGTCTTCCCCTGCCTCATCGGTGACCCGGCCGGTAATCAGCGCCGAAGCGTTCATCGGGAATATTATATGGACGGAGTCCTTGCCGGGGCCGACCACCACTCCGCTCCAATAATTCTCGTGTTGCAAAAAGGCGGTGGGAGAGTACCCTTGGCGTTCTGCGCGCAGTGCATATTTACCCTCCGGCAAATTTCGGAAGCGGAAGCTGCCATTTGCATCCGATTGGATAATCTCGAAGGTGGCATTTCCGGCTGCGTTGCTGTCTTGAATATTGATTTCCACTTCCCCCAGCGGTTGTTTCGTCATGGCATCCACAACCGTCCCTCGAATCTCGTACGGACCATTCGGGCGGCGCGCCAGATCAAATCCTTCCTGGCCCGGAGCAACCGTCCCGCTCAGTAGCAACAACCCAACCGAAATCAGACGCGCATGGTTCATTGTTCCAGGCTCTTCGACTCCAACGACACTGTTGTCGTAGCGGAAGGCTCCAGCTCGACAGCGGTGCCCAAAGCTCTTGCCTTCCCCAAGGCGTCCAGATCCTCGGTATCGAAATCCTCGGCGTTCTCTAACGCTACCGCCACATATTTGCCGGGCAAAATTCCCTGGAACGAGAAACTGCCATCGGAGTTTGCCGCGGTCGAAACCGTCCGTTGTGAATGCTCATCCGGAATTAGCAACACTCTGCCTGCTGTCGGCTGGCCATCCTTTTGCACCGTCCCCCCCACCCGCGAACAATCGTCGCGGATTGTCACTTCGATCGCCTGAGGTCCCGAATCCCCACTGACCACAAAATCGTCGGTAAGCAAATCCGTGTCTCCAGATCGGACGGAAGCCACACAACGCGAAGCGAGGTCATTCACGCGCGCTCGATACGTTCCCGCGTCTAGACCCACGGGCATACCCTCGGTGGGATTACTTGGATCGGGAAGGAGCGTAGCCGCGGTCGCTCCCTCTGAAAACGGCAGGTCCGTCCTTTGCAGTGACACGGGCAAACCCAAGCCTTCCGCTGGATTCCCTGTTGTCTGCGTAAATTGATAATGGAACTGAACGTCGATAGGCTTCGGCTCTGCCAGCACGATTCCCAGCCCGTCCTGGTTCTGGTGCAGCTCAATCTTGCCGTAGATTCCAGTCTTTGCCTCTCCACGATCTTCCGGTTGAATTGCTCCCAGCAAATAGGTTCCCGCGGGTATTCCTTCTAACCGAAAATCAGTGGTTCCCGGCGGGAGTGCTGATGCCGCTACAGGATACTCATCCTGCTGGCCAACCAGCACAACCACCATCGGACCCGCACCGCTGGCGCCTTCCACCTTTCCAGACACCTGATACAACGGCTGCGAAGTTAGTCGCAGGTCCGCCTGCACATGCCTTCCCGGCGCCAACTTGATCGTCGTTGCCGCGGCTGCGTCTGTAACGTTCGGATAGAAGTAGGTTGGATACCCAATTCGGAATTTCACCGCTTGGAACAGCACCATCGACGCGCCAGCGTCGCTTTTCCGTTCCACGCGCAGCAGGTAATTCCCTCCTCTAATCTCCGCGATCCTGTACTCGCCATTTTCATTCGTTACGGCATTGGGGGGCGAGGTGCGCGGGCCTGCTGCCAAGAGGTGTTTTCCGGGCCGCACCAATTGCACGCTAAATCCTTCCAGCGGTCGGCCGTTTTCATTGGTCACGCGGCCAAACACCACTGCCTCTGGATAGAGCTTCAACTCGATCGGACGCATGCCGGGAGCTACCTGCACATGCTGCTGCCCGATAGATTCTGGATAATATTCATGCGGAG
>Ga0335076_10000630_pt1 | contig 32825 bp, 26 predicted proteins | sample Lox_Sample_25_FD_206717 | JGI IMG/M metagenome (GOLD analysis project Ga0335076, IMG submission 206717) | Soil microbial communities from Loxahatchee National Wildlife Refuge, Florida, United States - Lox_Sample_2.5 | ecosystem: Environmental > Terrestrial > Soil > Wetlands | place: USA...
CCCCCGTACTGCCGCCGTCGCCGTTCCAGCACTACTGGTCGTTGGGCGTCGAGGAGCAGGTCTACCTGGTGTGGCCGGCCTTGATCATCGGCACGGCGTGGCTCATCCGGCTCGTACGCCGGCGCACCAGGGCCCAGAGCACCTCGGCCCTCGCCAAACCACGCCCGTATCTGGTGGTGCTCGCGCTGGTCGCGGCCGTGTCGTTCGCCATGTCGCTGGCGGCCACTTTCGTGGCGCCTCCTGTGGCTTTCTTCTCGCTGCCCACCCGTGCCTGGCAGTTGGCCGCCGGCGGCCTGGTGGCCCTCACCGCGGGCCAGTGGCGCCGACTCCCGGCACGAGCCGCCGCGATCGCGGGATCGGCCGGGCTGGGGATGATCCTGCTGGCCTGCATCCTGCTGGGCCCGGGCACACTCTATCCCGGTACTGCCGCGCTGTTGCCGGTGCTGGGTGCGGTGCTGGTGATCGGCGCCGGCTGTGCCACACCCGCTCAGGGATGCGGCCACGTGCTGGCAGTCGCGCCGATGCGCGCGATCGGCCGGATCTCGTACTCCTGGTATCTGTGGCACTGGCCGGTGCTGCTGCTCGCGCCGCCACTGCTGGGCCACCCGCTCGGGCTGGCCGGCAGGCTGGCAACGGCCCTCATCTCCGGCGGGCTGGCAGTGCTCACATTGCGTTTCATCGAGGATCCCTTGCGATTCGCCGCTCCGATACGCCGGTCCGCCCTGGCCAGTCTCGCGCTGGGCGGTGCCGCCACTGCGGTCGCGGTCTGTGTGGGCGTGGCGCTGCTGGACTGGGTGCCTAACCCGGTCGGTCGCGGCCCGGCGGCTGCGCCGCTGACCATCACCGCGGCGCCTCCCCCCGCGGGCTCTAGCATCGACGCCTACGACGCGGGGGTGCGGCAGGCGTTCGCGCAGGTGCAGGCTGCGGTCGCGGCGGCCACGAACCTGAGGGCCGTACCGTCGAACCTCGACCCGGCGCTTGCCCACGCGGCAGACGAATTCCGGGAAGTGTTCCTCAGCGGCTGCCTGCGCAATCTTTGGGAAGTTGGACAGCCTGAGTGCGCGATCGGCGATACCGCCTCGCCGACGACGGTGGCCCTGCTCGGTGACTCGCATGCCACGATGTGGACTCCGGCGTTCCAGCAGGTCGCCGAGCAGCGGCACTGGCGGCTGGAGACCCTGGCCAAGGGGGCCTGCCCACCGATGAGCTTGCCCGTCACCAGCTTTCTTGGTCGTCTGGTGGAACACTTTGAACGCTGCGAGCAGTGGCGCGGTCAGATCATGGCTCGGTTGCGCGCCGAGCACCCGCGGCTGGTCGTGGTGAGCATGTGGCGGGGGTATGGTGCCGGCCAGGATTACATGCCCAGGTCCTACGACCCGGTGTGGTTAGACGGCCTGACCCGTCTCGTGCAGCAGCTGCGCGGCATCGGTGCGCAGGTGCTGGTGCTGGGACCGGTTCCGAATCCGCAGTCAGTGGTGCCGATCTGCGTGTCCGGCCACCTCGATGACGCGACGGCCTGCTCGCCGCGACGGTCGACGGCGGTGAACCAACCCGGCATCGCGGCCGAGTCCGCTGCCACCAACGCCGGCGGCGGACATTACACCGACGTCACCGAGTTGTTCTGCAGCGCGGACCGCTGCCCCGTCATCGTGGGCAATACCTTGGTGTACTTTGACCACGTTCATCTGACGATCGAATACTCACGGCTTTTGGCACCGGTAATCGGGGCGCTGGCCGACCGCGCGCTCGCCCACAGTTGACATGCTGCGGATTATTGGCTGGGCATTCAGTAAGAGAGCGCGCCACAGCGGCTCCATAGTCATCGGGGTGAGCGGCCCCCAATGCCGTAAACAGGGTGACCTCCGTCCCGTATGATCACTCGGACCGCACCCTTGGCAACGCGTGTCGGTCAACTATTTTCCTCCACAGAGGAACCGGAGGCGTCGGCTGTTGTCAACATCCGTGCTCATCACTGGCGGAGCAGGGTTCATTGGGTCCGCGCTCGCGCGCCGTCTCGTCAAAGCCGGTTATGACGTCGCTGTGATGGACGTCTTGCACCCGCAGGTGCATGGCGAACGTCCAGCGATCAACCTGCCACCATCCGTGCGGTTGTTCACCGGCGATGTCACCCACGCCCCTGACTGCGATGCGGTGCTGCGGTTGTTCCGTCCAGCCCAGATCGTTCACTTGGCGGCCGAGACCGGAACGGCGCAGTCCCTTTCCGAGGCGACGCGCCACGGTTCGGTGAACGTGGTGGGAACGACTCAACTTCTTGACGCCCTGAACCGCTCAGCACACGTGCCCGACCAGCTCGTCCTGGCTTCGTCGAGAGCCGTCTACGGCGAGGGCGCTTGGCGATGCGGCCCTGAAATCTTTTACCCGCAGCCGCGCAGCCACGCTCAGCTCCTGGCCGGTATCTGGGATCCGCAAGGGACCACGGATGAACCGGCAGTCCCGCTTCCCAGCTGTGCTACCCGAACGGAGCCCCGGCCTACCAATATTTACGCGGCGACCAAACTCGCACAAGAACACATCTTGGCGGCCTGGACGGCCGCCCATGACGCCCATCTCAGTGTGCTGCGTCTGCAGAATGTTTACGGACCGGGCCAGTCGCTGATGAATTCATACACCGGGATAGTCGCTCTTTTCGCACGATTGGCGCGCCAGCAGCGTCCGTTGGAAGTTTACGAAGACGGACGGATCCTGCGCGACTTCATTTATATAGAAGATGTCGTCGAGGCACTGTTCGCTGCGATCGAGGAACCCGCAACTGGATCACGCTACCTCGACATCGGATCGGGTATCCCGACAACCATCCATGAGCTGGCTCGCAAGATCGCCGCCATCTGCGATGCCCCCGAACCGAACGTCGTGGCGAAATTCCGCGACGGTGACGTACGCGCCGCCAGCTGCGACATCGAGCCTGCAAAAAACGAGCTCAACTGGCGTCCACAGCGGGCGCTCGAGGACGGTCTGCGTGGTCTGCTCGGCTGGATCGGCGAGCAGCCCGAATCATCTGTCGAGCCCAGCGATCACACATATATTGCGGCCCTCCTGAAGTAGAACACGAACGGGCAGCTGTTGACGGTGACCTGAGCTGGCGCCAATCATCCCGGCCACTAGCCGACGCCAATTAGCCAATACGCCTCCTTACAGCTAGGTGGCGTCATTCTTGACGGCATCGCTTGCCATTGGTCGTCGGCCGTGGCGGTGGTGGGGCGCTCGAGATCTTGGTCTTTAATGCGGTAGGTGTCGCCTTCGCCGGCGATGACTTCGGCGTGGTGGACGAGGCGGTCGATCATGGCGGCGGCTGCGACGTCGTGAAGACTTCGCCGCAACGTCCGAGCGGCTTCCCGCACTCCCAAGCATGTTGCTCGACTTCGGAGCGAGCGCGTCGGCGTCACCGAGCGCCGAGTCGGGCGCTGCTGCCGATAGTTAAAGCTCGACGTTGTGCAGTCACGACGCGCGTTGATCATCAGCTACGGCGAATTCATTTGTGTGGCAACGGAATCCATTCGAACAGACCGAAGAATAGTCACGCATCGACATGGTTTCGCAGGTAGAACGTCATTTCAACGGGCAAGACAATAGTGACTGTGAGACAGTCGCGCCTCCGCAGTGTCAGGACGGATTCCCTGCTTCCTGTCGAGGCCATTCCCGCTCGTCCGGGGTCGCCCGGACGGAACGCGTTCGCACGAGTGTGCTCCGATGCTAGAGTGGCCCATGCCTTGGGGTCTGCCTGAGTTCACCGACCAGGTGCAATTCACTTCACATAACATTCGCCTCGACGACGGAACTTTCACGAAACCTGAGGCTGCCCGTTCAATGGTGGACTATCCGTATTTCAAATCGGCGCGGGGTATCCTGGAAACCGCGTTTCCGGGGGATAAAAGTCAGTTTCGCCTGGCCGACGTGGGCTGTTTGGAAGGTGGGTACGCTGTCGAGTTCGCTCGAATGGGGTTCCAAGTTGTTGGCATTGAGGTGCGTGATTTAAATATAGCGGCTTGCAATTATGTTAAATCGAAAACAGATCTGCCGAACTTGCAATTTGTCCAAGATAACGCCATGAACATCGCCACGCATGGTCCTTTTGACGCAGTTTTCTGTAGCGGCTTGCTCTACCACCTTGATCGTCCGAAACAATGCCTCGAAAGAATCTCGTCCGCGACGAAGAAGCTGCTGATTCTGTCGACGCACTTCTCACTTATTAGTCCGCGGGAAACGAAACGTGGGTTTCCCACGAAGGTGCGATTCGCGTGGTCGAAGTTGCAATTCGTAGTGGACCTTTTGGTGAGACGGCCGGATCTTGGCCATCTTAACCGTAATTTGATTCTTTCGCTTCCCAGCGAAAATGAGGGCCTTCCCGGACGGTGGTATACGGAGTTTCCGAACGATCGATCTTTCAGGAAGAGAGAAACTGCAAAATGGGCTTCTTGGGACAATCGTCGATCCTTTTGGCCTCAACGGGAGCACCTACTGCAGGCGATTCGGGACGTTGGATTTGATCTGGTGATGGAACAGTACGACAACTTAGAGCCAAGCATTGCGGAGTCCTTGCTCGAAGGTTCCTATCAAAAGACTCTTCGGGGGACGTTCATCGGCATTAAAACCGGTAATCCAACAATCGCTGCCGAAGCCCCTTTGAACGTAACTAGCTCTGCTGGTGCCGTAAACGGGCTCGGCGCCGTTTAGACTTGGCCGGCGGCGGTCATCCTGGTGGGCCCGATCTCAGCCAACACGCTTGCGGCGGGCGAAATTCTCTACAAGATCAGCGGCGACCCTTACGCTTTCAGCGGGTTTGGTCATCTGGGAGGCGAGCTCGCGGGACCGGGTAAGGCATTGCGGGGCGAGGACGGTGCGAAGGTCTGCGACCAACGATTCGCGGGTAGTCGCCGAAAAGCGCCGCCCGGTGCCCACCTTCAGCCGCTTGACCCGAGCTGCCCACGCCCCCTGATCGGGCAACGTCCAAAGGACCAACGTGGGGAGCCCGGCGCGCAGACCTGCGTTCGTGGTGCCCGCGCCACCGTGGTGAACGAACGCGCGGCAGGCGGGAAGGGCGGCCGCGTAATTCATCACGCCCACCACCTTCACGTGCTCCGAATGGGGGACGTTGCTGAAGTCGGTCCCGGCGGCGCAAATCAACGCCCGCTCGCCCAACTGCGCGCAGACCGAGCTGATCATGGTCAACGTGTCGACAGCGGATTCGACCCCGACGCTGCCAAAACCAAAGCAAATTGGCGGTGTTCCTGCGGCAATCCACGACGCGACCTCGTCATCGGTATCCGTCGGCAACTCCATGGTTAGCGCGCCGACGAAGGGCCGTCGGTCGCCCCATTTCGCCCATTCGGCTGCCAGCCCGGGATAGCACACTTCGTCGTAGGCCTGGATCTCCAGCGATCCACGTTCGGCGATCCGTCGCGTCCAGGGGCCGGTGGCCTTCGGCAGACCGAGTTCACGGCGCTGCGCGTCCTCGACCTTCTTTGGTCCGCGCCACGACAGCCACTCGAACGTCGTCATTGCGGCGCGGCCCAACGGTGCCGGAAGGAATGGCAAAAGCCGGCCGTTGGCTCGCCAAGGGAAGATATGGAGCGTGGCCAGCGGAATGTCGCAATACTCCGCGACGTTGGCAGCGGTGTCCTCGTAATTGAGGCCGTTGAGCAGCAGATCGGCCCCGCCGGCCAGCGACGTCAGCGTCCTGCTGACCTCCCCCCGACACTGGGTAAGAGGCTCCGAAACTTCGCCCCACATCCTGCCCAGCTCCCGGATTTTCCAGGGGTTGCCGAAGAAATACGTCCAGAAGTCGCGGTGCGGGTCCAGGATGACCTTCAGATCCGGTCCGTAGGCGACCGCCGCAGGCCCAGTCGACTCGACGAATTCAACCATCTCAGGCGCGACAGCCATGCGCACGTCATGCCCGCGACGCACCAGCTCACGACCGAGGGTGACGTAGGGCTCGACTTCGCCACGCGTTCCCCAGTTTGCCAGCACGAATTTCATCGCGGATCCTGACCTTTCACTTCCCCTGCGCATTTTGCGGAATGAAAGCGGCGGCCCCGCACCCCTGGCTCAGCCGCCCAGCAGCATAACCCGACGCCCGCGCACCATCGAGCGGAAAGCCGGAAATTTTGGGCAAGTGGTCAATAACACCCGACCGTCGCGGAAGAAGGCCCGCATCGACGATCGGGGCGTTGGCCGACCGTGCGCTCGCCCCAGTTGACACGTTTGTCGGCCGCGGATCACCGGGGAGCGCATGCTCGTCGGGGAGCCGGCCGGTGTGCAAGCAGTGGTGGATTCGGCCGAGAGGTGTTGAACAGGTGTGTGATAATGCCTCGATTCGATGAAGGCGTCCTCTTACCAAGTTAGGTGACCGTGCGGCAGGCCGACAGCGTTAGCGCTACGGACGCAGTGCAAGGCCGGCGCCCGGCGCAGTCGGGATTTCGCCCGGACATCGAGGGCTTGCGCGCCGTCGCGGTGGTCGCCGTGGTTCTCTTTCACGCTGATGTGCCCGGAGTGGGCGGCGGGTTCGTCGGCGTGGACGTCTTCTTCGTCATCTCGGGCTTCCTCATCACCGGCTTGCTCTGGCGCGAGGCGAACGCCACCGGCACCGTGCGGCTGCGCAACTTCTACGGGGCGCGGGCCCGCCGACTGTTGCCGGCATCGGCCATGGTCGGCGTGATTACCGCGATCGCCTCGGTTGTTTTGTTGCCCCCGTTGCAGGCCAGCAGCGTCCTTCGGGAGGGCATCGCCAGCGCGTTGTACGTCAGCAACTACTGGTTCATTGCCGAGGGCGTCCACTACTTCGGCGGGCACCTGCCGCCCTCGCCGTTCCAGCACTACTGGTCGTTGGGCGTCGAGGAGCAGTTCTACCTGGTGTGGCCGCCCATGATCATCGGCACGGCGTGGCTCATCCGCCTCGTGCGTCGGCGCAACAGGACCCGAAAGACCTCGGCCACCTCCTCACAACGCCCCTATCTGGTGGTCCTTGCGCTGGTCGCGGTCGTGTCGTTCGCGCTGTCGCTGGTGATCACCTACGTGATGCCTGCCGTGGCGTTCTTTTCGCTGCCCACCCGGGCCTGGCAGTTGGCCGCCGGCGGCCTGGTGGCCCTGACCGCCGGCCAGTGGCGCCGACTACCGCCACGCGCTGCCGCGTTCACCGGATGGGCGGGGCTGGCCGTGATCCTGCTGGCCTGCACCTGGCTGGGCCCGACCACCCCGTTTCCGGGGAGCGCCGCGCTGCTGCCCACGCTCGGCACCGTGCTGGTGATCGGCGCCGGCTGTGCCGCACCCGCTCAAGGATGCGGCCGCGCCCTGGCGGTGCAGCCGATGCAAGCGATCGGCCGCATCTCCTACTCCTGGTATCTGTGGCACTGGCCGGTGCTGGTGCTCGCACCGGCGTTGCTGGGGCACCCGATGGGGCTGGCCGGCAGGTTGGCAGCGGCCCTGGTCTCCGGCGGGCTGGCCGTGCTCACCCTGCGTTACATCGAGAACCCGCTGCGATTCGCCGCTCCGATCCGCCGGTCGCCCCTGGCCAGTCTCGCGCTCGGCGGTGCTGCCACCGCGGTCGCAGTGGCTGTCGGGGTGGCCCTGCTGGTAGTCGTGCCAACCCCGGTCGGTCGCGGCGCGCCGGGTACAGCGCTGGCCGTCACCGCGGCGCCTCCTCCCGCGGGCGCCACGATGGACGCCTACGACGCGGCGGTGCGGCAGGCCTTCGCCCAGGTTAACGCCGCGGTCGCGGCATCGGCCGACCTCCAAGCCGTCCCAGCGAACCTCGACCCGCCGCTTGCCGCCGCGCCAGCCGAACAGCAGGCGTATCTGTTCAACGGCTGTCTGCGCACGCCTTTCCAAGGCGGACAGCCCGAGTGCGCGACGGGCGATACCGCCTCGGCGACTCGCACGCCGCGATGTGGAATCCGGCGTTCGAGCGGGTGGCCGCGCCGCGGCACTGGCGGCTGGAGCTGCTGAGCAAGGGCGCCTGCCCACCGATGGGCTTGCCCATCACCGCCCACATCTTCAGTCGCCTGGTTGAACACTTTGAACGCTGCGAGCAATGGCGCGGCCAGATCATCGCGCGGTTACACGCCGAGCACCCGCGGCTGATCGTGGTCAGCATGTGGCGGGGGTACGGTGCAGGCAGCGACAACGGCTGGCTGTCAGGCTTCACGTCCTACGACCCGGCGTGGATCGACAGCCTGACCCGCCTCGTGCAGCAGCTGCGCGGCACTGGTGCGCAGGTGCTGGTGCTCGGGCCGATCCCGGCTCCGGACACATCGGTGCCGGTCTGCCTGTCCGGCCACCTCGATGACGTGACGGCCTGCTCGCCGACTAGGTCGACGGCGGTGAACCAACCCGGCATCGCGGCCGAGTCCGCCGCCACCAAAGCCGGCGGCGGGCAATACGCCGACCTCACCGAGCTGTTCTGCACCACCGACCGCTGCCCGGTCATCGTCGGCAACACCTTGGTGTACTTCGACTGGGAGCACCTCACGCTCGAATACTCCCGGCTGTTGGCACCGGTAATCGGGGCGCTGGCCGACCGCGCGCTCGCCCACGGCTGACACGCTGCCAATTGTTGGCCAAGCACGACAAGAGTGCGCCGTCGAGGCGCCGGCAATCATCGAAGCGACGGTGATCCTCTCGTCGGGGCTAATACGCCCGAGTGCTCAGGTACGCAGTATTGGTGGTGCACCTGAGAAGCGGAGTCGTTGGCCAAACGACGTGCGCAGACAAATGCTCCGATCACGTGACGCTTCAAAACTGCCACTAATGCATCGGTTTTCGCGACGGCCAAAGGCTCCAATCTATTTGCCTACGAGCGTAGTACGGCCCATTCGCCGAATCTCCCCCCGGGATGGTGTCATACTGCGCCCATGAGCCGCGCGCATCCGATTATGAACCGCTACTGGTATCGCTTCCATAGCCGCTTCCTCAGCAATGACGATAAGGTGTTCATGAACTGGGGCTACGAGGAAGACCCACCGATGGCCTTGCCGTTGGCGAAGGGTGACGAGCCCGACCGGTACTCCATTCAGCTTTACCACCGCACGGCGACCCAAGTGGATCTCACCGGCCAGTGCGTGCTGGAGGTTAGTTGCGGGCACGGCGGCGGGGCCTCGTACCTGATGCGCACCTTGGGCCCAGCCTCCTACACAGGGCTGGACTTGAACCCCGTCGGCCTGGAGTTCTGCCGAAAAAAACACCAACTGCCCGGCCTGGATTTCGTGCATGGCAGCGCTGAGGAGCTGCCATTCGCCGATCAATCCTTCGACGCGGTGATCAATATCGAAGCCTCGCACTGCTACGCTCAATTCCCCCGGTTCCTCGCCGAAGTCGCCCGCGTATTGCGCCCCGGGGGCCATTTCCTATACGCCGATGTCCGCAAAAACCGAGATATCGCCGAATGGGAGAAGGACTTGGGCGACGCCCCACTGCGGCTCATGTCGGAAAGGGTCATCAATAAAGAGGTTGCTCGCGGGGTGGAGAAGATATTTCTGTCTCAGTTCAGGAGGCCCCGTCGTCTTCTGCCGTCCTGCGGGCCTTGGTTGTGGACGGAATCCCACCGCGCATTGCAAAACGACGAGATCAGTTACCGGGTGTACTGCTTTGCCAAGGTGTGAGGCCGCGTCCGAGCGGCCTCGCGGGCGAGCGTCAGGATGCCGGACTGGCCTTGCCTGCCTGTCCACCGCGGTCTTTTGGAGTTGTGTAGTCGCGCGACCCGGTGCCAGGCTCATCCGGCGTTTTCGCTCGATACCCAGCGAGTTCTTTGAGCCAACAGATGGCAACATCTGCTGCTATCATTCGGCGATGCGCTGGCAGCGTAAAGAACATACTGAGCAGAGGCCGGGGAGCACACGGCTGGCATTTAGTCGCGGACAGGCGGCGCAAGAAGCCAGTTATGTGGACAGGAAAGCGGTCCTACGAATTTGGGCGGCCCTATTTGAGTCTATGCCGACGCCATGGGATTTCGTAAAAAAAGTTGCTACTCCTTCGCTGGCTCGCCACTTTTACCAGCCAACGGGGTCGGAGCCCAATGAATATCATAAGTGGTACTACAACACTGAAGTGTTTAACAACGTTACGTGGATGGGGGTCAACTGCCAGAAGTCGGTCAGTGATATGTGGAATTACCAAGAGATTCTGTTTGAGTTGAAGCCGTCTCTGGTAATTGAATTCGGCACACATTACGGCGGCTCGGCTTTATTTTTTGCCACCGTCATGAGGCAAATCGGCGAACCATTCAAGGTGCTTTCCGTGGACGTCTACCACGGGCCTCTTAAGCCGGCAGCGCGCCGCGACCCCGATATTATGTTCGTCGAATCGCGATCCACGGTTTCGGCTATTGCTGAGCATATCCGGCGCCTCAGAACTGAATTCCCCGGCAAGGTCTTTGCCATCCTCGACAGCGATCATTCAATGAATCACGTGCTCGCCGAGATGAAACTGTTGCGGCCTTTACTCTGCGCCGGCGACTACCTCATAGTAGAAGACTCCAACATGAACGGACACCCTGTCCTTCCTGGATGGGGACCGGGCCCGTATGAAGCCATCGAGGCATACGAGCAGGAATTCCCAGACGACTACACGCACGACGTGGCGCGGGAGAAAAAGTTTGGCTGGACGCAGGCGCCTAATGGGTACTTGATCCGCAACTAACACCTAATGAGGCCGGCCTCGGTCCGCCGATGTGATCTCGATTATCCCGCCGGCCCCGGATTGATCTTGGCCTGCCCGTCCATCGCCGTCGTGTGGCGCATCACGCACCGGAAGACCCGGAGCAGGAAGGACGGGCATCACTGCCGATGAGCAGCGCGTGACGCTCGCCCGCGAGACTCCCCGGGCGCCGCCTCACTCCTTAGCGAAGCAGTAGATCCGGTAACTGACCTGATTATTTAGCAATCTGCGGTAGAGAATCATCCATAACGCAAAGTTGAAGGACTGCAGAACACGAGCACTCTTAAACAGCAACACCGGATATAGCTTTTCTATCCCCCGCGCAACCTGCTCATTGATGACCCTTTCCGAAATGAGCCGCAGGGGCGCGGCGCCCAGCTCTTCCTCCCACTTAGCGAGTTCTGCGCGCCGGCGGACATCGGCGTAGAGGAAATGGCCTCCGGGTCGCAGTACGCGCGCCACCTCGCCGAGGAACCGGGTAAACCGGGGGTAGCAGTGCGACGCTTCGACATTGATCACCACGTCGAAGGATTGATCGGGGAAGGGCAGCTCCTCGGCGTTGCCCTCCACGAAATCCAGCCCAGGCAGTTGATGCTTTCTTCGACAGAAGTCCAGGCCGACGGGGTTCAAATCCAACCCTGTGTAGGACGCCGGGCCCAGGGTGCGCATCAGGTAGGAGGCCCCGCCGCCGTGCCCGCAACTAACCTCCAGCACCCGTTTTCCGCTGAGATCCACTTGGCTCGCCACTTGGTGGTAGAGCTGAATCGCGTACCGGTGGGCCTCATCGGATTCCGCCAACGGCAAGGCCAGCGGCGGGTCTTCCTCGTAGCCCCAGTTCATGAACACCGTATCGTCATTGCTGAAAAGCCGGCTGTTGAGGCGATACCAGTACTTGTTGACTATCGGATGAGTCCGTCGATCTTTCCGCTCTTTGCGCGGCTTCAGGAGATCCGCGGACGGGGTCACGAGTACCTCCTCACAAGGAGAGCTGAATACTTCGCAAAGAATTTGCGGGCAGGGTAACTAATAGACGGCTTGGTCGGGTCACGGGTGGAGTATTACACGAACCGCACGGGGCAATGCGGCGAAATGGCAACACAGCTCCCACTCCGTACCCGAGCTTGGCGTCCGGGTGATCCGACCTCCGGCAGCCAGCAAAGCTGCCCGATACAAGCCCGGACGGCTAGGCCAAATACAGCTTGCCTCCCAGCTCACCGGCTTTCTTACGGCTGGTTCCCTGCGGGTTCTTCCAGGTACCACGGGTTGGCCCGCGCCCAATCGATGGTGCGGCGGATCCCTTCCTCGACGTCAACCTGCAGGCGCCAGCCCAGCTCCCGCTGCGCCTTCGTGGAGTCGGGGATACGACGCGGGATGTCCTCATAGCGAGCCCCATAGCGCGCTGCGGTGTCAACAGCCTCGGCGCCAGACACCGAGTCGACATTCGCGATCTTGATGGCCAGATCGAGTGCGTCACGCACTGTCGTCTCGGTCATGCTCCCGATGTTGAAGGCCTCACCGATCGCCGCCCTGCTGTCGGCCGCGAGCAAGGTGCCGGCGATGGCGTCGTCGACATAGGTAAAGCAGCGCGACTGGTCACCCGAGTCGTAGAGCAACGGCTTGCGGCCATTGAGGATTCGGTGAACGGTTTGCGAAATCACGAAGATCGGGCTCTGCCGCGGACCGTACACGTTGAAGTAGCGAACCACCGTCACCGGGAGTCCGTAGGCGGTGTGCATCGCGAAGACGAGATGCTCCGCCATGGCCTTGCTCGTGCTGTAGCTCCATCGCGCGGTCCTTGTCGAACCGAGGACGCGATCATCGTCCTCGGCGAAGGGTGGGTTGGGGTTTTTCCCGAACACCTCAGACGTGCTGGCGAACACAACGCGCGTTCCGTGCCGATGGCTGAGCTCCAGGACGTTACGAGTGCCGGTCACGTTGACATCGAGCACCCGGAGCGGATCGTTGAGATAGTTTTTGACACCGACGACCGCGGCCAGGTGGAAGACCGTGTCGACGGCGGGTGTAAGGGCTTTTTCGAGTGCGGTCAGATCGGTGACATCGCCTTGCACGAATCGGAAGTTGGCATGCCGGTCGAAGTCAATACTGCTGTCGCGGGTGTTCTTCGCGAAGTCGAAAACCGTGACCGAGTCTCCGCGCTCCAGCAATGCGGAGACCAAATGGGATCCGATGAAGCCGTAGCCGCCCGTCACGACGACATTGGACATATTTGCTCTTTCATCTATGCGTATACGTTTGCTTTCGCCTAGCGGCGCCTCATCGGCCAATGCCTTTGTAGATGAATCCGGCGGCGCGCACCGCCGCCGGGTCGAAGCTGTTCCGTCCGTCGAGGAAGACGCACTCGGCTGCCGTCAGGCCCGCGAGCCGGGGCAGCGGGATCTGGTGGAACTCCCGGTGTCCCGCGAGGACCACCAAGGCGTCGGCGTCCTTGACCGCAGACTCGATGTCCGGGGTCAAAGGAATCGTCGTCACCGTGTGGGCCTCCTCGTCCGGCACCCACGGGTCATGAATCGAAAGCTGGCAGCCGGACTCCTCCAGCAAGGCGACGACGTACTTGGTGGGCGTGAGGCGGCAGTCGCCGGTGTTGTTCTTGAACGCGATGCCCAGCACCGCAATCTTGCTGGTCTCGATCGCCTTCCCCCGATCGGCGAGGAGCTGCGTGAGCAGCCCGTAGGTGTAGGCGGGCATCGTGTCGTTGACGGTCCTCGACGTCCGCGGAATGGCCAGGTCCAACCCTACGGTCTGGCCCAGGTGGTTGACGAACCACGGATCCTTCGTCAAGCAGTAGCCGCCGACGCCCATGCTCGGCCTCAGGATGTTCGCATCGCGGCCGCCCTTCGGCATCGTGTTGGCCGCCTCAATGACTTGAAGGGCGTCCATCCCGAGCCGGTCGCATACCTTGGCCAGCTCGTTCGCCAGCGCGACGTTGAGGTCGACCCAGAGGTTGTCCGCAAGCTTGACCATCTCGGCGGTGCGCGGATCGTCGACGACGACGGAGTCCACTCCCAAGGCGTGTCTCCACAGCGTGGAGCAGGCGCGAGCGCTGCGCTCTTCGACAGCACCGACCACGACGGGAATCGACGTCAGCTCGTGGATGGCTTGGCCTTCGGCGAGCCGCTCGGGGCAAAACGCCAACCCGAAGTCGACCCCGGACCGCAGCCCTGAAGTCTCTTCGAGGATCGGCCGAACGAGCTTTTCGGTGGTGTCGGGCGGGACCGTGCTCTTGAGGATGACGAGGTGGCCGGCCTGCAGGTGCTCGCCCACGGCCCGCGCCGCCGCCTTGATGTCGTCGACGATGGGCTCGAAGTCCGGACCAAGCGGCGTACCGACGGTCACAACGATGAAGTCATTTTCGGCGACGGCGGCGAAATCGGTCGTGGCGCAAAGCCGACCGACTCGTACGTTGTTGGCCACGAGCTCGTACAGCCCTGGCTCGGGCACGGTGGTCTTGCCCAGATTGATTTCGTCGACAACGTTCTGTCTCACGTCGATCCCCGTCACGGGCCAGCCGCGATCAGCCAGCACGGCACCGATCACCGTGCCGATGTAGCCGAAGCCCACCACCGCGATCCCCGACCGCATGCCACGCACCAAGAGATCGATCTCAGCGTCGCTACGTCCGAACGCGCCTCTAGCCATCGCGGAACCTAGCCCTTCAGTCCCCCGTGCGCGTTCTGTGAGATGCGGGCCCCTCCCGGCCCCAGGCTAGCCCGCCCAGCACTCTAATCCAACACCCGTGCAACAGACTTAAAATTGACAAGTCTCGGGTCAAGGGCGCCGCCCGCATTCGTCGGTCGTTCGTCGAGTTGCTGACATGCAAACAGTGGTGGATCTGGGCGAAAGCCTGTTGAACGGATGTGCGATGATGCCTCGATTGAAGAACGGCTCTCCGCTTCCTGACTGTCAATTGGGCGTTCGGCCGTTAGCTTCCGCTAATCGTTCGCCGCTGGCTCCTCACAATGGAGGGCCTGGCAGCGCGACTAACTTTGCCCCGTCTATCCCTAACCGCGGATGGTACTATCTCGACTCGCCCAGGCCGGGCCATGCTTGGGCCATCATCCGCTGAGGAGCTCGATTGGCTAATGGCGAGCTAAGTGCGCGCGAGGCCGAACGCGTTCTGTGGGACGTGATTGTGGTGGGCACCGGGATGGGCGGCGGGATGCTGGGCCACCAACTGGCCCGCTCAGGCCGGCGGGTGCTGTTCGTCGAGAAGGGACGCTCGACACTGCCCGGGACGCCCGGAACCATTCGCGCTGCGATGCCCGAGCTGGCCGAGCCGCGGGCCTACCGTTCGCCGAAAACCTACTACGACGCGTTGGCCCGGGCCGGCCGCACTACCGACGAGATTGAAGACATCAGCGGACGCTCGCCGAAGCGGTTTGTGCCGTTCATCGGCAGCGGGACGGGCGGCTCCTCGGCCCTGTATGGCATGGTCTGCGAGCGCTTCTTTGTCCAAGACTTCACCCCGCGGAAAAACTTCCGCGACCCCGGCGATTCCACCGTGCCCGAGGCCTGGCCGCTCACCTATGAGCAGATCAGTCCCTGGTACGCGCAGGCCGAAAACCTGCTGGGGGTGCGCGGCGGGCCCGATCCCCTGCGTCCCGAGGCCGCCGAGGTCGGTCTGCCCGCGGCACCGCCGTTCTCGCTGGATAACCAGCCGCTGGTCAATTATCTGGCCGGGCGCGGACTGCACCCCTATCACCTGCCGATGGCCTGCGATTACACCGACGGTTGTGCCACCTGTCAGACCTACCTGTGCGCGCAGTCCTGCAAGAACGACGCCGCCCGCAACGGCGTGCTGCCCGCCGTTGCCGAGCACGGTGCCCACCTTTTGGACCAATGTCGCGTGGTGCGCCTCGAGGCCGACCGCACCCGGGTCCGGCAGGTGATCTGCCAGCACCGCTCCGACATGCTGGCCCTCAAAGCCAAGGTGGTGGTGCTGGCCGCCGGCGCGCTGGTGACCCCGGTGCTGCTGCTCAACTCCCGCTCCGGCCAGTGGCCACGCGGATTGGCCAACGGCTCCGACCTAGTGGGACGCAACCTGATGCGCCACCTGCTGGATCCAATCGAGATCTGGCCGCACCCCGGCCACAAGACCATAGCCGCAAACAAGGAGATCGGACTCAACGACTTCTACCTCTGGGAGGGGCAAAAATACGGCACCGTACAGTCATTCGGCGCGATACCGCCCATGGAGTGGCTGACCAACCGCCCCAGCTGGCGGGGCAAAGCGCTGCACCTGATGAGCCCGGCGGTGCGGGGCATATATGACCGGTTCGTCACGGGCGGACTGGTGCTGGCCGCAATGACCGAAGACCTCCCCTATCTGGACAACCGCGTACTGCCGCCCGATCGGCCCAGCCTGGACGGCCGCCAGCGGCTACGCATTCAGTACCGCTTACACCCCAGCGAAATCGAACGCCGCGCGGCGTTTTTGTCACAGTTGAAAGAGGTCTTCGAGCCGTTTCGCAAAATCCCTCTGGGGAGCGGCAAAGAGAACGCGAACCTCGGCCATGTCTGCGGAACCTGCCGCTTCGGTACCGATCCGAAAACCAGCGTGCTGGACTCGCAAAACCGGGCGCACGAAGTGGACAACCTCTACGTGGTGGACACCTCGTTCTTCCCGTCCAGCGCGGGCTTGAACCCCAGTTTGACGGTCGCGGCCAACGCCCTACGGGTGGCCGCACACCTAAACCAAGCCCATTTCGCCACCTGACCCGATCGGTTGTCCGCAGTGCTTACCGGGCGAATGATTTTGGAGTTCAGCTCGGCTCGCGGACGGCGAGGCCCGCACCGCGATAGATCGCATCGATGACACTCATGTTCTCGACCGCGTCTTGAGGTGTCGTCTTCACCGGCTCGCCGCGCAGCACCGCCGCGGCAAACGCGTCAAGCTGATACGCGAAGGTGGCGCGCCGTGGGAAGTGCTCCACACGCTTGCTGTCGGCTGATCGGACCGAGAGCCGCGGGAAAACCTGAGGCGCCGCTGGACTGAGCCAACTCAGCTGGCCGCGGTCACCAATTACCTTGGCGCTCGCCCGAAACAGGTTCGACGACCACAGCGCGCAGCGGATCCGGCCCGTGAGCCAACTGGTAAACCGCAACTCGGCCGTCATGGCCCGGTCGACCTGAGGACCGCTCAGTTTCGCCTCTGCCGAAACGACTTCCGGAGTCGAACCGCCGAACGTGCGCAACATGTCAACCGCATAGACTCCGGCATCCATTAGCGCGCCACCGGCAAGGGCATAGTTGTAGACGTTGGCGTTGGAGCGTTTCGGCAGTAATACGCACAAGGCGACGTCCACCCGCTCCAGCTTGCCCAGCTCCCCTGATGCCAGAATCTGCTCAACGCGCAAAGTCAACGGATGGTAGCGGTATTGGATTGCCTCCATCACAACGCGGTCTGACGTGGCGGCCAGTTCGGCGATCTCGCGGGCCTCGGCGGCATTGGCCATGAACGGCTTCTCGCAGAGCACGTGCTTGCCCGCGGCAAGAGCGGCCCGGGTCCACCTGCCGTGCAAGCTGTTCGGCAGCACGATGTAGACAGCATCCAGGTCCGGATCGGCGATCAGCGCGTCGTAACTTTCGTGAACTCCGGCGATGCCGTGCTTGGCGGCAAAAGCTCGAGCCTGGGAGACGTCACGGTCTGCCACCGCGGCCACCACGACCTCGTCGTTCTCCCGGGCCGGTTTGATGAGGATCATCGGTGCGAAACGTGAAGCGCCCAGGATGCCGATCCGAACTGGGCCGACGTTTTCAGCCACGGGTCCGACGCACGCGCTTGACCCGAGTCGCCTTTATTACTTGCGCCACAGCACCCCAGTCCCATCGATGTCAACGATCTCCGCGGATATTCCATGCTTCGCGCGGTAGTCGGAAACAGCCTGCTCACACGCCTTCACCGCCAGGTAGTCATCAACGATGCAAAAACCCCCGCGAGACAGCCGTGGATAAAGCGCATCGAGCGCCTGGATCGTCGATTCATAGAGATCGCCATCAAGCCTCAACACAGCGATCCGATCAATCGGGGCATCGTGCAAAGTGTCTTTGAACCAGCCGGGAAGAAAGCGAACCCGGTCATCCAGCAGCCCGTACCGCTCGAAATTCGCCCTGACCACCGCTTCCGGCACGCCCAGTATGCCGGCAGCCAGCTCCGCCCTAATCCCTTTATCCGCAGCGTAATTTTCGGGATCCGAGCGCGGCACGCCCTCGAACGAATCGGCCAGCCACACGCATCGCGTCTCATCCCCATAGGCGGCCAGCACCGCGCGCATCAGGATGCAAGCCCCTCCGCGCCACACACCGCACTCGATCAGATCCCCGGGGACGTCCTCGGCCAGCACGGTCTCGACGCAATGCTGCAGACTGGTGAGCCTCTGCATCCCAATCATGGTCTCGGCCTCCGCCGGCCAGTCCAAGCCCAACTCGCGCGCCGTAGCACCGGCGAGTCGATGCGCATTGGTTCGCTCGTGGAGCAGGTTCCAAGCTTTCAGAAAGATGCGTCGCCGCAGGGGCCACTCAGCGGGCATTCGCTCAGGCATCCCGTACCTGGTGAGGTTGCGCCGGAGCAGGTCGAGGTACAGAGACCGCACGTCGCGATCGGTTATCGTCAAAATCGCCCCTGTCTCACATGCCGCCACTTCCGGCGCTGAGTTTAGACGCCCATTGGACGCACGTTTAAGAGTGTTCCAAGATCAAATCGCCTGGACCGTTTGGCTCGGATTCAACCGAGCGAACTGCGTTCATGGCAACGTATGTTGCGATGACATCGAGGCCGTTCTGTGGGACGTGATCGGCGTGGGCGGCGGGATGTTGGGCTATCGGCTGGCCAGCTCAGGCCGCAGAGTGCTGTTCGTTGAGAAAGGGCGCGACACTGCCTGCGGTGGCCGCAGACGTCAACCGGGCGCACTTCGTCACCGGACAACTTGTTGCAGAATGCGGTCGTGACATCTTTTGATCGATCCGGCGTGTTCGTCACCAGCACATAGGATCGCTTTCATGGGTTTGTTTGTGCGCGACTCCGGTCCGGTCGGGGCGCCCGCTATTGTCTTCCTTCACGGCGGGGAATATAGCGGCCAGTCGTGGCAGCCCGTGGTCGAACGACTGCAGGGATACCGCTGTTTGGTCCCCGATCTCCCGCAGCACGGCCAGAGCTTCCAGCGGGGCCCATTCAAGATTGACGAAGCCGCCTTTGCGGTGGCGGAAGTCATCCGCGCCAGGGTGGACACCGGCCGGGTACACCTAGTGGGCTTGTCGCTCGGGGCGCAGGTGGGCGTGCAACTGCTGGCGATCGCGCCAGAACTCGTCGATCGCGCGGTGCTGTGCGGGACGATGATCAACCCGCTGCCGGGTGTACGGCTGACAGCGCCCCTCCTGGGGCTGGTCGCCTGGATCTCACGCTCGGTGACCCTCCGGAGGAACGCACGCCTTGCGACGGTTCCCCCGGCCAAGGCCGATGACTACCGCGAGGATGTGCGTCTCATGCCGGCGGCGCAGATCGCCCACCTCGTCCAGTCGTCCACAAGGTTCACGCTTCCCAAGGGACTCGACAAATCGGATTCGCCGACATTGTTTTTAACCGGCTCGACGGAGATGCGGCTCGTCCGCCGCTCCGCGGCAGCGCTCGCGGAGCGAATGCCCAACGGGGTCGAAGGGGTCGCAATCGGTATGGATCACGAGTGGCCCCTGCGCTATCCGGATCTCTTCTCCGGCACCGTCAACGGCTGGCTCTCCGGTACGGCCGCCCTGCCGCCCGAGATCGCATTGCCGGACTCGGATCGTCGCTGATCGCGGGCAAACTTCTCCGGCCCGCCGCAGCGGCTCCGTGACTTCGCGGTGCTGGAGCGGCGGGGAAGGCTCGACGTTGTGCTGTCACACAGCGAAGCCGATGCGCTGTGACTAGGATTTCGGCACCTTGCAGATGTGGCCGGGGCCGATCATCCCGACGACCCGCGGTCGCCAATCAGCCAGCACGCCGCAGGCGGGCGAAATCTTCCACAAGATCAGCGGCGGCCGCAACGCTCTCGGCGGGTTTGGTCATCCGGGTAGCAAGCTCACGCGCCCGGGTGAGGTATTGCGGGGCCAGGATGGTGCGGAGGTCCGCGACCAACGATTCCTGGGTAGTGGCCGAAAAGCGCCGGGCGGTGCCCACCTTCAGTCGTTTGACCGCGGCTCCCCAGAGCGGCTGATCGGGCAACGTCCAGAGGATCAACGTGGGGACTCCGGCCCGCAGGCCCGCAGCCAGGGTGCCCCCACCACCGTGGTGCACGACCGCGCGGCAAGTCGGAAAGATCGCGGCGTAATTCACCGCGCCCACGACCTTGACGTGCTCGGAAGGGGGGACGTTGCTGAAGTCACTCCAGCCGGAGCAAATCAATGCCCGCTCACCTAACTGCGCGCAAGCCGCGCTGATCATGGCCAGCGTCTCGGCCGCAGATTCGACCGGTACGCTGCCAAACCCGAAGAAAATCGGCGGCGTTCCCGCCGCAATCCACGACGCGACCTCCTCATCGGCATCCGTGGGCAACTCCATCGTCAGCGTGCCAACAAAGGGCCGTCTGCCATTCCATTTCGCCCATTCGGCGGCCAACCCCGGGAAGCACACCTCGTCGTAGGCCTGGAGTTCCAGCGATCCACGTTCGGCGATCCGCCGCGGCACGGGGCCCGTGGCCTTCGGGAGACCGAGTTCACGGCGCTGGGCGTCCTCGCCCTTCTTCGACAAGCGCCAAATCAGCCACCAGAAAACCGTCATTGCGGAGCGGCCCAACGGCGCCGGCAGGAATGGCAGTAGCTGGCTGCCGGCTCGTACCGGGAACCAATGTAGCGTGGCCAGCGGAATGTCGTAATACTCCGCGACGTTGGCGGCGGGGGCCTCGAAATTCACGCCGGTGAATAGCAGGTCGGCCCCGTCCGCCAGCGACATCAGCGTCGTGCTCATCGCTTCCCAACATTGGGTAATGCCCGCGTTGAGTTCGCGCCGCAACCTGGCCAGATCCCGGATCCTCCAAGGGTTGTCGAAGAAACACGTCCAGTAGTTGCGCGTCGCTTCCATGATGGCCTGCGTATCCGGTCCGCAGGCGACTGTCGCAAGCCCAGCCGACTCGGCGAAGCCAACCAGGTCGGGCGGGACGGCCATGCGCACGTCATGGCCCCGGCGCAGCAACTCACGCCCGACAGCGACGCAGGGCTCGATATCGCCACGTCTGCCCCAATTTGCCAGCGCAAATTTCATCGCGGACCCTAGCCTTTCACTTCACGTGCGCGTGTTGCCAAATGAAAGCGCCCGCGGCCCCGGCAGTATAGCCCGATACCCGCCACCCGGACTCCCCCGAAATCGTGGAGACATGCACCACGAGGAGTAGCTATGCCAGAGACACGGAGGAAGTTCAATTCTGAGTTTCGCGAGGGGGCGGTCCGCACTGTCCGGACCATGGGCAACGCGGATGACCAGCGAACGGGAAGCACTCTTGAGACGCTTAGCAGGCGCCGGTAGGTGCCTGACCCAGCTCTCACGCAGGGCACGGGATCGTACGCCGAAAACAATCCAGCAAAGCTTCCCAGGAGCCAACGGACAAGAAGCAACCGCGTAGTGTTGCGGCCGTGTGGAGTTCAGTGCTGCTGGTGCTGACGCTTCTGTTGACGTTCGATCCGGTGCGTCTTGGCGTCGTCCTTCTCCTGATCTCCCGGCCACGGCCCGTATCAAATCTGCTCGCTTACTGGGTCGGTGCCATGGCGGTGAGTGTGCCCTACATGCTCGTTCCGTTGATAGTGCTGCACCTCGTACCATCCTTTAGGTCGTTTGCGCAACGCGTTGCCACGGGCACCTTTGCGAGCCCCACCGTCCATCACATTCAAATCGGCATCGGTGTGCTGGCGCTATCGATCGCCGCGCTGCTGGCGGTCCGCTTCTGGACCAGTCAGCGAGCGTTTCTGCCGGCGCCGAACGGCGCCGCGTCCACGTTGGTGCCGGACTCGAATACACCGACCGCAACCTCGCAGCCGCAGGGCCGCGCGCAGGATGCGCCAGCGCAGGGCAGATCTGCAACCGGGCGGTTTCGCCGCTGGGCCGCGAATACGTGGGAAAGCGGATCACTAAAGCTTCCATTGGTGATCGGCCTTGCAATGGGACCGCCACCTTTGAGCGTTTTATTGGTGCTCACCACCATCGTGGCCTCGGGGGCCGCGATCGGTACGCAGATCAGCCTCGCCTTCGCATGGGTGTTCGTGATATTCGCGGTTGTCGAGATCCCCCTAATGAGCTATCTGGCCACGCCAGCGAAAACCCAAGCGGCGCTGCAATGGCTCCACGACTGGGTGTCGGCTCACCGTCGCCAGGTTCTGCTAGCCACGGTGGCGTTGGCTGGGGTCGCGATGTTGGCCGTAGGCATGAGCGGCAAGTGAGCTGGCGGCTATGAGTCCGGCGGCTGTTAGAACTTCAGGCGCTTGGTCAATGCCCTTGGGTGGGTATCCGTAGCTTCCGATGAAGTGTTGGACGGTACGCAGTGAGAGGTTGCGCGATGAGATCACCGTCGCGTCGGATGGTGCCGATCAGCTAACGCCCTTGAGGCCGGCGAACTCTTCCACAAGATCAGCGGCGGCCACGACGCTTTTGGCGGGTTCGGTCATCCGGGTGGCAATCTCGCGGGCCCGGGCGACGTACTGCGGGGCGAGGATGGTGCGCAGGTCCGAGACCAACGATCTCACGGTAGTGGTCGAAAATCGCCGGGCGGTGCCCACCTTCAGCCGTTTGACCGCAGCTCCCCATATCAGCTGAACGTCCAACATCCACAGGATCAACGTGGGAACGCCGGCGCGCAGGCCTGCCGCCGTGGTGCCTGCGCCACCGTGGTGCACGACCGCGCGGCAGGCCGGAAAGATGGCCGCATAGTTCACCGCGCCGACTACCTTGACATGCTCGAAATGGGGGACGTTGCTGAAGTCAGTCCAGCCGGCGCTAACCACTGCTCGCTCGCCCAACTGCGCGCAGGCCGCGCCGATCATGGCGATCGCGTCGGCCGGAGATTCGACCGGTATGCTGCCAAACCCAAAGAAGATCGGCGGTGTTCCCGCGGCAATCCACAACGCGACCTCCTCATCGGCATCCGTCGCCAAGCCGAGCGTCAGCGTGCCGACAAAGGGCCGCTGGCCGTCCCATTTCGCCCACTCGGCTGCCAGCCCAGGGAAGCACACCTCGTCGTACGCCTGGATTTCGAGCGCTCCACGCTCGGCGATCCGTCGCGGCGCTGGGCCTGTCGCCTTCGGCAGGCCCAGCTCGCGGCGCTGGGCGTCCTGGACCTTTTTCACCCCGCGCCAAACCAGCCACTCGTAGACCGTCATCGCCGAGCGGATCAACGGTGCCGGCAGGTTGGGAACAAGGTGGCCGTTGACCCGTGTCGGAAACCAAAGCAGCGTGGCCAACGGAATGTCGCAATGCTCCGCGACGTTGCTAGCGAGTTCCTGGTAACTCATGCCGGTCAATAACAGGTCCGTCCCGTCCGCCAGCGACGTCAACGTCGTGCTCATTTCCGCCCAGCACTGAGTACCGGGCTCCCGAGCATCGCGCAACAACCTCTTCACCTCCTGGATCCTCCAGAAGTTGCGGAAGAATCGACTCCAAAAGTTGCGCGTCACTTCCAGCCACGCGTGTGTATCAGGCCCGTAGGCGATCGCCGCGAGCCCAACCGACTCGGCGAAGCCAACCAGGTCGGGCGGGACGGCCACGCAAACGTCGTGCCCTCGGCGCAGCAGCTCACGACCGATAGCGATGCCGGGCTCGACATCGCCGCGCGTTCCATAGAATGTCAGCACAAATTTCATCGCGCAGTCATGGTCCTTCACTTTCCATGCGCGTTCCGCGAGGTGAGGGGGCACTCCCGGCTCAGCCGCCGGGCAGCATACCCAATACTGGCGCTATCCACCGGAGATCCAGAAGTTTCGAGCACTCGCCCCCACCATTGTCTTCAATGGCGATTGGTTGACAAAGGCGAATCGGAGGCATCGTCTTGGCCTCCCGCTCGTCAGCTTAGGCCCAGGTCTCGTTGCGCCGGTGAGCGATGGCGTTGACCTCCAGGAACAGCTTCACGATCGATATCGGGACGATCCGGTAAAGCTTGCGGAGGCGGTCGAAATCCTTGAACGCGGTCCGGAAACCTTCTTCGCTCGTCCGATACGCCTCAAAAACGCGATCCAGCGCAGACTGATCCCAGGGCTCGTCCCGCGCGGCCGCGCTCAGCGCTTCGTAGGCCTCGGAAATCCAGTCCGCACCGAAGCGCCCAGTCACCGGGCCGCAGTGTCGTTGGCGCCGGAGACCAGGTTCGAGGTACTCGTCGATTGCGCCCTCATCCCGGTTGTCCAGATCGATCGCGAGCGCCGCGGAAATCCGCTTAACTTGCCGGCGCCAATCGTCCATGAGGTTGGCGTACTCAACGAACACCCGCGGCAAGCCGCGCGTGTCTCTCTCGGCCAGCAGACTATATTTCAGCCACAAGGCACTCCCGAACTCCGGTGAGGTTCCATTCGCCGCCAACGACTTGACGGCCTCCTCCGGGTGGCGCACCGCAATCACGGCCATAGGGTCGAACCCGGCCTGACGCGCCGCCTCGAACCACATGCCAGACAGTGCCGTTATCTTCGGGTCCTTGATGACCACGAGCGGCGCGGCCGGCAACGTGGTGAAAAACGCCCGCATCTTGGCGATGCAGGCGGCCTTCTCAACGGCGTCGAACGCACCTTCCTTCTGCAGGCGCAACGTCGGGTCGAACCCGGCACTCCCGTGGCGGCGCAGGATTTTTCCGTTGATGTGGGTGGTTGCACGCGGCTCCCAATAGCCAGTGGGATCGTGCGCGGTGGCGCCCAACAGCCTGGCCGGGAGCGTAGCACCGGACAGCGAGAGAACCCTCGTCAGTGCCGACGTTCCGGACCGGGCAAAACCCAGCACGAATAGCGCGACCGGGCGGGCAGCAGTCCCGGACTGCGAGGCGGGGGTCACGAGCACAACTCCTCGCTCGATGCCGCGCACGGCGCAGGAGCGCGCTGCTCCACCATGAGATGGTCCAGCGGCAAGCCGATCTGGCACCGTCGGTACATCTGTTCGAAAAGCGGTTGGAGGTTGCGGCTGACCTCGGCGGCATTTGACCATGAGCTCTTGGCACGTGTGGCCACATCGAGTCGATCGATCTGCGCCACCGCCGGACGGAAGGAAGAAGATCCCGCGGCGCGGTTGAGGACTTCAAGTAGACCCTCGGTCACGACAACACAATAGGGGCCCGGCCTCATCGCCGTGCAGGTATCCGGGATAAAGCCCCGCGACGAACACAGCGCCAGCCTCATTCAGCTCAGCTATCCCAGCGCACTCCGTGCGCCGATCCCCGCTGTCGACACCGTCATCGAGACGACCCCGTTGCCAAAATCTGCGGTGAGCGGTTAACACCAGCACTCGACGGCAGGCATCCAGGTTCCACAACGGCACCAGCGCAAAAGCTTCCTAGCCGCAAACATGTGCGGATCTTCCGGGTAACAGAAGGCGGTTTCAAGACCGAGGTAGTCTCGGCCCTCGGCTCGTCTGATGTCAGGTCAACCACGGCTGGGTCTTAGCTAACTGCTGGGCCAAGCTGACGCACCGGAGCTAACCTGATCCGATGAATCGGTTCCATTCCACCAAGGCCCACGCCATCCTGCGCGGCGCCGTCCGTGACCAGGTGCGCGCCCCACTGGGGGTCATCGGCGAACCGATCCGTGTCGTCGGAGGCTGATCGGTGCCAGTCCGGATTCGTCCTGCGCGCGCATCCTTTAATGGCCGTGCATTTAACGGTGCCGCGCTGCCGGACAATCGGCTGGCGTTCGTGGACCAAGGCTTCTTTGCGGGGCAGACCGCCGCCGGCCAGAGGGAAGTCATGCAGGTCGTCTGGGTTTATGAGCACCCTATCGACTTCGATGGGCTGAGGCGCTTTCACAACAATCTCGGTCACGGGTTGTTGGCACGGCGCATCGAGCGTTCACCGCTGCCGTTCGCCCGGCATCGGTGGGTCTCAGACTCGGGATCGGACATCGATATCGCTGACTGCGCCCGTCCACGCGCTGAACTCAGCGACTGGGCTGATGAACGCTCACAACTGCCTACTGATCCGGAATCTGGGCCCGGTTGGCATCTCGGCGTCCTTCCCCTTACGGACGGCTCGACCGCGGTCAGCCTGGTGGCTTCCCACTACCTGCTCGACGGCCTCGGGCTTATCGTCGCGCTAGCTGAAGCGCTCCTGGGCAACACGCGCGACCTTGGCTACCCGCCGCCGCGTTCACGCACACGACTGCGCGCGGTGGTTCAGGATGCCCGCGAAACAGCGCGGGACACGCCTGAGGTTGCCCGAGCGCTTGTCGCGCTGGCAAAACTGGTCCGCGGTCGCCGGCACGATACTGCCCCATCACCGGCACCGCGACCCGTCGCCCTCCGTGGGGGCGACGGCGATGACGCTATCGTCGTGCCCGGTATCACGATCGGCATCGACCTGGATCATTGGGATGCCCGCGCGAAGGCGCTTGGCGGAACGAGTAACACGCTGGCCGCCGGGTTGACCGCGAAACTCGGGGAGCGCATGGGGCGCCGGCGTGCCAGTGACGGCGCCGTCACCCTGCAAGTCGTTATGAGCGACCGCACCGAGGGCGATACCCGTGCGGTCGCCGTGTCCCTTGCCCGCGTCAGCGTCGACCCGACGCGGGTAACCACGGACCTGCGTGATGCCCGCGCTGCCATCAAGCAGGCGCTGAAGACTGTGCGAGAAACGCCAGATGAGTCATCGCGGCTCGCTGCACTGATTCCGTTCACGCCGAAGCGGACGTGGAAACGGGGAGTCGATGCCGCGTTCGCCGACCCCGATCGCCCGGTAGTTTGTTCCAACCTCGGCGATGTGGGCTCGGTGGTGGGCTGGATCGATGGCACCCACTGCGACTACGCCTACGCACGAGGGACTAGACAACACGTAACGCGACAGTGGCTTGAAAAAATAGGCGGGCAACTGCAACTGCTGTCTTTCCGCACGCCGGTGCTCGGCAAGATTTTCATCCATGTCCTCGCCTACCAACCGGGCTCCGAGAACACAAAGCCCGCCTTGCGTGAGCTGGCCGCGCGCACGCTGGCTGAGTTCGGCCTCACTGGCGAGATCGACTAACGCTTCAAGAGCCACCGGGAATTCAGTCGAAACCTGGTCCCCTACTATGGCTTGGAACCGTTATTGCACTCGTGTCGGCTAGATGGTCTGGAGGGTGTTCTGCTAACGCGACTCTCAACCATGCAAGAGCCGGGCACTACTCACTTAACGACGCTACGCGCGCAATGAGTGACCCCATGCCCGTCGAACCGACGACGCCGCAGCAGACGTCCCAGACTCGGCTGCCGCGTCGCCGATTCGTCGCCGTGCTTAGCGCGCTCGGCGGGATTCAGCTGCTGGCGGTGATGGACGGCACCGTCGCGGTCTTCGCGCTTCCCAAGATCCAGAACGAGCTGGGACTTTCAGATGCCACGCGGAACTGGGTGATCACTGCGTACGTGCTGACGACTGGTGGCCTGATGCTGCTGGGCGGCCGCATCGGTGACACCATCGGGCACAAGCGCACCTTGATCGTCGGCGCCGCGCTGTTCACCATCACCTCGGCGATGTGCGGCATCGCCTGGGGCGGGAGTGTGCTCGTTTTGGCCCGGCTGCTGAAGGGCGTGGCCGCCGCGATCGTCACACCGACCGCTTTTGCGCTGGTAGCGACCACCTTCCCGAAGGGGCCGACGCGCAACGCCGCGATGGCGGTGATCGGCGCGTTGGCCAGTGTCGGATCGGTGGTGGGCATGGCGGCGGGCGCGGCGCTCACCGAGGTCTCGTGGCGGCTGGCTTTTTTGGTGAATGTGCCGATCGGGCTGCTGGTTATCTACCTGGCCCACACTGCGCTGCGGGAAACCGAGAAGGAGCGGATGAAGCTCGACGCCGCCGGGGCTGTGCTGGCCACGTTGACCTGCAGCGCGACGGTTTTCGGCCTCTCGACGGGCCCGGAGAAAGGCTGGCTGTCGGCCATCACCCTCAGCTCAGGTCTGGTGGCTCTGGCAGCTTTCGTAGCGTTCGCCTGGGTCGAGCGCACGGCCGTAAACCCCATCGTGCCCTTCAGCCTGTTCTTCGACCGCAACCGGGTAGCCACGTTCGCGGCCGCGTTCCTTACAGGTGGGGTGACTTTCGCCATGGCCGTGCTGATCGCCCTGTATGTGCAGAGCATCATGGGCTACGGTCCGATGCGCGCTGCTATCGGCTTCACTCCGTTCGCCATCGCGGACGCGATCGGGGTGGCTGCGGCGTGGCGGCTCGTGACACGGTTCCCACCGCGGGCGGTGGTAATCGCCGGCAGCATCCTGCTTCTCGGTGCGTTCTCGTGCGGCGCGACGCTCAACCGCGGCATCCCCTACTTCCCGAACCTCGTGCTGGCAATGGTCGTCGCCGGTGTTGGTCTCGGCATGATCAACGTTCCCCTCGGGCTAGCGTTGATCGCCGGCGTCCACAGGGACCACATCGGGCCGACGTCGGCGATCGTGGTGATGCTGCGGAGCCTCGGTGGACCGCTGGTGCTGGCCGTCATCCAGGCCGTCATAACGTTGCGCACGCTGCACCTGGGCGGCACCAACGGGCCAGTGAAGAATATGAACGACGCTCAGTTGCGCGCGCTGGACCACGGCTATTCCTACGGCTTCCTGGGCCTGGCCGGGGTGGTCATCCTCATCGGCGGGGTAGCGTTGCTGATCGGCTACACCGCGCAGCAGGTGGCGCACGCGCAAGAAGTCAAGATGGCCATCGACGCAGAGGAACTGTAGCTCCTCGCTATAGTTCCCACCCGGACGCTGATTCGCTAGCACACCCGGAACTTTATGGAAAAACTCAGGTGGACCCTGTTGGCCTCGACTATGTTTGAAAACCGTTATTGGACTCGTGTCGGCTAGGGTGGTGCGGTGGTTGAAGGGAGCGTGCGCGACGTTGAGCGAGCCCAGTCCGATGTAGCCACTACAGGCGGCCAAGAGGCTCGCCAACGGTCTGGCCGTCGGCCTTTTCGTCTGCGCCGTGCTCGCCGGCCTTCACCTGCGCCTCGAGCACCGGGAGGATCCGGAAGGGGGCGTCGAAGTCCGGGAATTGTGATTTTTCGGGTTCTGAAGCGGCTGTGGATTCCGCTGGTCGTGCTGGTCGTGATCGGCGCCGGGGGATTCACTGTGTCGCGGCTGCACGGCATCTTCGGCTCTGAGAAACGCGTCCCGTATGCCGACACCAGAATCGACAACGCCAAGCCCGCCGACCCCAAGCACCTGAGGTACGAGGTCTTCGGACCACCAGGGACCGTGGCCGACATCAGCTATTTCGGCGACACTGGTGACCCGCAGCATGTTGACGGGGTGAGCCTGCCGTGGTCGTTGGAGTTCGCGATCACCGGGGCGGCGTCCATCGGAAGTATTGCCGCACAGGGTGATAGTGACAGTATCGGCTGCCGCATCATCGTGGACGGGGTGGTCAAGGCCGAGAAGGTCACGCACGAAGTGAGCGCCTTTACCTCCTGCCTGCTGAAGGCCGCATGAGCAACCATCAAGTGCACAACCGTGCGCCATTGGTAGCGCGGACGATCCATCGATTTTCAGTGCCCATCATCTTGGCGTGGTTGGCGATCATCGTCCTCTTGAGTATCGGTGTCCCTTCACTAAACCAGGTCGAGAAAGAGCATTCAGTATCACTGAATCCCACAGATGCGCCGTCGTTCAAGGCGGCAAACCGCATGAAGGAGGACTTCAAGGAATCTAACGCCGGCGGTTTGGCGATGATCGTCTTGGAGGGTCAGCAACCCCTCGGCGACGATGCTCACAGGTACTACGATCGTTTGATTCGTCAATTGCAAGACGATCCGAAGCATGTGCAGCACATCCAGAATTTCTGGGGTGATGAACTCACCAGGGGCGCCGCGCAAAGCGCCGATGGCAAGGCCGCATACGTTCAATTGGACCTCGCCGGCCACCCGGGCCAACCCTTGGGGAATGAATCGGTCGAGGCCATCCAGCACATCGTCGGGCAGACCCCAGCGCCGCCGGGGGTCAAGGCGTATGTAACCGGCCCCGCGGCGATCGCGGTGGATATGAGCCAGAGTGGCGACAGGACGATCGCCACAATCACGGCGGTAAGCATCGCGGTGATCTTTATTATGTTGCTTCTCGTCTACCGTTCGGTCATCACCGTAATTCTTTTGTTGCTGGTGGTCGGGATAGAAGTGCAGGTGTCCCGAGGAATCGTCGCGCTTCTCGGCCATCACGAGATTATTGGTCTCACTACCTTCGCCGTTAACCTGCTGGTATCCCTCGGGATCGCGGCTGGAACGGACTACGGGATATTTTTCATCGGGCGGTATCAGGAGGCACGTCAGGCCGGCGAGAGCCGGGAAACGGCCTATTACACCACTTACCGCGGGGTCGCCAAGGTTGTCTTGGCCTCAGGTTTGACGATCGCTGGAGCGGTTTTCTGCCTGAGCTTTACCCGGCTGCCGTCTTTCCAAGCTATAGGAGTGCCTTGCGCGGTGGGCGTAACGGTCGCGGTCGTGGTCGCGCTCACGCTGGTTCCGGCAGTTATCAGCGTCGGAAGCCGTTTCGGTCTGTTTGAGCCCAAGCGGAAAATCAAGGTTCGCGGATGGCGACGGGTAGGCACGGCGATCGTTCGGTGGCCCGCGCCCATTCTTGTCGCTACATTAGCAGTCGCGCTCGTCGGGCTATTGACGCTGCCCGGGTACAAACCCAGCTACGACGAGCAGAAATATATCCCCAAAGATATTCCCGCCAATCTGGGATATGAGGCCGCAGCGCGACATTTTCCGCAGTCGGCAATGTCGGCGCCCGAGATCCTGTTGGTCGAAACCGATCACGATCTGCGTAATCCGGCAGATTTTCTGGTATTGAACAAACTGGCCAAGGCGGTCCTCGCCGTTCCGGGCATTTCCAAGGTGCAGGCCGCAACGCGGCCCGAGGGAACCCCGCTCGACCACGCGACGATACCGTATTTGCTCAGTGCGCAACAAGCTGGCCAGCAACAATTCATGCATTTTCAGAAAGAGCGCATGAACGACATGCTCAAGCAGGCCGAAATGCTGGCGGAAACGATCAAAATTATGCAGCGCATGTATGGCCTGTTGCAGCAGATGGTCGTCACGTTGCATGACGTGGTCGCTAAAACGCATGAAATGCAGGAAATCACGAACGAGTTGCGGGATCATATAGCGGATTTCGAGGATTTCTGGAGGCCGGTTCGCAGTTACTTCTACTGGGAGAAGCACTGCTACGATATTCCCATTTGCTTTTCGCTGAGATCCATTTTTGACACACTCGACGGTGTTGACAGCCTTACCGATAAGCTGCGCGATCTGGTAGCAGACCTCGATAAGATGAACGCCATCATGCCGCAGCTGCTCGCCCAGTTCCCGGAGATGATCGAGATCATGCAGAGCATGCGGACGATGATGCTAACCATGCATAGCACCATGTCCGGCGTCTTCGGCCAGATGGACGAGGGTACCAGTAATTCGACCGCCATGGGGAAGGCGTTCGACACCGCGAAAAACGACGATTCTTTCTACCTGCCGCCGGAAATTTTCAAGAACTCGGACTTCAAACGAGTCATGAAAATATTTTTGTCGCCGGACGGGAAGGCCGTCCGTATGCTCATTTCGCAAAAGGGCGATCCCACGTCGCCCGAGGGCCTCTCGCGGGTCGACCAGATAAAAAGCGCGGCCGAGGAGGCCCTCAAGGGAACTCCGCTGGAAAACTCGAAGATCTACCTCACGGGCACCGCAGCAACGACGAGAGACCTCGTCGTGGGCTCGAAATACGATCTAGCGATCGCTGGAATCGCTGCGCTCTGCCTTATTTTCATCGTCATGCTGATTATCACGAGAAGCTTTGTTGCCGCCCTGGTTATTGTAGGTACGGTATTGGTTTCGCTGGGCGCGTCGTTCGGGCTGTCCGTGTTCGTCTGGCAGTATATGCTCGGCATACAAATACACTGGGCAGTGCTCGTGATGTCTGTGATGGTCCTCCTGGCGGTGGGGTCTGACTATAATTTGCTGCTGGTAGCCCGGATGAAAGAGGAAATAGGCGCCGGCATAAACACCGGAATCATTCGTGCGATGGGTGGTACCGGCAAGGTCGTGACGAACGCGGGCCTGGTGTTCGCGTTCACCATGGGGTCCATGGTGGTCAGCGACCTGACCAGCATCGGTCAGGTGGGCACGACGATCGGTCTGGGTCTGCTGTTCGACACGTTGGTCGTGCGCGCGTTCATGACGCCGTCCATCGCCGCGCTGCTGGGACGTTGGTTCTGGTGGCCGCAACAAGTGCGCCCCCGCCCCGCCAGTGCGTTACTTCGGCCCACGGGCCCCCGTCCGGTGGTACGTGCCTTGTTGCTGAGACAGCAGTAGGAGATGGCGGATTTCCAGGACGGGGCCGGCAACCGTGGGGAGCATCGTGGCACGGGGCGCTAGCGACAGCATCGGCTGCCGCTTCGTGGTGAACGGTGTGGTCAAAGCCGAGACGCTTGCGCACGAGGTGGACGGCTCTACCGTCTGCCTGTTGAAGGCCGCATGAACACCGAACGCCCTCAGCTCCCCTTCATGGCCCGGACGATCCGCAGGTTCGCGGTGCCCATCGTCCTGGCGTGGGTCGCGCTGACGCTGACTGTGACTTTCGGAGTTCCATGGCTGGAAACCGTTGGCCGAGAGCATTCGGTGCCATTAGCTCCTCGAGATGCGCCGGCGGTACAAGCCATGCAGCGGATGGGCGAGGACTTCAAAGAATCCCACTCGGACAGTTTCGCGATGGTCGTGCTGGAGGGGCAACAGCAACTCGGCGACGACGCCCATGCGTACTACAACCGACTGGTTCGTGAGTTAAGAGACGACCCCAAGCATGTCGAGCATGTGCAGGATTTATGGGCAGATCGACTCACAGCGGCGGGCGCGCAAAGCGACGATGGTAAGGCCGCATATGTGCAATTGAATCTGGCCGGTAACCAAGGCACGACTTTGGGCCAGGACTCCATTGCCGCGGTCCGCAATATCATCGCGCAGACACCGCCGCCCGCCGGTCTGCAGGCCTATGT
>Ga0335076_10000631_pt1 | contig 32815 bp, 34 predicted proteins | sample Lox_Sample_25_FD_206717 | JGI IMG/M metagenome (GOLD analysis project Ga0335076, IMG submission 206717) | Soil microbial communities from Loxahatchee National Wildlife Refuge, Florida, United States - Lox_Sample_2.5 | ecosystem: Environmental > Terrestrial > Soil > Wetlands | place: USA...
CCCGGAAATGCGGGCGGTCCTTCCCTCGCGGTCGTCGGTCACATCGACGAGATCGGCGTAGTGGTCACGCACCTCGGCGACGACGGAATCGCCGCCGTACGACCGGTGGGCGGCTTCAACCCGCACGTGCTCGTCGGGCAGCGGGTGGACGTGCTCACGCGCGAGGGGCCGCTCCCGGGTGTCGTCGCGGCGCGGGTGCAGAAGCTCCGTCGCGGCCGGGGCGAGGAGCGGAAGCCGGTCGAGTACGAGGACCTCTTCCTCGACGTCGGCGCGAAGGACGGAGACGAGCTGAAGAAGCTCGTGCGGCCCGGTGACGCGGCGCTCTGGCACGGTGCGCCGGTCGCGTTACACGGCAACCGCGTCGCTTCCCGTGCGTTCGACAACCGCATCGGCTGTTACGTCGCGCTCGAGGCGGCGCGCCGGCTGGCCGAGCGGGGCGGTGGCCCCGGCGATTTCATCGCCGTCGCAGCCGTGCAGGAGGAGGTCGGCGACTTCGCCGGCTCACGTACGAGCGCGTTCGCCACGGAGCCGCAGCTCGCGCTCGCGGTCGACGTGACGCACGCGAACGACGTCCGTGGCGGAGAGGCTGAGGACGAAGGGAAAGTGGTCCTCGGCGCGGGACCGACGCTCGCACGAGGCCCGTCCATCCACCCGCGGATCTTCGAGCTCCTCTACGAGACGGCCGAGGCCGAAAGCATTCCGTTCGCCGTCGAGGTCACGCGCGGCACGACGAGCACCGACGCCGACGCGGTCTATCTCAGCCGTCACGGCGTGGCGACCGGCCTCGTCTCCGTGCCGCTCCGCTACATGCACTCGCCGATCGAGACGGTCGATCTCGAGGACATCGAGCGCGCGGTGCAGCTCGTGGTGGCGTTTGCGCTCCGGCTCGAGCCTGGACTCGACCTCGCGGGCTAACTTGGGTTCATGAGCCGGTCGGTCATCGTCTCGGCGGTTCGCACGCCGTTCGGCAAGCTCAACGGCGGTCTCTCGGCGTATCCCGCGACCGAGCTCGGCGCGATCGCGATTCGCGCCGGCCTGGAGCGCGTCGGCATCGAGGGCCGTGAGGTCGACTACGTGATCATGGGCCAGGTGCTGCAGGCGGGCGCGGGGCAGGCTCCTGCGCGCCAGGCGGCGGTGGGCGCGGGCATCCCGATCGAGGTGCCGTCGGACACCGTGAACAAGGTCTGCGCCTCCTCGATCCGAGCCGTGGAGATCGCCGACTCGATGATCCGCGCCGGCGACGTCGAGCTCGTCGTCACGGGCGGCATGGAGTCGATGACGAATGCGCCGTACGCGCTGCCGAAGGCGCGCAGCGGCTATCGCATGGGCGACGGCACGCTGGTCGACCTGATGATCTGGGACGGCTTGCGCTCGACGTTCGACGAGCTGCACATGGTGCAGCAGGCGGCGAAGGTCGCCCGCGAGCTCGGAGTCTCGCGCGCGGACCAGGACGCGTGGGCGCTGCGCTCGCACGAGCGGGCCGCCGCAGCCCAGGACGCCGGCCGCTTCGACGACGAGCTCGTACCGGTGGGGGACCTGACCGCGGACGAGTCGGTGCGGCGCGACTCCTCGCTCGAGAGGCTCGCGTCGCTGAAGCCCGTCATGGATCCCGAAGGCACCGTGACCGCCGGGAACGCGCCCGGGGTGAACGACGGTGCTTCGTGCGTCGTGGTCTGCTCGGAGGAGTTCGCGCAGCGGCGCGGGCTCGACCCGCTCGCGACGATCGTCTCCCAGGCCTACGTCGCCGACGAGTTCGCATGGCTGGCGCGCACGCCTGCGAACGCCGGCCGGCAGGCGCTCGAGAAGGCGGGGAAGTCGATCGGCGACGTCGAGCGCGTCGAGGTGAACGAGGCGTTCTCGTCCGTCGCGCTGAACTCGGTCGCGCTGCTCGGCGCGGATCCCGAGACGGCGAACGTCAACGGCGGGGCCGTCGCGCTCGGACATCCGATCGGCGCGAGCGGCGGCCGGATCCTCGGCACGATGGTGCACGAGCTGCGCCGCAACGGCGGAGGCCTCGGCCTCGCCGCGATCTGCTCCGGCGGCGGCCAGGGCGACGCGCTCCTGATCGAAGTCTGAGTCGCAGGAGGAAGCCATGCGCAGGCTCGCCTTTGTCTTCTTGTCGCTGTCGCCGGTCCGGCTTCCCCTGGGCCCGGCTCCTCGCCGGCATCGGTGCCGTTCTCGCCGCGCTCGCGGCGGGCGGCTCATTGCTCCGGCACAGTCGCCGTGAGGAAGTCGAGCAGCACGCGGGAGAGGAGTTCGGGCTCGCGTAGCGTCACGTAGTGGTCGGAGTCGAGCTCGACGTGGCGCGCGTCGGGCGCCTCGCGTGCCACGAGCGGCCCGATCTCGCGGAAGCCTGCCGGATCGTGCGAGGCCGTCACGACCAGCGTCGGCACGGCAAGCTCGGCGAGCCGCTCCTTCGCCGGCGCGCCCGGCGGGTCGAGCGGCTCGACGCCGTCCGGTAGCGGGTTCGCGTCGGGCGTCGTCCGCCAGAGCGCCTCGATGTGGTCGTCGGCGCCGAGCGGCGCCCAGACCTCGAGGTCGATCTCCATCATCGCTTCGACCTTGTCCTCGGCCGCCTCGTAGCGGGCCTCGTGCTGCTCGGTGTACGCGGCCCCGTCGTGACCGCCGAGCCCCGGCGCGACGCCGGCGACGGCCCACAACCGCTCCGGGTGCGCGAGCGCGACGTCGAGCGCGACCTTGCCGCCCATCGAGAGTCCGACGAGCGCCGCGCGTTCCAGGCCGAGCTCGTCGAGGACTCCGATGACGTCGTCTTGCCACGACCACGGCATGGCCGGGCCCGTCGAGCCGCCGAAGAAGCGGAGGTCGGTGCGGATGGTGCGAAACCGCTCGGCGAGTAGGGGAACGACGAGCTCCCACAGCCCCGAGTCGCCGAGCCCTCCGTGCAAGAGCAGGACGGCCTCGCCGCTGCCGGCCTCGTCGTACCAGAGACGGGCACCGTTGACGTCGACCACGGCCATTCGGCGACGTTAGCCTCCCCCGCGTGAAGTTTCCACACGTTCTCGTCGTGGGCGCCGGGCAGATGGGAGGCGGGATCGCGCAGGTCGTCGCAGTCTCAGGTCGGCGGGTCTCGCTCCTCGACGCGGCGCCGGGAGCGACCGAGCGCGGCCTGGCGACCATGCGGCGCAGCCTCGAGAAGCTCGCGGAGAAGGGCGGCGCCGACCCCGACGAGGTGCTCGCCCGCGTCGAGCCGACCGACGATCTCGTGCCCGCGGACCTGCTGGTCGAGGCCGTGATCGAGGACGCGGAGGTCAAGCAGGGCGTCTTCCGCCGCGCGGACGAGCTGCTCCCGCCGGAGGCGATCCTCGCCTCGAACACGTCCTCGATCCCGATCACCTCGCTCGCCTCCGTCACGTCCCGGCCCGACCGTGTGATCGGCATGCACTTCTTCAACCCGGTGCCCGTGCTCAAGCTCGTCGAGGTCGTGCGCGGCCGTGAGACCTCCGACGAGACGGCCGACGCGATCGTCGCGCTCGCGGAGGAGCTCGGCAAGACTCCCGCAGTCGCGAACGACTTCCCCGGCTTCGTCTCGAACCGGATCCTGATGCCGTTCATCAACGAGGCGGTGTGGGCGCTGCACGACGGCGTCGCCGAGCCGGAGGCGATCGACACGATCGCGAAGCTGGGCTTCGCGCACCCGATGGGGCCGCTCGCGCTCGCCGACCTGATCGGCCTCGACACGTGCGTGGCGATCATGGAGGTGCTGCACGAAGGGCTCGGCGACGACCGATACGCACCTTGCCCGCTCCTGCGGGAGCACGTGGATGCGGGCCGCCTCGGGCGCAAGTCGGGCCGCGGTTTCTACGCTTACGGCTGATGGACTTCGAGCTCTCGGCCGAGCAGAAGGAAATCCAGGCGCTCGCCCGCGACTTCGTCCGCGCGGAGGTGGAGCCGCACGCGGCGGAATGGGACCGCGAGCACCACTTCCCGCGCGACGTCTTCGCGAAGCTCGCCGAGCTTGGGCTGATGGGTGTCTGCGTGCCGGAGGAGTACGGCGGCGCGGGGGCCGACTTCGTGTCGTACATGCTCGTGCTCGAGGAGCTGTCGCGCGGCGACGCGGGCGTCGGGGTCACGGTCGCCGTCCACACGAGCGCCGTGACGCTGCCGCTGCTCCGCTTCGGGACGGACGAGCAGCGCGCCCGCTTCGTCCCGCCGCTGGCGCGCGGCGAGCTCATCGGTGCGTTCGCATTGACCGAGGCCGAAGCGGGATCCGATGCCGCATCGCTTCGCACGTCGGCAACGCGCGAGGGCGGCGGGTGGCGAATCAGCGGGGCGAAGCAGTTCATCTCGACGGCCGAGTACGCCGGCACGTTCCTCTTCTTCGCCCGCACGGATCCGGATACGCCCGGCGCACGCGGCATCTCGGCCTTCGTCCTCGACGCCGACCACGTCCGCGTCACCGGCCGCGAGGAGAAGCTCGGCCTCAATTCGTCGACCACGAACTCGCTCGCCGTGGAGAGCGTCGTCGACGCCGATCGGCTTCTGCACGAGGAGGGAAAGGGCTTCCACGTCGCGATGGCGACGCTCGACGGCGGCCGGATCGGGATCGCTGCGCAGGCGGTCGGAATCGCGCAGGCCGGGTACGACGTGGCCCGCGAGTACGCGAAGGAGCGGCATGCCTTCGGCCGGCCGATCGCTGGGTTCCAGGCGATCCAGCACAAGCTCGCCGACATGTCGACCGAGATCGACGCGGCGCGGCTCCTCGTGCATCGCGCGGCCTGGCTGAAGGAGAACGACCAGCCGCACACGGAGGCGGGCGCCAAGGCGAAGCTCTTCGCGTCGGAGGTGGCCCGCCGCCAGACCGGCGAGGCGATCCAGATCCTCGGCGGCTACGGCTACACGAAAGAGTTCCCCGTCGAGCGCTACTACCGCGACGCCAAGATCACGGAGATCTACGAGGGGACGAACGAGATCCAGCGGCTCGTCATCGCGCGCTCGATCCTCGGGCTGCAGGAACGGTCACCGGCGGCGGGCTAGCGTCTCGGCCATCCGCGCCTTCGCGTCCTCGAGAACGGGCCGGCCGTGCGAGACGAGGAGCCGCTTGATCGGCAGCTCCATGATGTGGTCGAGGGAAGCGTCGAGCTCCTCCGGGCGCTCGAGCGCGGGACTCTGGCACGCGCGCAGCTCTCCGTCGATGTCCACCGCGAAGACCTCGCACACGACGAGAGCGGCGTGCGGGCGAATGAAGTACGCCACCTGACGCTCATCCGAACCCTCGATCGCGAATTCTTCGACGCCTGTGGGCGGTGCGCCGCCGATGCGCGCGCCGTAACGCGCCGCGAGCTCGTCCGTGCTGCGGCGATGCCGGTCGGCCGTGAGGAGGATGACCACCGGAAGCCCTCTCCGCTCGACGTCGGCGTCGAGGTGGCGGAAGAAGTCCTCCTCCTCCCGCGCAGGGACGAGCGGGTCGATCAGCACGGTCGCGTCGTCCGCCTCGTAGTAGATACAGCCGACCTCGGGCGCCTCGCGCTCGTGGTTGGGCCAGTACTTCCAGCTCGGATGAACGGCCGTCCAGCGCCACAGTCCCTCGGCTATGCGGAGGGCTTCCACTCGTACCTGACGTCGGGCGTCTTCTCCTCGTTCGCTTCGCCGTCCGTGAACTCGACTGCCACCGCGCCGTGCGCCTCGTAGAAGCGACGCGCTCGCTCGTTCTGCTGGAAGACCCAGAACTGGAAGCCCTCGGGCCGCAGCGTCTTGACGTACTCGAACAGCTCATGCCCGACGCCGGTGCCGATCTCGTCCGGGTGGACATAGAGGTGCGAGAGCCAGTCGCCGTGAAGGATCGCGAAGCCTCGTCGCAGGAGGTACGTCTCGTCGTCGCGGACGCAGCGACCGACGAAAGCGAGGCCCTCCTCAGGGGTGTGGAGTTGCGGTAGGAAGTCCAGGAGGCCGAACGACGCGTCGAAGATCGCGAAGACCTCCTCGACGTCGTCCGCAGTCGCTCGCCGGATCATCGCCGTAGGCTACGGCCCATGCGCAAGCGCGACGAGCCGGTCCGCCTGACGCGCATCTACACGCGCGGCGGCGACAGGGGGGAGACGAGCCTCGGCGACGGCTCACGGGTCTCGAAGCTCGATCCGCGCGTGGCCGCGCTGGGCGACGTCGACGAGCTCAACTCGCTCGTCGGCTGGGCGGGCGGCCTGGAGCGCGTCCAGAACGAGCTGTTCGATCTCGGTGCCGACCTCTCGGTTCCGTTTCTGCCGGGCGACGGCCGGCTCCGCGTCACCGACGACGCGATCGGCAGGCTCGAGGAGGAGATCGACGCCGCGAACGAGGCGCTGCCCGAGCTGAAGAGCTTCGTCCTGCCCGGCGGGAGCGAGCGCGCCGCGCGGCTCTACCTCGCGCGGGCGGTGTGCCGTCGCGCGGAGCGAACCGTGCTGGGACTCTCCGATGGGAACCCGCTCGCCGCCGTCTATCTCAATCGCCTCTCCGACCTGCTCTTCGTCCTTGCTCGCGCTGCGAACGACGGCGACGAGCCTCTCTGGAAGCCCGGCTCCTAGACTTCGGGCGATGGCGACGACACGGAAGCCTGAGACAGGCGGAGACGCCTGGCGCGAGCGCTACGACGCGACGCCCGAGCGCGAAGGAGAGCTCTTCTCGACCATTTCGGGCGTCGAGAACGAGCCGCTCTACTCGCCCGAGAACGCCCAGCTCGACTACGAGCGTGACCTCGGCTGGCCGGGCGCCTATCCGTTCACGCGCGGCGTCTACCCGTCGATGTACCGCGGCCGGCTCTGGACGATGCGCCAGTTCGCCGGCTTCGGGACTTCGGAGGAGACGAACGCGCGCTTCCGCTACCTCCTCGAGCACGGTCAGACAGGCCTCTCGACCGCCTTCGACATGCCGACGCTGATGGGGTACGACTCCGACCATCCTCGGTCGCTGGGCGAGGTCGGGCGCGAGGGTGTGGCGATCGACTCGCTCGCCGACATGGAGACGCTCTTCGACGGCATCCCGCTCGGCGAGGTGTCGACCTCGATGACGATCAACGGCCCGGCGGCGATGCTGCTTGCGTTCTACGCCGCGGTCGGCGAGGAGCAGGGCGTCCCGCTCGAACGGCTGCGCGGCACCGTCCAGACGGACATCCTCAAGGAGTACATCGCGCAGAAGGAGTGGATCTTTCCGCCTGAGCCGTCGATGCGGCTCGTGGTGGACATGATCGAGTGGTGCGCGGAGCGGCTGCCGCTCATGCACCCGGTCTCGATCTCCGGCTACCACATCCGCGAGGCCGGCTCGAACGCGGCGCAGGAGCTCGCGTTCACGCTTGCCGACGGGTTCGCGTACGTCGAGGCATGCCTCGAGCGCGGCCTCGACGTCGATGCGTTCGCGCCGCGTCTCTCCTTCTTCTTCAACGCGCATCTCGACTTCTTCGAGGAGATCGCGAAGTACCGGGCGGCGCGGCGCATCTGGGCGCGACAGATGCGGGAGAAGTACGGCGCCCGCGATCTGCGCTCGTGGTTGATGCGCTTCCACACGCAGACGGCCGGCGTGTCGCTGACCGCGCAACAGCCCGAGGTGAACCTGATCCGGACGGCGATCGAGGCGCTCGCGGCGGTGCTCGGCGGGACGCAGTCGCTGCACACGAACTCGTTCGACGAGGCGCTGGCGCTGCCGACGGAGCACGCGGTGCGGCTTGCGTTGCGGACGCAGCAGGTGATCGCGCACGAGACCGGCGTCGTGAACACGATCGACCCGCTCGGTGGCTCCTACTACCTCGAGCAGCTCACGAACGAGCTCGAGCGGCAGGCGTACGACTACTTCGAGCGGATCGAGGAGCTCGGCGGCGTGATTCCGGCGATCGAGCAAAACTTCATGCAGCGCGAGATCGCCGAGGCGAGCTTCCGCTACCAGTCCGAGGTCGAGCGCGGCGAGCGCGTGGTCGTCGGCGTCAACCGCTACGACGTCGAAGAGGAGCAGCCGATCGAGATCCTCCGCATCGACCCGGCGCTCGAGCGGAAGCAGATCGAGCGCGTGCAGGCGGTGCGGCAGGCGCGCGATTCGGCGTCGGCCGAGGCAGCACTCACGCGGCTGAAGGAGGACGCCGCAGAGGACGGCCGCAACCTGATGGAGCCGATCCTGGCCGCCGCGGGCGCGTACGTGACGATGGGGGAGATGTGCGACGCACTGCGCGAGGTGTGGGGCACGTGGCGCGAGACCCCCGTCTTTTGAAACACGCCTCTAAGTAACCCGTCCGGAACCTGGTTCCGGCCAGGTCTTCGCGAGACGTGCCTGCGCAAGCGTCTTGTGCGGGCCAATGCGGCAGAGGAGTCTGTTGCACATGCCGAGCCGGCCACGCGATACCAGCCCGGGCCTTCACCACACATGGGTGAACGCCACAGGCAATTGGCCCTACTACCTCGACGAGGTCGATCGCGTCACGTGGATCCGGCGCCTCGTAGCAATGCTTGACCGGACGCTTTGGACGTGCATCGCCTTTTGCCAGATGTCGACGCACGTCCACCTCATCCTCGCCGTTCCCGACGGATCGTTGCCGATCGGCATGCGAGACCTCAATCGCGAGTACTCATGTGACTTCAACCTTCGGCACAGCCGTCATGGAGTGTTCCTGAGGAAGCGCTTTGGGAGCCGGCGGATCGAGGATGCGGAAGATCTGTTGGGCGTCTACTCGTACGTCGTGCTCAACCCGGTTGCCGAGGGTCTCTGCCTGCGCCCGGAGGAGTGGCGCTGGAGCAGCTACCGCACGACGATTGGCATGTCGGCTGACTTCCCTTTCGTCGACGCCGGCGCTGTCATTGCGGAGGCCGGCACGCAAGACGGGTTGCGTGACGCTGTCGAAGCAGTAGCGCGTGCACGGCTGATCGGGACACGTTCGGAACCAGGTTCCGGACGTGTCCGTTCGAGCTAGGCTCCGGCCCGATGGCTGGGAAGATCCGCGTCGTCGTCGCGAAGCCGGGCCTCGACGGGCACGATCGCGGCGCCAAGATCATCGCCCGCGCGCTCCGCGACGCGGGCATGGAGGTCATCTACACCGGCCTCCACCAGACGCCCGAGCAGATCGTCGAGACCGCTATCCAGGAAGACGCCGACGCCGTCGGCATCTCGATCCTCTCCGGCGCGCACATGACGCTCGTGCCCCGGATCCTCGAGCTCCTGCGCGAGAACGGCGTCGAGGACGTCGTCGTGGTAGTCGGCGGCACGATCCCGGAGGACGACGCGGAGGCGCTGCGCAAGCTCGGCGTCGCCGGCGTCTTCGGGCCCGGCGCACCCACCACGGAGATCGTCGACTTCATCCGCGGCGCGGTTCCGGCGTGAGCGTCAACGTCGGACGCCACGACACGGTCGCCGTCGTGACGATCGACCGCCAAGAGGCACTCAACGCGCTCAACGTCGAGACCCTGACCGCGCTCCGCGACCGGCTCCGTGAGCTCGCCGAGGACGACTCGGCGCGGGTCGTCGTCCTCACGGGCGCCGGCGAGCGCGCGTTCGTCGCCGGAGCCGACATCAAGTACATGAGCGGTCTCGGGTCGGACGCGGCGAAGGAGTGGGGAGCGCTTGGCCACGAGACCGCGCGCCTGCTGGAGGAGATGCCCAAGCCGACGATCGCGGCGATCAACGGCTTCGCCCTCGGTGGCGGCTGTGAGCTCGCGCTCGGCTGCGACCTGCGTTACGCCTCGAGCCGCGCCGGGCTCGGCCAGCCGGAGATCAAGCTCGGCATCGTTCCCGGGTGGGGTGGAACACAGCGGCTCGCCCGCATCTGCGGTCTCGGCGTCGCGAAGGAGCTGGTCTTCACCGGCCAGCAGGTCGACGCCGAGAGGGCGCTTCAGATCGGCCTCGTCAACGCAATCGCCGATCCCGTGCTCGACCACGCCCTCGAGGTTGCCCAGAGGCTCGCCGCGATGAGCCCCGTCGCACTCCGCGTCGCCAAGCGCCTGCTCAACCTCTCGCCGGACGCGCTCGAGCGGGAAGCGGAGGAGTTCGGCGACCTGTTCGCCAGCGAGGACGCGAAGGAAGGCCTCGCCGCGTTCGCCGAGAAGCGGGCACCCCGGTTCGTCGGGCGGTAACGCAAAGGACAACGAGGAAGGATTCGCGGCCGGCGGCGCGTAGTCGTGGACCCCATGCGCGTGCGGATCCTCTTCGCGGTGACGGTCGCTGCCTGCCTCGCGGCGGCACCGGCCGCGCTCGCGGCGGGCCAAAACCCGCAGACGGCCGGACTGCAGGTGGCGCTGCGCGCCCAGGGCCTCTACCGCGGCCCGATCGACGCGATCTCGGGCCCGGACACCGTCGCCGCCCTTCGCGCCTTCCAGCGGATCCACGGCCTGCCCGCCACCGGGCTCGCCGACCCGCGCACCCGAGCCGCGATGGGACCGCTCGGTGGCCCGCTCTTCGGTGCGCGGACGCTTCGGCGCGGCGCATTCGGCTGGGACGTCGCGGTGCTCCAGTTCCTGCTCGTCCGCCAGGGGATCAGCGTCCCCGTGAACGCGTACTTCGACGGGCCGACGCTGCACGGCGTGCTGCTCATGCAACGACGGCTCCACCTGCGCCACGACGGTGTCGTCGGGCCGCACACGTTCACCGCGATCGTCCGGCGCGACCACGTGCCCCTTGCCCGGCAGGTCGTCGTGAAGAAGGTCAAGAAGGCGCATGGGGCCAAGCAGGTCAAGCGGGTCAAGAAGGCCCATCACCACAAGCGGCGCACCCTGACCGCCGTCCACGTCGTCCGCGCGGGGGAGACGCTCTCGTCGATCGCGCGGCACTACGGCACGACAGTCGCGAAGCTCGCGCGGCGCAACCATCTCGACCCGGCGCAGTTCCTGTTGATCGGGACGCGACTTCGAGTCCCGCACGTGCACCACGTCAAGGCGACCAGGGTTGCCGACCGCACGGTGAGCGTCGCCTCCGTCCGCTCGCTGCTCGACCACTGGGCCCGGCACTACGGGGTCAGCATCCACCTCGTCCGCGCGCTCGCGTGGATGGAGTCCGGCTACAACAACGCGCTCGTCTCGTCCGCCGGTGCGCGGGGAATCATGCAGCTGCTGCCGACCACCTTCCGCTTCGCCGAGGGCGTTCTGATCGGACACCACCTGCGCCACGACGCGAACGGCAACGTGCGCGCGGGCGTCGCCTACCTCTCGCACCTCCTGCACGACTTCCACGGCGACAAGCGGCTCGCGCTCGCGGGCTGGTACCAGGGCGAGGCCGCCGTCCGGAAGCACGGTGTGTACAGGGTGAGCCGCCAGTTCGCCAAGGACGTGCTCGCCCTCCAGCACCGCATGTGAGCCGCCGCGCTCGGCCGCATCACTAGCATCCCGCCGGAATGAGGATCGCCGTTTGCGTCAAGCATGTGCCCGAGGGCCCGAGCCGCATCGACCCGCAGACGTTGCGACTCGACCGGTCGGGCGAGGGATCGCTCAACCACTTCGACGCGAACGCGGTCGAGGAGGCGCTGCGCCTCAAGGGCGACTCCGACACCGAGGTGGTCGTGGTCTCGCTCGGGCCGCAGCGGGCGCTCGACTCGTTGCGGAAGGCGCTCGCGATGGGCGCCGACCGCGCCGTCCTCGTCTCCGACGACGCGGCCGCCGGCTCCGACCTCGTCGCGACGAGCCGGCTGCTCGCCGCCGCGCTCGAGAAGGAGGACGCCGACCTCATCCTCTTCGGCCAGCAGGCCTCCGACGCGGACGGCGCAGTCCTCTGGGCGGCCGTCGCCGAGCGGCTCGGCCGGCCGGTCGTCTCGCAGGCGATGGAGCTCGCCGTCGAAGGTGGCGCGGTCCGGGTCAAACGCCAGACGGAGTTCGGCTACGACACGCTCGAGGCGCCGCTGCCGGCGGTTGTCGCGGTGAGCGACGCCATCAACGAGCCTCGCTACCCGTCGCTGAAGGGGATCATGGGCGCGAAGAAGAAGCCGCAGGACGTGCTCTCGCTCGCCGATCTCGGCCTCGACGCGGGTCAGGCCGGCGGCGAAGGCTCCCGGACGACCGTGCTCGCGCTCGGGGCGCCGCCGGTGCGGGGCGACGCGCGCAAGATCGAGGACGACGGCAACGCGGCGGAGGCGATCGTCGAGTTCCTCGCGGAGAAGAGGCTCGTATGAGCACGCTCGTCTTCCTCGAGCACCACGGCGGGGAGCTGCAGAAGGGCTCGCTCGGCGTGCTTGCCAAGGCGGCGTCGCTCGGCGACGGCGACGTCGGCGCGGTCATTGCCGGCGAAGGCGCCAAGCAGCTCGCAGCGCAGGCAGGAAGCTTCGGCGCTGCCCAGGTCTGGGTTTGCGAGGACGGCGAAGTCGCCCAGCCGCTGCCGCAGCCGCGCGTCGACGTGCTCGCGCACGTCGTGGAGGACGGCGGCTACGACGCCGTCCTCTTCGCGAACTCCGTGCTCGCGGCCGACGTCGCCGCGGGTCTCGCAGCCCGGCTCGATGCAGGGCTCAACTGGGATCTCGCCGACATCGAGCTCCGCGACGGCGAGCTCGTGGGCAAGCGCCCGGCGCTGCAGGACTCCGTCTACGCCGACGTCGGCTGGACCGGCAAGCCGCGTCTCGCCCTCTTCCGCGCCGGCTCCTTCGACGCCACGCCCACCGGTGGCGGCGGCGAGCCGGAGATCTCCGGCGTCTCGCCGTCGTACGCGGAGCACTCCACGGCGGTGAAGCTCCTAGGTCAGGACGCTGAGGAGTCGAGCGGGCCTTCGATCGAGGACGCGGACGTAATCGTCGCGGGCGGCCGCGGCCTCGGCTCGCCCGACAACTTCACCCTCGCCGAGGAGCTTGCGAAGGCACTCGGCGGTGCGGTCGGAGCCACGCGCGCGGTCGTCGACGCCGGCTGGTACCCGTACTCGGCGCAGATCGGGCAGACCGGCAAGACGGTCTCGCCGAAGCTCTACGTCGCGCTCGGCATCTCCGGGGCGATCCAGCACAAGGTCGGTATGCAGAGCTCCGGCACGATCGTCGCGATCAACAAGGACGCGAACGCGCCGATCTTCGAGTTCAGCGACCTCGGCGTGGTGGGCGACGTGCACGAGATCGTGCCCAAGCTGACCGAGCTCGTCCGCGCGCGCAAGGGATGAGCCGTCCGAGCAACTTCCCGCCGCCGTTCTCGGCGCGCGACTACGTCGTTGAGCCGACCGACCCGGCCGACGAGCGGATCGAGGTCGGCGTCCTCATCGTCGGCGCCGGCCCGGCGGGACTGGCGTGCGCGATCCGGCTCGGCCAGCTGCTCGAGGAGCGTCCGGACCTTGCGGCAACGCTCGGCGACGTGCCGGTGGCGGTGCTCGAGAAGGGCAAGCAGCCCGGCTCGCATCTGCTCTCGGGCGCGGTGGTGAACCCGCGCGCGCTGCGTCGCCTCTTCGGGAATCGCCTGCGGATGGAGGATCTCCCGTCGTACGGACAGGTCCCCGGCGAATCCGTCTACGTCCTCACGCGGCGGACCGCGCTCCCGATCCCGCCGCCGCCGCCGATGCGGAACCACGGCAACTGGATCTTCTCGCTCTCCCAGCTCGGCCGCTTCCTCGCCGAGCGGGCGGAGGAGGGCGGCGCGATGATCCTGCCCGAGACCGCGGCGCAGAAGCTCCTCGTCTCGCACGGGCGCGTCGTCGGCGTTCGTACCGGCGACAAGGGCCGCAGCCGCGAGGGTGGCGAGCTCGGCAACTTCGAGGCCGGCTCCGACCTTGTCGCGAAGGTGACGGTGCTCGCCGAGGGAACGCAGGGGCATCTCACGGGCGTCGCGCTCGACCGGTTCGGGCTACGCGGCGAGGATCCGCAGGTGTGGGAGCTCGCGGTCAAGGAGGTCTGGAAGGTCCAGAAGCCCCTCGACCGCGTCATCCACACGATGGGCTGGCCCCTCCGCACCGGCAAGCGGTATCGCGAGTTCGGCGGCTCGTTCGTCTACCCGATGGGCAAGGAGACGGTCACCATCGGCCTCGTCGTCGGCCTCGACTACCGCGACGCGTCGCTCTCGGTGCACGACCTGCTGCAGGAGCTGAAGACGCACCCCAAGATCCGCCGGATCCTCGCCGGTGGGGAGCGCGTGGAGTGGGGCGCGAAGACGATCCCGAGCGGCGGCTTCCACTCGCTGCCGGAACGACTGCATGCGCCCGGCGTGCTCTTCTGCGGGGACGGAGTAGGCATGGTCAACGTCCCGCGGCTGAAGGGCATCCACTACGCGATCGAGTCGGGACGGCTTGCCGCCGAGGCGGCGTTCCGCGCTCTGCAGCGCGGCGAGACGCCTGCGAGCGCGCTCGCGTCCTACGACGCGGCGGTGCGCGACAGCTTCATCTGGAGTGACCTCTACGAGGTGCGGAACATGCGCCAGGTCTTCGGGCGCGGCTTCTTCGTCGGCGGCGCGCTCGCGAGCGCGATGACGATGTCGAAAGGTCGCGTCGAGCTGGGGAAGATGCGCGCGGAGCCGGACGCCGACCAGCCCCTGCTCGTCACCGACCGGGACGCGAGCTACCCGGCGCCCGACGGCAAGCTCACCTTCGACAAGCTCTCGTCGGTCTTCGCCTCGGGCAACAAGACGCGCGACGACCAGCCGAACCACATCCGCATCGAGCGGCGCGTGCCGGGAGAGGTCGCTCGGCTGTGGGAGCACATGTGCCCGGCGCAGGTGTACGAGGTCGGGAGGGAGGACGACGACGGGACCGTGCTCGTCGCTCTCGCGCCGTCGAACTGCGTCCAGTGCGGGGCGATCACGGCGAAAGGCGGCCGGCTGACGCCGCCCGAGGGCGGCTCGGGCCCCGAATACACCGAAACCTGATTTACCGCGGATTTACGCCAAACCTCCGCAAACCCACGACAATGCGTTCCATGTTCACCCGGCGGTTCGTCCTTCTCGCAGGCATTCTCGTCACGCTCAACCTGGCGCTCTGGTTCGCGGCACCGGGCCTCGCGCTCCGCAAGGCCCTCGTCAATCAGCTCTTCGGGCCGAAGATGATTCGCGCCCAGGTGTACGACAAGCCGGGGGTCGAGACGAACATCGATCGCGGCGTCATCACCCAGGTGAACAGCACCCAGCTCACGCTGCGCGAGTTCGACGGTCGCATCCAGCCGATCCCTATCTCCAGCACGACCCAGGTCATTCGGCTCGGGCGTCACCTCTCGCCGGCCGTGCTCGGAAAGCGCTGGCACGTGGTCGTGACCTGGCCGGCCAGCGGGCCGGCGCTGTTCGTGGACGTCGAGAAGATCCCGCCGCGGCGCTAGGGCCGGGGGTTCGGATGATCGGGCCCGCCGCTGCCGAACCTATCCTGAGCCCGTGACCGCCAGGGCTACGGGAGGCGCGCTCCTCCTCGTGGAGGACGACGACTCGATCGGACGTCTCGTCAAGCAGTACCTCGAGCAGCAGGACGGCTGGCACGTCGTCTGGCACCGGACCGGGGAGGAGGCGATCGCCGAGCTGCGGGGCGCGCCGGTGCGTCTCGTCGTGCTCGACATCGGGCTGCCCGGCATGGACGGCTTCGAGGTCTGCCGCCGCATCCGGGCCGGCTCCAAGGTGCCGATCGTGATGCTCACCGCCCGCGACGAGGAGCCGGATCGCGTCGCCGGCCTCGAGCTCGGGGCCGACGACTACGTCTCGAAGCCGTTCTCGCCGCGCGAGCTCTCCGCCCGGATCAAGGCGATCCTCCGTCGCGTCGAGCGCCGGAACGAGGACGAGGTGCTCGCCGCGCGTGAGGTCGTCCTGCGGCGTGACTCCCACGAGGTGACCGTCGCCGGTGCTCAGGTCGAGCTCACGAGCAAGGAGTTCGACCTCCTCGCCTGCTTCCTCGAGCATCCCGGCATCGTCCTCTCGCGCGAGCGGCTGCTCGACCTCGTGTGGGGGATGACGTATCCCGGCGGCACGCGCACGGTCGACGTGCACGTGGCACAGCTACGGCGCAAGCTCGGGGATCCCGAGGGGATCCGGACCGTGCGCGGCGCCGGCTACAAGCTGATCCCGGCCTGAGATGTTCGGGACGAGCCTCCGCTCGCGGCTGTTCCAGGCGATCGGGGTGGTCGTCCTCATCTGCGTCGCGCTGACGATCGGGCTCGGCCTCGTTCTCACGCGTCGCGCAGTCGAGAAGGCGACGCTGCGGGACCTCGCGCACCAGGCCGAGCTCATCGCGAAGCTCCAGCGGAAGAACATTGCGCCACTGAAGAACCTCCCGAAGCTGCCGAAGTCCTTGAGCCGGGGACAGGACGAGCACACGCTCAAGTTCACCGCGAAGGTTCCCAGGATCCTCCCCGCGGGCGCGCAGGAGCAACTCCGAGAGGGCTTGCCCGCGCAGGGGACGTTCACCTACAACGGCCAGGCGGAGTACTTCGCCGCCCGGCCGGTCAATCCCGGCACGTTCGTCCTCGTCCGACCGCGGAGCACCGCCGGCACCCTCCTGTCGCCGTACGTGTGGGGGCTCTTCATCGCCGCCGCCGCCGGCGGCCTCCTCGCCGCGGTGGCAGCCTTCGTCCTCGCTCGACGCATCTCTCGCCCTGTCGACCGGATCGCGGCCGCCGCGCGCACCCTCGCGGGCGGTACACATCCGGAGCCGGTGCCGGTCGAGGGCGCCGCCGAGATCGCGACGCTCGCCGGCGCGTTCAACGAGCTCGCCGAGCAGCTGCAGCAAGCGCAGGAGGCGGAGCGCAACTTCCTCCTCTCGGTCAGCCACGAGCTGAAGACGCCGCTCACCGCGATCCGCGGCTATGCCGAAGCGGTCGAGGACGGCGCCGTCGACCCGCGTGACGCCGCCGCGACCGTCTCCTCCGAGGCGCGTCGGCTCGAGCGGCTCGTCAAGGACCTGCTCGACCTTGCGCGCATGAACCGCACCGACTTCAGCGTCCACAACTCCGAGATCGACCTTGCCGAGGTGGTCGAGGACGCCGTCCGCCGCTACGAGGGGCAGGCCGAGAGCTTCGGAGTCGAGCTCCGCGCCGTCGCCGACGGTCCGGCGCCGGCGGTCGCGGATGCCGACCGCGTCCTCCAGGTCGTGTCGAACCTCGTCGAGAACGCGCTGCGGCTGACGCCGGAGGGCGGCGAGGTGCGCGTCGTCGCGGCTCCGGGAGTCCTGCGGGTGGAGGACACGGGGCCGGGCCTCGCCGAGGCCGACACCGAGCATGCGTTCGAGCGCTTCTACCTGCACGAGCGCTACGGGCTCGAGCGCAAGGTCGGCACCGGGCTCGGTCTCGCGATCGTGAGGGAGCTGACGCTCGCGATGGGCGGCGAGGTCGACGTCGAGAGCCGCCCCGGCACGCTCACCGTCTTCACCGTGCGCCTTCACGTCCCGAAGGTCGCCGCGCGTGAGACGCTGCCTGCTTGACCGTTTCTCGCGAAGACGTGGAGCACGCGCGCACCGTCCTCGCCGGGCTGATCCACCGCACGCCCACCTTCTCTTCGCGAACGCTCGGCGTCTCGCTCAAGGCCGAGCTGTTCCAGAAGACGGGCTCGTTCAAGGCGCGCGGTGCGCTCAACCGGCTCGCGGCGCTCACGCCGTACGAGCGGCGGCGCGGCGTCGTCACGTGGTCGGCCGGGAACCATGCGCAGGCCGTCGCCTGGGCTGCTGCCGAGTCGGGCGTCGACTGCCTGGTCGAGATGTGGCAGACCGCGAGCCCGTTCAAGGTGCAAGCAACCCGCGGGTACGGCGCCACGGTCGACACGTCCTCCGCCGATCCCGCCGCCGCCTACGACCGGACGCTCGAGATCGTCGAGCAGGAGGGGCGCGTCTTCGTCCATCCACACTCCGACCCGTACGTCGTCGCCGGCCACGGAACGCTCGTTCTCGAGCTGCTCGAGGACGTGCCGGAACTCGAGACCGTCGTCGTGGGCGTCGGAGGAGGAGGGCTCGTCTCCGGCATCGTCACGGCGCTCGACGGACGCGCCCACGTCGTCGCCGTCGAGCCGGAGGAGTCGCAGGCGTTCACCGCCGGGCTCGCTGCCGGTCACAGCGTGCGCGTCGAATCGAACACGATCGCCGACGGGCTCGCGCCGCCGTTCGCCGGCGACCTCCCGCTCGAGATTTGCCGCGGTCGCGTCGAGACGGTGCTCGTGACGGAGGCCGAGATCGCGGCGGGGATGCGCTTCCTCTACGAACGCGCCAAGCTCGCGTGCGAACCGGCCGGCGCCGCGGCTGCCGGAGCGGTCCTCGCGGGCAAGGTCGACGCAGGTCCCGGAGTCGCCGTCATCGTCTCGGGCGGCAACGTGGAGCCGAAACAGGCCGCTGCTATCTTGAGAGAGCAATGAAAGCTGGCATCCATCCCGAGTACGTCCTCGCCACGGTGACGTGCTCGTGCGGAAACACGTTCCAGACCCGCTCGACGAAGCCCGAGCTGCACGTCGAGATCTGTTCGCAGTGCCATCCGTTCTACACCGGCAAGCAGAAGCTCGTCGATACGGGCGGCCGCGTCGAGCGCTTCCAGCGTCGCCTGGAGCGCGCCGGCCAAGCGCGCCGCGGCTAGCGCGCCCGACTCATGGCCAACGTCGGCGGACAGGCGGTCCTCGAGGGCGTGATGATGCGTGGTCCGGGCAACTGGGCCGTCGCCGTCAGGACGCCGAGGGGCGACATCGCCCAGGTCACGCGGCCGATCGACTCGCCCATGTCGCGCCACCTCGTCTTCCGGCTGCCGATCGTGCGCGGCGTGATCGCGCTCGGCGAGTCGCTCGCCATCGGCTTCCGCGCGCTTGCCATCTCCGCGAACTACGCGCAGCAGCAGGAAGGCGATGACGGCGAGGTCGATACCGAGATCTCGCGCGGCGCCATCATCTTCGCCTTCGCGATCGCCATCGGCTTCGCCGTGGCGGTGTTCAAGGTCGGCCCGGCGCTGATCACGGATCAGCTCCCGGTTCGCAGCGGCGGCTGGTTCGTGATCGTCGAGGGGCTGATCCGCGTCTCGATGTTCGTGGGCTACCTCGCGCTGATCTCGCTCCTGCCCGACCTGCGCCGCGTCTTCCAGTACCACGCCGCCGAGCACAAGGCGATCAACGCGTACGAGGCGGGGGCGGCGCTCGAGCCGGAGATCGCCCAGCGCTATTCGCTCATCCACCCCCGCTGCGGGACGGCGTTCCTGCTCTGGGTGATGGTGATCGCGGTGTTCGTCTTCGCCTTCTTCGGACGTCCTGCCTGGTACTGGCTGATCGCCACGCGGATTCTCCTCCTGCCGCTGATCGCGGGCCTCGCCTACGAGCTGATCCGTTTCGCCGGCAAGCATCAGGAGAACCGTGTGGTGATGACATTGCTCGCCCCCGGGCTCTGGCTGCAGAGGCTGACGACGCGTGAGCCCAGCCTCGACCAGCTCGAGGTCTCGATCGAGGCCCTCCGCGAGGTGCTCGCGCTCGAGAAGGCGCCGGGGGAACCGTCTCTCGTGGAGGTGATGGCATGACCGAACGCAGCGCACAGGTGACGTGGCGTGGAAGCTTGCTCGAGGGTTCCGGCACGATCGACTCGACGACGAGCGGCGCGTTCGGCGGGCTCGGCGTCACGTGGAAGGCGCGCTCCGAGGACGAGCACGGCGGCCTGACGAGCCCCGAAGAGCTGATTGCCGCAGCACACGCGGCGTGTTTCTCGATGGCGCTGTCCGCCGGTCTCGCGCGGGCCGAGACGCCGGCCGACGAGCTGCGCACATCCGCGACTGTCACGTTCCAGCCCGGTGAGGGCATCACGCGCATCGCGCTCACGGTCGAAGGCACCGTTCCCGGCATCGACGGGGTCGCGTTCGAGGAGGCCGCCGAGGCTGCGAAGGAGAACTGCCCGGTCTCGAAGGCGCTGGCGAGCGTCCCCGAGATCTCCTTGGACGCCCAGCTGGTCGGCTAGACGGGCTCGATCGCTCCGGTCTCGACGTCGTAGACGAACCCGGTCGCGCCGAACGAGTCGGGCAGCAGCGGGTGGGCGCGAATCGTCTCGACGCTCTGTCGCACGCGCTCGGCGACGTCCGGGAACGGCTGGAAGTCGAAGTCTTCAGACTCCGGCCCGAGCTTCTCGCGCAGGTGCGCATTCGTGAACCTGAGCATCCCGCAGTCGGTGTGCCCGATCACGAGCGCCTCCTCGGTGCCGAGCAGGTGGTGGGAGATGACGAGAGAGCGGATCGCCTCGTCGTTGACGAGCCCGCCCGCGTTCCGGATCACGTGCGCGTCGCCCGGCTTCAGCCCGAGGAACCGAGCCGGGTCGAGGCGCGCGTCCATGCAGGTGACGACGGCGAATCTGCGCCCGGGCGCGGCCGGTAGACCGTCCTTGATGAACCCGGACGCGTACGTCTCGTTGGCCGCGGTGACGTCGTGGACGACGGACATTCGGAGAAGCTAGCTGCGGGCAAGACAGTACGCTGACCGTCGCCATGGCGACCGACTTCGACAACCTCGTCGCAGATCTCGAGCGCTCGTACGAGGAGCTCCAGACGCGAATGGCCGATCCGGCCGTCTACAACGACCACCGCGAGGCGGCGGACGTCGGCCGGCGCCTGAAAGAGCTCGAGCAACCCCACAAGCTCGCGCGAGAGTGGGAGGCAGCGCGGGACGACCTCGCGGCCGCGCGCGACGACTCCGACCTTCGCGAGCTCATCCCCGAGCTCGAGGAGCGCACCAGCAGGCTCCAGGGGGAGCTGCGCGTCGCGCTCGTCCCCACCGATCCCGCCGATCGCAAGGACGTGATCGTCGAGGTGCGGCAGGGCGTCGGCGGCGACGAGGCGGCGCTCTGGGCCGGCGACGTCTACCGAATGCTCTCGCGGTATGCGGAGCGGCGCGGCTACAAGGTCGAGCAGCTCGAGGCGAGCCCGAACGACGGCGGCGGCTACAAGGAGGTCACCTTCGCGGTCAAGGGGGACGGCGCGTATTCCGTGTTCAAGTGGGAGGGCGGCACGCACCGCGTCCAGCGCGTGCCCGAGACCGAGAGCGCAGGCCGCATCCACACCTCGACCGCAACCGTGGCCGTGATGCCCGAGGCGGAGGAGGTCGAGGTCGAGATCGACCCGAACGACCTCAAGATCGACGTCTACCGCTCGACCGGCCCCGGCGGCCAGTCGGTCAACACAACCGACTCGGCCGTTCGCATCACGCACCTCCCGACGGGTGTCGTCGTCTCGATGCAGGACGAGAAGTCGCAGCTGCAGAACCGCGAGAAGGCGATGCGCGTGCTGCGCGCGCGCCTCTACGAGCGCGAGCTCGAGCGGCAGCGGGCCGAGCTCGATGCCACGCGCCGCTCGCAGATCGGCTCGGGCGAACGGGCGGAGAAGATCCGCACCTACAACTTCCCCGAGAACCGGCTCACCGACCACCGGGTCAAGCTGACCGTCCACCAGCTCGACCGGATCCTGCAGGGCGAGCTCGACCCGTTCACCGAGGCGCTGGCGACAGACGACCAACGTCGCGCGCTCGGGGAGTGACGGCTCGGGAAGCGCTCGCCGAGGCCGAGCGGAGACTCGCCGCGGCCGGAGTCGAGACGCCGCGAGCCGACGCGGAGTGGCTCGTCGCGCACCTCCTCGGCACGACGCGCTCGGGGCTGGCCGCAGGGCTCGACGATGATGTGGAGGGCCTCGAGCCCTTGCTCGGCCGGCGCGAGGCTCGCGAGCCGCTCGCGTACGTCCTGGGCGAATGGGGCTTCCGGCGGCTGACGCTGAAGACGGACGCCCGCGCGCTCGTGCCGCGGCCCGAGACCGAGACGCTGGTCGAGCGCGCGCTCGCGCTCGCAGCAGAGTTCGAGCGGCCGCGGATCCTCGATGTCGGCGTCGGCTCGGGAGCAATCGCACTCGCGCTCAAGGACGAGCGGCCCGACGCGCAGGTCACGGGCGTCGACGTCTCGGCCGGCGCGCTCGCGCTCGCGCGCGAGAACGCCGTGCGGCTCGGGCTCGACGTCGAGCTGCAGCTCGGCGACGGCGCCTCCGCCGCCGCCGAGGGCTGGGACGTGGTAGCGGCGAATCCTCCCTACGTCGAGAGCCTCGAGGAAGCGCAACCCGAGCTGCGCTGGGAGCCCACGATCGCCCTCGTCGGCCTCGGCGAGCACGAGCGGCTCGCGCGGGCGGCGACCGCGCGCTTCCTCGTCTTCGAGGTGGGAGACGACCAGGCGCAGGAGGTCGCGGCGATGCTCGAGCGGCTCGGCTGCGCGGACGTCGCGATCACCGCCGACCTCACCGGCCGCGATAGGGTCGTGGAGGGGAGGCTGCCGTGATCGAGATCCTCACCACGCCGGACGGGCTCACCCTCTCGTACGAGCGGCGGGGGAGTGGGCCGCTCCTGGTCTGCCACCCCGGCGGCCCGGGCGGCTCGGCCGCGGAGTTCCGGGACTTCGCGGGGCTCGACGACACGTACGAGCTCGTGCTGTTCAGCCCGCGGGGCTCGCACGGCTCCGATCCGGCGGACGACTACCGGCTCGAGTCCTACGTCGCCGACCTCGAGGCGCTCCGCGAGCACCTCGGTGTCGAGCAGCTCGATCTGCTCGGCTTCTCGCACGGCGGGATCGTCGCGATGGCCTACGCGGCCGCGTTCGGGTCGCGCATCCGCCGTCTCCTGCTCGTCGACACGCTCGCGGTCTGGGGCGAGGAGGCGGAAGCGGCGATGAACGACGGGATCGAGAAGCGCCGCGGCGAGCCGTGGTTCGCCGAGGCGGCGAAGGCGATCGAGGAGGAGCAGGCCGGCGAGTTCTCCTCCGTGGACGAGCTCATCGCGAACGTGCAACGGCAGGCTCCGCTCTACTTCCACCGCTGGGAGGGGAACGAGCAGATCGGACGCCAGCTCTCCTCGGACTTCGCGCATTCCGAGCCGCTGCATCAGTTCAACACCGTCGAGTTCCCGACCCTCGACCTTCGCGGCGAGCTGCGCACGATCGAGGCGCCGACGCTCGTGGTCGTCGGCGACGACGACATGATCGCCGGCCCCGTCTGCGCGGATGCGATCGTCCGCGAGCTGCCCGACGCGCAGCTCGTCACGATCCCGGACTCCGGCCATTTCGTCTACGTCGAGCAGCCCGAGGCGTTCCGCGCCGCGCTGACCGAGTTCCTCCCGTGACGGGCGACGCGGTCGCCGCGCTGCGCGCGGGCCGCGCCGTGATCCTTCCGACGGACACCGTCTACGGGCTGTGTGCGCTGCCGGAGCACGAGGGCGTCCTCTACGAGCTCAAGGGCCGCGACCGCTCGAAGCCGGTCGCGCTGCTGGCGGCGGACGTCGACGCGCTCCTGGCGACGGTGCCGAGCCTCGATCGGTCCGTGCTCGAGCGGTATCTCCCGGGGCCGTACACGCTCGTCTTCGCAGCGACCGGCGTTCGCGTCCCCGATCTGCCACCGAGCGCGGCCGAGGTCGTACGCGCGGTCGGCGTCGTCGCCGCGACGAGCGCGAACCTCTCGGGCGGCCCGGACCCGAGGCGGCTGGAGGACGTCCCGGATGGAATCCGCGCCGCCTGCGGCGCGATCGTCGACGCGGGCAAGCTGCCAGGGGTGCCCTCGACGGTGGTCGACCTCACGGGAGCGGAGCCGCGGGTCCTGCGGCAGGGCGCCGGCCTCTTGCCCGAGTAGCATCCAGAACGTGGCGACCAAGCAGGCGACGTTCCAGGAGCTGAAGCACGCAGGCCTCGACGAGGTCGATCCCGAGATCGCCCGACTGCTCGGCGACGAGCTCGAGCGCCAGCGCGGCCAGATCGAGCTGATCGCCTCCGAGAACTTCACGTGGCCGGCCGTCCTCGAGGCCCTCGGTTCCGTGCCGACGAACAAGTACGCGGAGGGCTATCCGGGCCGCCGCTACTACGGCGGGTGCGAGGTGGTCGACGAGATCGAGCAGCTCGCGATCGACCGGGCGAAGGAGCTGTTCGGCGCGGAGCACGCGAACGTCCAGCCGCACGCGGGCGCGCAGACGAACATGGCGGTCTACGCAGCCGTGATGGAGCCCGGCGACACGCTGATGGCGCTCGCCCTGAACCAGGGTGGGCACCTGACCCACGGCCACAAGGTCAACTTCTCCGGCCGCCTCTACAACGTCGCGCACTACGAAGTCTCGCGCGAGACGATGACCGTCGACTACGACGACGTGCTGGCGAAGGCGAAGGAGGCGCGGCCGAAGGTGCTCGTGTGCGGGGGCTCCGCCTATCCCCGCACCGTGGAGGCCGACCAGTTCCGTGCGATCGCCGACGAGGTCGGCGCCCTGCTCGTCTGCGACATGGCCCACTTCGCCGGGCTCGTCGCCGCTGGGCTCCATCCGAATCCGGTCGAGTACTGCGACTTCGTCACCTCGACGACCCACAAGACGCTCGCCGGGCCACGCGCCGGGTTCATCCTCTGCCGTGAGGAGCATGCGAAGCCTCTCGACTCGGCCGTGATGCCGGGGATGCAGGGCGGGCCGCTCGAGCACACCATCGCGGCGAAGGCGACGTGCTTCCGCATCGCGATGACCGACACGTTCCGCGAGTACCAGGCACAGGTCCGCCGCAACGCCGACGCGCTCGGCGAGACGCTGCTCGAGGGCGGGCTCTCGCTCGTCACGGGCGGCACCGACACGCACCTCCTGCTCGTCGACCTACGCGACTCGGAGTGGACGGGCAAGGCGGCGGAGGAGCGCCTCCACGAGATCGCCGTCACCGTCAACCGCAACACCGTGCCCTTCGACGAGCGCTCGCCGTTCGTCACGTCGGGAATCCGGCTCGGCTCGCCGGCGATGACGATGCGCGGCTTCGACGAGGACGATTTCCACGAGGTGGGGCGGATCATCGGCGACGCGCTCACCGAGTCGCCGGACCTCGACGGGCTGCGGGGCCGGGTCGCGGCGCTCTGCGCGAAGCGGCCGCTCTACGAGGGCTTCCGCGGCTACACCACGTACGTCGCTTGACCGAACCGCGCCTGACGGTCGTCGAGCACCCGCTGATCCAGCACAAGCTCGGCTACCTTCGCGACAGGGAGACGCCGACCGTCCACTTCCGCAAGCTCGCGAACGAGATCACGCTCCTCCTCACCTACGAGGCGACGAAGGACATGGGAACCGAGGAGGCGGAGGTCGAGACGCCGCTCGAGCGGATGACCGTCCAGCGCATCTCCGGCAAGAAGGTGGCGGTCTGCCCTGTGCTGCGGGCAGGGGTCGGGATGCTCGACGGCGTCTTGTCGCTCGTCTCGAGCGCGCGCGTCGGTTTCGTCGGGATGTACCGAGACGAGGAGACGCTCGAGCCCGTCCAGTACTACCTCAAGCTGCCCGACGACCTGTCAGAGCGGGACGCGATCGTCCTCGACCCGATGCTCGCGACGGGTCACTCGAGCTGCGCGGCAATCGCAGCCGTGAAGGAGGCGGGGGCGCAGTCCGTGACGCTCGTCTGCATCGTCGCGGCACCGCCCGGCGTCGAGGAGGTGCACCGGCAGCATCCCGACGTTCACATCGTGTGCGCCGCGGTCGACCGGGGCTTGAACGAGCGCGGCTTCATCGTCCCGGGCCTGGGTGACGCCGGCGATCGCCTCTACGGCACGAAGTAAGGCTTTCGGGCCGCCTCGCTTCTCACCAACCGACCCGCGGATTCGGCGTCGAAATCAGTGTGTGCTGTGACTAGAGGTCGCGACGAGAGAAGGCAGTGGGGGGAATAGACTGGCGTACGCTCGCGGACAGGGGACGGCGGGGCGCGCTCGGCATCGAGAAGGAGGAAGAGAGATGCAGTCGGTTGGATCGGGAACGCGGGCAATCCGAGGGCTCGGCGTCCTCGCCGCAGCGGCGATCGTCGTCTTGACCCTCGCAGCCTGCGGCGGCGGCGGCTCGAGCTCGGGATCGAACACCACCTCGTCGGGGACGGCCGTAAAGGGCGGCACCGCGTACTTCGCGGAAGGCACGCAGGCGGCTCCGAACTACATCTTCCCCTTCGCGCCCCTCCAGTACTTCAGCACGACGAACTTCCAGGACTTCATCAACCTGATGTACCGCCCCCTCTACTGGTTCGGACAGGGCGCCGGGCCCAACCTCAACCTGTCCCTCTCGCTCGCCAACGCGCCGCAGTACTCGAACGGCGGCAAGACCATCAAGATCACGATGAAGAATTACAAGTGGTCGAACGGCGAGTCGGTCACGGCCCAGGATGTCCTCTTCTGGATGAACCTGATGAAGGTCGAAAAGCTCAACTGGGCCGGCTACGCCGCGGGGACGATCCCGGACGACCTCTCCTCGGTCACCGCGAGCGGCAACACGGTCACGTTCCAGCTGAAGAGCACCGCGAACTCGAACTGGTACACGTACAACGAGCTCTCGCAGATCACGCCGCTGCCGATGGCCTGGGACGTCACCAAGGCAGGCCAGAAGCCGGCGCTGTGCGGGACGGCCGAGTGGTCGCAAGTCCAGGTGGCGGGCTCGAAGGTGACGCCCAACTCCGCTGCGGCGAAGTCGTGCTCGGCCGTGTACTCGTACCTGACGGGCCAGGCCAAGCACCTCTCGAGCTACGCGTCGAACCCGATCTGGGCGATCGTCGACGGACCGTTCAGGCTGACCCACTTCGACACGAGCGGCAACGTGACGATGGTCCCGAACAAGAAGTACTCGGGCCCGGTGAAGCCGAAGCTGGCGAAGTTCGTCGAGCTTCCGTTCACCTCCGACTCCGCGGAGTTCAACGCGCTCGCGGCCGGCAAGGTCGACGTCGGGATCCTGCCGCCGACGGACATCACGTCGAACGCGACGACGACCGGCACGTGCGGCATCAAGCCCGGCGCGAACAACCCGCGGCTCGCGGCGAACTACAACCTCGTCGCGGGCAACGCCTGGCAGGCCAACTACTTCCCGGAGAACTTCAACTCGACCGGCAACGGCGGCCAGGCGGGAAAGCTCTTCCAGCAGCTCTACTTCCGGCAGGCGTTCCAGATCCTGGTCGACCAGCCCGCGTACATCTCCCACATCGACCACGGCTACGGCGTGCCGACGTACGGACCGGTGCCTGTTTGTCCGACGAACAGCTTCGCGGCCTCCGAGCTGAAGCTGGGCAATCCGTATGCGTACAACCCGGGCAAGGCGAAGCAGCTGCTCACCTCACACGGCTGGACCGTCAAGCCGGGCGGCACCTCCGTTTGCGCCAACGCGGCGAAGTGCGGGGTGGCCGCCGGCACGAAGCTCGACGTCAACCTCCAGTACGTGGGTGGCAGCCCGTTCGAGGATCAGCTCATGCAGTCGCAGAAGTCGTCGTGGGCCCAGGCCGGGATCCACGTCAGCCTGTCGACGGGCACGTTCGACACAGTGCTGGGCAACGCCGTCCCCTGCGACAGCAGCAGCAGCAACTGCTCCTGGCAGATGGAGAACTGGGGCGGCGGCTGGATCTTCTCTCCGGACTACTACCCGTCGGGCGAGGACCTGTTCCAGACCGGTGCCTCGTCGAACTCCGGCAGCTACTCCGACAAGAAGATGGACAGCCTGATCCACGGCTCGACCGTCGGCAACGAGACCCTCGACGAGTACGGGGTCTACGGGGCGCAGCAGCTCCCGGTCGTCTGGCAGCCGATCACGCTCACGGCGAACGAGATCAACAAGAAGCTCCAGGGCGTGACGCCGATCAATGCGCTGACGAACATCAACCCGGAGAACTGGTACTTCACGAAGTAGAGAACGAAACCAAGGAGGCAGGGTAGGGACGGAGCAGTGACCGGCTATCTGATTCGGCGCATCGCGCAGTCGGTGGTGGTCGTCTTCGGCGTCGTCCTGCTCACGTTCATCCTGACCAAGATCATCCCGGGCGGGGCCGCCCGCGCGGCTCTCGGGCCGAAGGCGACCCCGCTCAAGATCCAGGTCTACAACGACCAGCACCACTACAACGTCTCGATCTACCAGCAGTTCTGGATCTACATCTGGCAGATCGTCCGTCACGGCTCCCTCGGCTACTCGGACAAGTACAACCAGTCGGTCCGCTCGCTGATCGACGAACGGATCCCGAAGACGCTCGTGCTCGTCGGCCTCTCCACGATCTTCGCGCTGATCGTGGCGATCCCCCTGGGTGTCCTCCAGGTCGTACGGCGCAACAAGCCGGTGGACTACATCGTGACCGGGGCCTCGTTCGTCGGCTACGCGATGCCCGCGTTCCTGCTCGGCGAGCTGCTGATCCTGTGGTTCGCACTCGATCTGCACTGGTTCTCGTTCGAGGCTCCACAGTCGAACTCGGTCTGGGGGGAGTTGTCCGACCCCCGCGCCCTGGTCCTGCCGATCTTCAGCCTCGCCGTGCTGACGATCGCGGGATTCAGCCGCTACATGCGCTCCTCGATGATGGAGGCGCTCACCGAGGACTACATCCGTACGGCACGTGCGAAGGGAGCCAGCCCCCGGCGCGTTCTCTACCGGCATGCGCTGCGCAATGCCCTGATCCCGATCATCACGCTGCTCGGACTGACCCTGCCCGCGATCATCGGCGGCGCGATCATCACCGAGACCGTGTTCAACTATCCGGGCATGGGACTGCTGACGACGAATGCGGCGACGCAGAACGACGTCCCGCTCCTGATCGGGACGACCTTCGTCGCGGCGATCGCCACGGTCATCGGCAACCTGATCGCGGATCTGCTCTATGCGGTCGTCGACCCGCGGGTGCGCTATGCGTAGGAGTTGGTCGCGGTGGCGGTGAGCCCTGCCACGCTCCAGTCCGGCGCGCCCGAGACGGCGCCGGCCGGCGGGGAAGCGCAGGCCGCGGGCGGCGGCCTGACGTCGCAGCTCCTCCACGTCTTCGCCGAGAACCGGCTGGCGGTGGTCGGAGCGGTCGTGATCGTGCTGATGATCCTCTTCTGCTTCGTGGGGCCGGTCTTCTACCACACGAACCAGACCGATACCCAGAAGGCACTTACCACGGCGCCGGCGAACGCTCCGCCGAGCTGGCAGTACCCGCTCGGCACCGACGAGAACGGCTTCGACATGCTCGGCCGGATCATGTACGGCGGCCAGATCTCGCTCATCGTCGGCTTCGCGGCCGCCGGCATCGCGACGGTCATCGGTGTGATCGTCGGCGCCGTCTCGGGCTTCTTCGGCGCCTTCCTCGACGGTTTCCTGATGCGGATCGTCGACGTGTTGCTCTCGGTGCCGCTGCTCTACCTTCTCATCGTCCTCGCCGTGATCTTCCACCCGTCGGTCGAGATCCTCATCCTCGTGATCGGATTCACGGCCTGGCTCGTGCCGGCTCGACTCGTGCGCGGGGAAACGCTGTCGCTGCGCACCCGCGAGTTCGTGCAGGCGGTTCGCGTGATGGGCGGAGGCGGCACGCGGATCGTCGGGCGGCACATCATCCCGAACACGATCGGGACGATCATCGTCAACACGACCTTCCAGGTCGCCGACGCGATCCTCCTGCTCGCGGCGCTCGGCTTCATCGGCCTCGGCGTCCCCGCGCCGAAGACGGACTGGGGATCGATGATCGCCGTCGGGACGAACTACGCCCAGAGCGGCGACTGGTGGGAGATCTACCCGACGGGCCTCGCGATCGTGCTCGTCGTCGTCGCGCTGAACTTTGTCGGCGACGCGCTCAGGGACGCCTTCGAGGTCCGCCTCCAGCGCCGCTAGGCGCCAGCTCGCGAGTGCTGCGCGCTCGGCTCCGGCTCCTCGAGCGGGAAGTGGCAGGCGGCACGGTGGCCGTGGCCGAAGGAGCGGAGGGGCGGCTCGACCTCTGCGCAGACATCCTGAGCGAGCGGGCAGCGGGTGCGGAACCGGCAGCCCGAGGGCGGGTCCATCGCCGACGGGAGCTCGCCGCGAACGGGCACCGTTTCCCGTTGCCGCTCGAGCACGGGGTCCGGAATCGGCACCGCGTCGATCAGGCCCCGGGTGTACGGGTGCGCCGGCCGCTCGTACACCTCGGTCGCCGGGCCGATCTCGACAAGCTTGCCGAGGTACATCACGCCGATCGTGTCGGCGAGGTAGCGGACGACTGCGAGATCGTGGGAGATGACGATGTACGTGAGGTCGTGCGTCGCCTGCAGGCTGCGCATCAGGTTCAGGATCTGCGCCTGGATCGAGACGTCGAGCGCCGAAACCGGCTCGTCGGCGACGATCAGCTTCGGATTGAGCGCGAGCGCGCGGGCGAGGCCGATGCGCTGCCGCTGTCCTCCTGAGAACTCGTGCGGATAGAGGCCGGCCGCCTTCGGCGACAACCCCACCTCGCTCAGCAGCTCGGCGACGCGCTTGTCTCGCTGGTTCGACGAGCCGACGCGCTGGATGTTGAGCGGCTCGCGGATCGTCGGGCCCACCCTCATGCGCGGGTCGAGCGAGGCATAGGGGTCCTGGAACATGAGCTGGAGGTCACGCCGCGCGCGGCGCAGCGCACGTTTGCCCAGGCTCGCGATGTCCTGCCCGCCGAAGACGATCTCGCCCGCCGTCGGCCGGTGGAGAGCGGTGACGAGCCAGCCGATCGTCGTCTTGCCGCAGCCCGACTCGCCCACAAGCCCGAACGTCTCGCCGCGGTGCACGTCGAAGGAGACGCCGGACACCGCCTTGACCGTCCCGACCCTGCGCTGCATGATCGCGCCGGCCGTGACCGGGAACTCCTTGACGATGTCGTCGAGCCTGAGTAGGACGTCCCGCCCGTTCCGTGACTCGAGCGGCGAGGGCTCGCGTTCCACCAGCGAGATCTGCTGGCCGGCGTCGACGCCGGCGTTCGCGTCGACGAGGCCGAGCGTCACCGGGCTTGCTTCCTCCTCCAGCTCCTGCAGCGTCGGGTGATCGGAAGCCGATACGTCGACCGGGTAGAAGCAGGCGAAGACGTGCTCTCCGGCGCGGATCGCGCCCGGGAGCGTCGGGGTCTCGGTGTGCTCGGTCCCGGCGCCCGGCCGCGCGCCGTTGCCGCTGTCCGGCGCGAGCAGCGGCTCCTCCTGCGTGCAGCGCTGCTGCGCGTTGCGGCAGCGCGGCGCGAAGCGACAGCCGGGCGGCGGCGTCATCAGGTCGGGTGGGATTCCCGGGATCGAGAAGAGCGCCTGCGTCCGGTCCTGGTCGAAGCGCGGGATCGACCGGAACAGCGCCTCCGTGTACGGGTGTCGCATCGAGCCGAAGAGCTCCTCGGTCCCGGCTCCCTCCGCGATCTTGCCCGCGTACATCACCATCACGCGGTTCGCGCGGGCGGCGATGACCCCGAGGTCGTGCGTGATCAGGATCACCGCCATGTCGAAGTCGCGTCGCAGGCCGTCGATCAGATCGAGGATCTGCGCCTGGATCGTGACGTCGAGCGCCGTCGTCGGCTCGTCGGCGATCAGCAGCTTCGGCGAGTTGACGAGGGCCATCGCGATCATCACGCGCTGGCGCAGCCCGCCGGAGAGATGGTGCGGATACGCGTTCAGGCGCTCTGCCGGCCGCGGCAGTCCGACGAGCTCGAGCACCTCGCGGGCGCGGGTCAGAGCCTCCCGCTGCGATGCGTCGCGGTGATGAAGCTGGTACGCCTCCGCGATCTGCTTTCCGACCGTCCACGTCGGGTTGAGCGACGTCATCGGGTCCTGGAAGATCATCGCGACGTCGTTGCCGCGCACGCGCATCATCTCGCGCTCGCTCAGCGGGCCGAGGTCCTGGCCGAGCAGGCGGATCGAGCCGCCGACGACGTGGCCGACGTTCGGGAGCAGCTTCATGATCGAGAGGCCCGTCGTCGACTTCCCGCAGCCTGACTCGCCGACGAGGCCGACGCACTCCCCGGCCTGCACGGTGAACGAGACGCCGTCGACGGCTCCCACGTTGCCCGATCGCAGCCGGAACTCGGTCCTGAGATCCTCGACCTCGAGGACGACGTCCCTGCGGGTCACGGCCCGGTCACTCACCGGCGCTCAGCATACGGAGCACGCCGCATCTGTCGTATTCGCCTCGCGGCGGTGGAGCTATTCGCTGCCGAGAAGCGCGTCGATGTCGGGCAGTCCGGTGAACCGCGAGAAGGTCCCCTGGGTCGCGATCTCCTCTGCGGCGGCGAGGAAGCCGGCCCAGGCCGTGCGGGCGAGAGTGCCGCCGACGCTGATCCGGCGCACGCCGAGCGAAGCGGCCTCCGCGACCGTGATGAACGGCGCGTTGACGAGGAGATTCACCGGTTTCGGCGCCACGGCGGCGACGATCGCCGACACCTCGTCGGGCGTCGAGATCCTCGGCGCATACAGGCAGTCCGCGCCCGCCTCCGCGTATGCCCTCAGCCTGCGGAGCGTCTCCTCGAGGTCGGGGCGGCCGACCACGAATCCCTCGGAGCGGCCGGTGAGGAGGACGCCCGTGCCGCTCTCGTCGATCGCTCGCCGCGCCGCCCGTACTCGCTCGACGGCGAGCTCGAACGGGTAGAGCGGCTCCGCGGTGTCGCGCTTCGAGTCCTCGATCGACAGGCCCGCGATGCCTGTCGCCACGGCGAGCATCACGTTCGCAGCGAGGTCCTCGGGGTCGTCGGCGAAGCCACCCTCGAAGTCGGCGTTCAGGGGGAGCTCGACGGCGCCGGCCAGCTCCCGAAGATGCTCGACCGCCTCGTCGCGGAGAAGCCGGTTGTCGGGACGACCAAGCGTCCACGCGTACCCGGCACTCGTGGTCGCCAGCGCCTCGAAGCCCATCCGCTCGAGAGCGACCGCGCTACCGGCGTCCCAGGGATTCGGCATCACGAAGCAGCCCTCGGCGTGCAGCCGGTGGAAGGTCTCGACCTTCTCGCTCTGCGAGGTCATGCCGGGAATAATCGCTGCTGCGCGGCGAGGTGGGATGCCCACTCGAGGCGGGAGGCGCCCGCGAAGCGCAGGTACGCGCGGAGGGCGTCGCGCATGGCCTCGACGAACCCGTCGGCCCGCCCCGGGGCGAAGCCCTCCTCCCACCAGAGACCGAGCACCTCCACCCGCGCCGCATTCCGATCGATCCTGGGCTCGATCCGGCCGACGAAGCGGTCGCGGAAGAGGATGGGGAGGACGTAATAGCCCCAGCGGCGCTTCTCGGGCTTGAAGAAGCCCTCCCACACGAAGTCGAAGTCGAACAACTTCGCGAGGAGGGCGGTGTCCCAGAGCAGCGAG
>Ga0335076_10000632_pt1 | contig 32786 bp, 29 predicted proteins | sample Lox_Sample_25_FD_206717 | JGI IMG/M metagenome (GOLD analysis project Ga0335076, IMG submission 206717) | Soil microbial communities from Loxahatchee National Wildlife Refuge, Florida, United States - Lox_Sample_2.5 | ecosystem: Environmental > Terrestrial > Soil > Wetlands | place: USA...
AACCGGAGCGGAGGTCGCCGCCGGACGGGTCTTTCCAACCCACTCCGAGGTTGTGGAACCGGGAGTCGCTGAAATTGAAGCCCAGGTGGCACTGGTTGCAGGCCGCCTTCCCGAAGAAGAGCTCCCGGCCGAGCCGCTCCGCCGGCCCGAGCGCCTGCGGATCGCCGGCATCCCAGCGGTCATAGGCCGAGTTCCCCGACATCCGGGTGGCCTCGTAGGCCGCGATGGCCTCCGCGATGCGCTCCAGGTCCACGCGCTCGTCGCCGTAGGCCTCGGCGAAGTAGCGCCGGTAGGCCCGGATTCCCTCGATCGCCGCCACCGCTTCCTCCGGGGCCAAGCCCATCTCCACCGGATTCGAGACCGGCCCCTTCGCCTGGGCGACGAGCGTCGAAGCGCGACCGTCCCAGAAGTAGACCGGGTAGATCGGGAAAGCCACGTTGAGGATGGGCGGCGCCTTGCGCGTTCCCTTTCTGCCGTGGACTCCGGTCGAGACCGGCTCCGTCTCGCTGAAGCCCCGCTCGGGCACGTGGCAGGAGGAGCAGGAGATCCTGCCGTCGGCGGAGAGACGGGGATCGTAGAAGAGCCAGCGGCCCAGCCGCACCTTCTCTGGTGTCACCCGGAAGTCGAGGTCGGGGAACTCCGCTGCGACCCCGAGCGGCGGGATGGGGAGGGGGCGGACGGGGTTCTCCTCCTCCCAAGGCGGCGCGGGTGGGTCGGCCTGCGCGCCGGAAGTCGTTCTCGGTCGTTCGGGGGCAGCGCAGGCGAGGGCCAGGAAGGCGAGTGCGAGGGTGGGGAAACGCGCGGTGAAGGTCATCTCGGTCCCGAACGGGCGGAGATTGTGGACATGGGGGCGGTCGGGTCAAGGCCGCGATCGGGTGGCGGGCGCCCCTCCCGACGACGCGCCTCGCGCCGGGGCAGGCCCTCCTCGACCCCCGCGGCGCGCGTCCGATGCACGGGGCGGCAGCCCGAAGGGGCCGCCGCCCGCGTGCGCTCGCCCTTGTTACCAGACCCTCTGCACGTGGCAGGAGTTGGTGCAGGTCAGCGTCGTCGGGTCCCAGGTCGTGACGGAGGTCCCACCGACGTCGAAGACCCCGTTCACGTGCAGCGTGACGTTCACGGTGGGCGACGTCGTCAACAGGCTATAGCCGGTGTGGCAGGACCCACAGTCGATGCCGAGGCCGGTGGGGGGCTGGGACGCGTGGAACACGTGCTGCCCCTCGGTGGGCGGGATGCCGTGGCAGCTGCCGCATGCGGCGTAGGTGCCGTCCACCTGGATCCACGTCGGCGTGTTGGTCTTGTTCCCGCCGAGGAAGTTCCCGTGGCAGTAGGTGGAGGAGCAGGTCGGCTGCGCAGGCCCGCCCCAGGTGCCGAGTACCGTGCCGGAGGTGGCGATGACGCCCGTGAGGGGAACCGGCACCGGGCCGCCGTTCACGTGCGCGATGTCCGTCGGGATGGGGCTCGGGTGGCACTCGCTGCAGGCAAACGGCTGCGAGAGGGTGTTGAATCCGGCGCCTGCCTGGACGTGCTGCTGGTGCGCCCCGACCGCCAGGGTCGATGTCGAGGACTCGCCGAGGGGGCCGACGGGCGGCGCCATCTCGTACTGCGGGTCGCTCGGGGTCCACGTCAGCAGCTTCGACTTGTCGCCGTGGCAGAACACGCAGTTCTGCTGCCAGTTGGAGGTGGCGGCGCCACTGAGCGCGGAGCCGTGGCACGCGTTGCAGGAATTCCCGGGGTCGGCCGGCGGCGCGAGCGGGCTGTCGAACCCGGTGTGGCACTTTACGCAGGACTGCAGTCCGCCCGTCGCCTGCACCGCGGCGTATCCGTGGACGTTGGGGTTGGGCCAGGTCGGATCGGGATGCGCTCCCTCGTCGATGGCGCCGTTGATGTGGTCGCTGAGCCCGGTGACTGCGTCGACGACGATGGTGCCGTCGGGAGCGACGGTCCCGGGATGGCAACCGTTACAGACGGTGGGGCTCACCGGGGCCGAGCCGATGAACGCGTTCTGGATGTGACCCGTTGGGGGGAGACTGTGGCAGCTCCCGCAGGTGATCTCGCTCGCGCCCTGGGTCCAATCGGGCGTGAAGGCGTTCCCGACGATGTCCGCCCCGTCCGCGCCGTCGGCAAACCACCGGAACGACCCGTGACAGTACACCGCCGAGCAGGTGGGGTTCGTGATGGTGCTTCCGGCGTGGACGCCGTTCCACTTCGGGGCGTTTGGGTTCGTCCCGTCGGTGGTCACGGAGGGACCGAACGCCAGTGCGCCGAAGACGACGATGTTGGCGGGCGGGTTGGTCGCGTGGCTCGCGTCGGTAGGGACTGGATTGTGGCAAGCGTCGCAGTGCATCGGACCCCGAAGCGATCCGGAGGCGGCGGGGTTCACGTGCGCCAGGTGGGCACCGATGACGTCGCTCGGCTGCCCGGCTGGGGCCGCGGGAGGTGCGGCGCCCAGGTCGGGGTCGGTCCCGCCCATGTTGGCCGTCCGGCTGAAGTCGCCGTGGCAGGTGGTACAGGCGCTCCCGCCCCCTCCGCCTCCCGCTGTGGGCTGGGCGGTGCCACAGGCGGCGAGAGCGAACGCCATCACGGAGAGAGCGGCGGAAAATGCAGTCGTCTTGGCCATGAGTCCTCGCGTTGCGCGATCGAATCCCTGCGCGCAAGGTAGCAGGGCCAGCGGGGAGGTGTCCACGAACTGGACGCCCCCGTGCGCGCACATGGTAGGCGCGCGCGAGCGCACCCGCGACTCGACGCGCCGCCCTCGCGCTGGGATCGAGCGCGCGCCGGGCAGGTGCGGGGCTGGCGGACCGCAAGGGTAATCGCTTTCTCCGAGATGCCGTGGAGGGATATGATGCTTGCTTCAAAGTCGGCCGAGCGGTCCCAAGCGGCCGAGGGAGAGGAGCGGTCCGTGACGCAAGAGGAGCGGCTACTGAAGCGAGACGCCCTGCGATCCGAGATCGTGAAGCTGGAGGAGTCCATCCGATCCTTGCTCGAGCAGGAGGAGGAACTTCTTCGCGAGTGCAACCACACGTACGCGGGGGGCAAGAGCGCACTCGTCGGCGGCCGCGTGAAGGTGTGCGTTCACTGTGGTCGGTCGGTCCAGGGCAAGGACGAGAAGCTATGGGGATAGCCATCCCGCGCCCGGCTCGGCTGCGCCGTCGCCGGTGAAGGGCCGGCGTGGGCCCGGCGCAGGGCTTCGCAGCCGCTTGGCGAGGAAACCATGGCCTTGCTTCGACCGTTCCGAGCGCTCCGCCCATCCCGCGACCATGCCGTCCGGGTGGCGGCGCCGCCCTACGACGTGGTGAACGCGCGCGAGGCGCGGGAACTGGCTCGCGACAACCCGGACAGCTACCTGCACATCTCGCGTCCGGAGATCGACCTCCCGGAGGGCGTCGACGAGCACGCCGACTCCGTGTACGCGAAGGGAGCGGAAAACCTTGCCGACTTCGAGAGGCGAGGGGTCCTGCGCGCCGACGGCGAGCCGCACCTTTACGTCTATGCGCAGCGTATGGGCGACCACCGGCAGGTCGGCATCGTCGCCTGCGCGTCCGTCGCCGAGTACAATGCCGACGCCATCAAGAAGCACGAGAAGACTCGACAGGACAAGGAGGACGATCGCACGCGCCACATCGACGTGCTCGGGGCGCACGACGAGCCCGTCTTCCTCACCTACCGCGCCGTGGCGGCCATCGACGAAGCCGTTGGCGCCGTGACCGCCGATACCCCGGAGTACGACCTGACCACGCCCGACGGAGTCGAGCATCGGCTCTGGGTCGCCTCTCCCGCCGCGGGCCACGGCATCCAGGACCTCTTTCGAGGGGTTCCGGCGCTCTACGTCGCCGATGGCCATCACCGTTCCGCGGCCGCCTCGCGAGTGCACGCCCTGAGGCGGGGCCGTGCGGGCGAGCACGACGCCTTTCTGGCGGTCGTCTTCCCGCACGACCAGATGCAGATCCTTGCCTACAACAGGCTGGTGCGGGATGCGAGGCGCCGCTCCGCCGCCGAGATCGAGTCGGCGCTCCGGGCGGTCCTCGACCTCGGTCCGGCCGAGCGGCCCGCGCCGCCCGGTCCGCTCTCGTTTGGCGTCTACCTCGGCGGGCGGTGGTGGACCGCGCGGGTGCGCAGGGGAAGCTTCGACGAGCGCCACCCCGTGGCCTCGCTCGATTGCTCGCTCCTCCAGGAGCAAGTGCTCGCGCCCGTGTTCGCCATCGCCGACCCGCGCCGCGACAAGAACATCGACTTCGTGGGCGGCATCCGGGGCGCGCGTGAGCTGGAGCGGAGGGTGAAGGAGGAGGGGTGGGACGTGGCGTTCCACCTCTTCCCGACCCGCATCGAGCAGTTGCTCGCGGTCTCCGATGCGGGGCTCCTCATGCCCCCCAAGAGCACGTGGTTCGAGCCGAAGCTGCGCTCGGGACTCTTCGTCCACAGGTTCTAGCCGCTTCCGGGCTCGGGCGTCGCGGGGAGCAGGCTCGACGACGGTGCTCGCCGGCGACCCCCGCGCGGAGGGGAAGCGGCGCCTTTCCAGCGAGGGGACCGCCGCCGGACCCGTTCGGGGTGCTTCTCCCCCGCGCCGCGGCGTCGTTGCGCGCGAGCGTCGCGCCATGTAGCCTTTTCCCCTAGGTCACTCCGAAGGCGGTGGAGTCCGCCGAAACCGCCGCCCCCGGGTGGCCAATGACTCCTGCAAGGCCATCGCGCCCGCAGGAGCTCCCGCGAAGCCAAGCTCCCCGAGGCGCTCCCGAGGAGGTGGCGACGTGGGTCGACTCTTGCTCGTCTGCCTGGGCGGCGCGCTCGGGAGCGGAGCGCGCTATCTCGTCGGCGGGTACCTCGCCGGATGGGAAGGTTCAGAGCTTCCCTACGGAACGCTCGCGATCCACGAGACCGGCTCGCTCTTCGTCGCGGTCGTCATGACCCTGGCTCTCGAGGCTCGGGTCCTCTCCGCCGAGCTGCGCCCCTTCCTCGCGACGGGGGTGATGGGCGGCCGCGTCACCTGCTCCGCCTTCAACTACGAGGCGCTCACGCTGACCGGGCGTCGGCCGCGGGCTGCGCCGCCCGCCTACCCCGCGCTCACCTTGGTCGGCTGCCTCATCGCGGGCTTCGCCGGGATCGTCGCCGTCCAGGCTCTGGCGAGCGGCACGAAGGGGGCGATGAGGCCATGACGGCGAGACGCCTGCCCGAGGGGCGCGCTTCCGGCGCGCGCCTGCGCGACCTCGAGCGGCTCGCGACGAAGGTCGAGGCCGGGGAGGTCGCTCGGCAGGTGGCGGACCTCTCGGCTCGCGTGGCCGAAGGGCGCTTCTACGTGGCGTGCGTTGGCCAGTTCAAGCGCGGGAAGTCCACGCTCCTCAACGCTCTCGTCGATCGCCCGGTCCTGCCCACCGGTGTCGTGCCAGTGACCTCCGTCATCACCGTCTTGCGACACGGAGCCGAGGCCGGGGCCCGGGTCTGGCTGGAGGGCGGGGGGGACCGGCAAATCGATGTCGGCCGAATCGGCGACTACGTCTCGGAGTCGCAGAACCCCAGGAACCAGAGAGGGGTTCATGCGGTGGAGGTGTTCTTGCCGAGCCCCCTGCTCGCCCAGGGCATGTGCCTCGTCGACACTCCGGGGCTCGGTTCGGTCGTCGGCGCGAACGCCGCTGTGACCCGGGCGTTCGTGCCACACATGGACGCGGCCCTCGTGGTGATCGGCGCCGACCCGCCGCTGTCCGGGGAGGAGCTTCGCTTGATCGAGGAGGTAGCGCCGCGGGTCCACCACCTCCTCTTCGTCCTCAACAAGGCCGACCGGTCCCGCCCGGAGGACCGGGACGAGGTCGTCCGCTTCACCGAGCGGGTCCTCTCGGCAAGCCTCGGTCGGCCCGTCGGGCAACTCTACCAGGTGAGCGCGAGTGAGCGCCTCGCCGGCCGAGGCCCGGCCCGGGACTGGCCCGCGCTGGAGATTGAGGTCGCGGCCTTGGCGCACGAGGCCAGGTCGGAACTGGTCGGGTCCGCGGAGGAGAGTGGTTTTCGGCGCCTGGCGACGGCCCTGGGACGGGAACTCGAGGAGCGCCGTGTGGCGTTGGTGCGGCCGCTCGAGGAGTCCGAGCGCCGGCTGGCCACCCTGCAGGGAAGTGTCGCCGCGGCTCAGAGGGCCCTCGGCGACCTGGGCGTCCTCCTCGCTGCCGAGCAGGCCAGGCTCGTGCAGGATTTCCGGGACCGTCAGGCGTCCTTCTACCCGAGGGCGCTCGATGCCGCGATTCGAGACCTCGGCGGCCTTGTCGCGGGCCTCTCCTGCTCGAAGACGAAGTTGCGCCGACTCGGTTTCGAGCTCGCGCGCGGGGTGGCGCGAACTGCCGTGGAGGGATTCCGACGGGAGATCGAGCCCGTCGCCGAGGAGATGTACCGACGGTCCACGGACCGTTTCGTCGCTCTCGCCAACGACTTCCTGGAGCGCCTGGCGAACTCCGGCGAGCCCGGTCTCGAGGGGCTTCCCCGGGCGCTCGAGCCGGAGCTGGGCTTCCGCGCGCCAAGCGAGCTCTACTACGCGAACCTCATGTACCGGACCACGGACCCCTTCGGATGGATTCTCGACGCCCTGCAGCCGCGGCCGTGGGCCGTCCGCGCGGTCGTCCGCAGAGCGGGGCGGTACCTCGACAGCCTGCTCGAGTCGAACAGCTCGCGGATCGCGAACGACCTGGGAGAGCGCGTCGCCCGAAGCCGCGAGCGCCTCGAGAGGGAGTTGCGGTCCGCGCTTCAGCGGGTGAGCGAGGCGGCGGCGCGCGCTCTGCAGCGCTCGAGGGCTCGGCACGCCGAGGGAGCGCCCGCGGTGAGGGAGGAACTCGACAGTCTGGAGAAGGTGAGGGAGGAATTGGAGTCGCTGTTCCCCACACGCAGCGAGGAGAGGGCCCATGAGCGGCATCGCGTCCGTGAAAGCACGTGAGATTCTGGATTCCCGCGGTAACCCGACGGTCGAGGTGGACGTCCTCCTCGAGGACGGAGCCTTCGGTCGGTCCGGGGTGCCATCCGGAGCATCGACCGGGAGCCGCGAGGCCCTCGAACTCCGCGACGGGGACAAGAAGCGATTCGGGGGGAAGGGCGTCGCGCAGGCCGTCGCGAACGTGAACGGCATCATCGCCCCGGCGGTGCGCGGCGTCGACGCGGCGGACCAGGCGGCTCTCGACGCGGGGCTTCTCGCCGCGGACGGGACGGCGAACAAGGACAGGCTGGGAGCGAATGCCATCCTGGGCGTGTCGATGGCGGCGGCGCGCGCCGCGGCCGCGAGTGCGGGGTTGCCGCTCTACCGTTACCTGGGTGGAGTGGATGCCCGGGTCCTGCCGGTCCCCATGTTGAACGTGCTGAACGGGGGCGCGCACGCCGACAACAGCGTCGACTTCCAGGAGTTCATGATCGCACCCGTGGGCGCGCCAAGCTTCCGGGAGGCGATGCGGTGGGCGGCCGAGGTGTACCAGGCGCTCCGGGCGGGTCTGAAGGCCAAGGGCCTCGGTACCGGGGTCGGGGACGAGGGAGGTTTCGCGCCGAACCTGCGTGCGAACGTGGAGGCCGTCGAGGTGATCCTCGCGGCGATCGAGAAGTCGGGTCTACGCCCCGGGATCGACGTCGTCCTGGCGCTCGACCCGGCCGCGAGCGAGTTCTTCGAGGACGGAGCCTATGTGCTCGCGAAGAGCGACAAGAGCCGCAAGAGCTCGGCTGAAATGGTGGAGTTCTGGGCCGGGTGGGTGCGCCAGTACCCCATCTGGTCCATCGAGGACGGATTGGCCGAGCAGGACTGGGATGGGTGGCGACTCCTCACCGAGAAGCTCGGGGGACGGACGAAGCTGGTGGGCGACGACATCTTCGTCACCAACCCCGCCATCGTCCGCGAGGCGATCGCGAAGGGCGTCGCAAACTCGGTCCTCATCAAGCTGAACCAGATCGGGACCGTGACCGAGACGCTGGAGTGCATGCGGGTGGCGCGAGGAGCGGGGTACGGCACGGTCGTGAGCCATCGCTCGGGGGAGACCTCCGACGACTTCATCGCGGATTTCACGGTCGCGACGGGCGCGGCGCAGCTCAAGACCGGGGCTCCTTGTCGCGGCGAGCGCGTCGCGAAGTACAACCAGCTCTTGCGGATCGAGGAGGAGCTCGGAGCGGCTGCCCGGTACTCGGGATCCAGCCCCTTCGGCCGTTAGAGTAAGGTCGGGCGCGGGGGCGCCGGTCCTTCGTGCCCCGCTGGGACGCCGGGCGAGGTCGCGTGTCGGTGGTCGACGATGACGGAACGAAAGCCGAAGGATGAGCGCCAGGAGGATTTCGTAGAGCGGCTCATCCGCGAGTCGCGGGACCGGGGAGAGCTCGACCTCGTCGAGGGGAAGGGCAAGCCCCTCAAGTTCCTGGGGCGACCACACGACGCCTCGCGCTGGCTCAGGGAGAAGCTCGAGCGCGAGCACCTCTCCATCCTTCCGGACAGCCTGGAGCTGCGACGCCAGGCGGACCGGGCGCTGCGGGAGGTCTTCGAGATCGGATCCGAGCGCTTGGTGCGCGAGCGGCTCGAGGCCCTGAACACGCGCATCCGGAGCGTGAACCGGACGACTTGGACGGGTCCGCCTACCGACCTCGCCCCGCTCGACGTGGACGAATGGGTGTCGCGCTGGCGGACCGCGCGCAGCAGGGGAGGGCGGGCCGGCTAGGGCGCGCGGAATGGCCCTCCGCCACCGAGGCCCCCGGGGGGAAGCCCACCGGCCGCCGATCCGGGGACGATGATCGGCGACGCCGCCTGGCGCCGCATCTCCTGCAGCTGGAGGATGGTCCTCTCGATCGCCGCTTTCGCTGCGGAGGCGTAGCCGTCCACCGCCGCGGCGAGCGAGGAGGCCTCGATGTCGAAGCTGATCGGCAGCGGCCCCATCTGGGTGACGATCTGCGCCTCCCCCACGAACATCGTCTCCCGGGACGGATCGGGTGCGCCCGAGGTGGTGACCGGGAACAGGGCGCGGATGGTCCCGATCCGGTGATCGGTGAAGACCTCCTCGCGGTACAGCGTGGTGGGGTCCATCTTGATGTCGAGGTCGGGCGCTTCGGCCATGTGGGCTCCGGGACGTTAGGTGACCTTCGGATTGTACCCGTCGCTCGCCCTTCGCGCTGCGGGCAATCCGTCGAGGAACCGGGCGACCACCCGCGTCGATTCGTCCGCCATCCGGGTGCTGGAATGGGGCGAATGGCCGGAGTCGAGCAGGGAGATCTCCGCGCCGGGCAGCGCCTGCCGGATCGCCTCGAGCTCGCCGGGCTCCGTTCGCGGGTCGCGCGCTCCGTGCAGGACGAGGATCGGGCACCGGATCTCGCCGAGGCGCCCGTCGTAGAGGTCTCCCCCCTCGCGCTGCCCGCGGGCGATGATCTGCAGCCAGGCGCGCGCCCCGGCGCCCACGATCTCCCGCCAGCGAGGCTCGCCGTGGTCTCGGCGGAGTGCCGCCGTTCGCCGCTCGCCGAAGTCGTCGGGCGCCGTCGCGCCCGTCTCGAAGAACGGGAGGGAGCTGACCTTCGCGCGCCAGAGATGGAAGGCCTCGAGGACGAGCCCGCACACTCGACCTGGGGCCTCGATGGCTGCCCAGGCGGCGATCGCCGCCCCGTCGGAGTGTCCCCATAACGCGGCCTTGGCGATGTCGAGCCGGTCCATGAGGCGGATCGTCTCCACCGCGTAGAGGCGGTGGTAGCTCGCGGGAAGGTCGCGGAGCCCGGGCGACGCTCCATACCCGCTGCGGTCAGGCGCGATCACCCGGTGGGACGCCTGGAACTCCTCCATCTGACGGTAGAACGGGTAGGCCTCAAATCCCCAGCCGCTGTGGAGGAGGAGGAGGGCCAGCCCGCGGCCGCTCTCTCTATAATGAATCCGGACCGGCGACCCCGGCAAGAGAGGCGTCTCCACTTCCACATGGGGCACTGGGAACAGCTCCTGTCGCTGCAAACGGTTGTTGACGTTGTAGCGAGGAGAGGCTCCGCCTGCTCGCATTTCTCGCGGGCGACTCGCCTTCCGAGGCGATAAGGCCCTGGTGGGGAATGGAAGGGGGCGGTCCCATGACGCCGACCGAAAGGGCCATCGCGTCGCTGCCGGCCCACCTTCGTCGCTTCGCGGTGGCGCAGGACTACCCGTCGTACACGGCTAGGGATCACGCGGTGTGGCGGTACGTGCTGCGCCGACTCGTTGCCCACCTCCGCGATCGCGCCCATGAGAGCTATCTCGCCGGCCTCGCCGCCACGGGCATCGGGACCGAGCGGATCCCGCACCTCGACGAGATGAACGAGCGGCTCGCCCGGGTGGGTTGGTCGGCGGTCGGGGTGCGCGGCTTCATCCCGCCGGCGACCTTCACCGAGCTGCAGAGCCGGGGGGTCCTCGCCATTGCGGCGGACATTCGCTCGCACGAGCACATCGAGTACACGCCGGCCCCCGATATCATCCACGAGAGTGCCGGGCACGCCCCCATCCTCGCCGACCAGCGCTACGCCGACTACCTGCGTCGCTGCGGCGAGGTGGGGTTCAAGGCCATCGCCACCGCCGAGGACCAGGCGGTGTTCGAGGCGGTGCGCCACCTCTCCATCGCGAAGGAGGACCCGGCCTCGTCCCCGGAGGAACTGCGACTCGCGGAGGAGCGGCTCGCCGCGGCTGCGGCGAGCCGGCGATACGCCTCCGAGAGCATTCGGGCGAGCCGCCTCTACTGGTGGACGGCCGAGTACGGACTCGTCGGATCGCTCGAGCGCCCCCGCATCTACGGGGCCGGGCTACTCTCCTCCCTGGGCGAGTCCGTGCACTGTCTCGACCCGTCGGTCGAGCGCGTCCCGCTCGACGCGTCGTGCGCGGACGCCGACTACGACATCACCCGGATGCAACCCAGGCTCTTCGTGGCCCGGGACTTCGACCACCTCTTCGAGGTCCTGGAGACGTTCGCGGCCACGCTCTCCTTTCGGGTCGGGGGGGACCCGGGACTGGCGGAGGCCGAGCGGGCCGGGACGGTGAATCACCTGGTGCTTTCGAGTGGCCTCGAGGTGACGGGCCGGCTGGTGCGGCGCGTCGAGGGCGCCGTCCCCGCCGGGCCCGGCCTGCGCACCGCCCTGGCGCGGCTAGACGGCCCGGTGCTGGTCTCGCGGTCCGGACGGGCCGACGGCCGACCGTTCCCGGGGACGGCGCTCGTCGCTTTCGGCCCGGACGCGAGCCTCCTCCCGCCGGGGCGCTTCCACATGCAGCTCCCGACCGGTCTCTCCCTGTCTGGCTTCGCGATCGACGGACGGGAGGTGGTGGACCTCCGGGCGATGCTCGCGGGGAGGGCGCTCGATCTGCCCTCCTGGTGCCTTCTCCTCCGGGCGCCCGCGGTGCCCTCGGTCGTCGGCGGGCCCGCCGATCCGGAGAGCTGGGACCGGTGGTTCGGGGCCCTCGCCGCCTCTGGCGAGGGAGAAGGGGAGGTGGCGGCGAGGACCCACAAGGCCTCGTCCCTCACCCCGGGCGCCGCGCTGCTCTACGCGCGCGTGCGGGATCTCCGGGAGTCGGGAAGAGCGGAGCCGTCGCGGCTCGCGGCGCTGCGCTCGGAGGCGGCCGCATACCTGGGGGAGTGGCTCCTCGCCGCCGAGATCGCGGAGCTGGAGGCGAGCGCCGGAGCGACGAGAGCGTCCGTACCCGGAGTACCTCCCTGAGGGAGTGCGGTCAGGGGCTCCGGCTGGGCTGCCGCAGGTGGAGCGCGAGCCCGCGGTCGAAAGTCTGGATGTGCTCGGAGAGCCAGTGGCGCAGCGCCGTCACGAGCTCCTTCGTCGGCTGGACCTGGCCGCCCTCGAAGGCGCTGCGCACCTCATTCAGCTGGTCGAGCAGCTTCGAGTGCTCGAGCTCGTGCTCCCCGAACCCGGAGTAGGCGTGGAGACGCATCATGAGCTCCTCGGCCGCGAAGTGGACCCGCGTGTAGTCGAGCAGCTGCTCGAAGATCCGGCTCGCTTCCTCCCGGGAGCCGGCTCCGAGAGCCCCGTCGAGCGCGCGCACCAAGCCGACCTGGAGCTCGTGCTCGACGTCCATCTCCTGCTCGCCGACCCGCAGGTCGGTATCCCAGTCGGTCTGCGACATCCACACCCTCCTGGACGCAAGCTGGCTATGCACCGACCCGTCCGCGTGTGCTCGGGCCGGTGCCCGAGTGCAGGGGCGAAGGCGCTCCTCTCCGCAATGGATCGCCCCTGACTGAGAGGTATCAGCGGGAAGCCCCGTTCGCCACCCGACTGGGAGGCGGGGTGGGATCGGGAGCCAGCTGCCGGATGGCCCGCGCGGCGGAGCCCGGCGTCCCGCTTGGGTCGTCGACCGGCGAGCGGGCGCACCGGAGCGGCGAAAGGCCGCGCCGGGGCGCGTTACACTGGGACGCGGTGCGCATCCTCTACGGGGTCGTCGGCGAGGGCATGGGGCACGCCGTGCGGTCGCGGGTGGTGCTCGACGAGATCACCCGCCACCACGAGGTGCAGGTGGTCGTCTCGGGGCGCGCCCACGACTACCTGAAGGCGAGGGAGAGCGATCGCCTGGGAGTGAATCGCATCTGGGGGCTCTCCATCGTCTACGAGGACAACCAGGTGCGGAACCTTCGGACCGTCCTCACAAACCTGAAGGGCGCACTGGTGCAGGGCGGCTGGCCCGAGAACATCCGCGCCTGGTTCGACCTCACCGAGCGCTTCCGCCCGGAGGTCGTCATCAGCGACTTCGAGTCGTGGAGCTACCTCTACGCCAAGCTGCAGGGGCTCCCGGTGATCTCGATCGACAACCAGCAAATCATCGCGCGTTGCCGGCTCGCGCCAGAGGCCTTGGAAGGCCACGAGCGGGACTTCCAGCTCACCCGGGCGCTCGTGGCGGCGAAGCTCCCTGGGTGCTTCCACTACCTGATCACCACCTTCTTCTACCCGCCGGTGAAGAAGCCGCGAACCACGCTCGTCCCGCCCGTGCTCCGCGGCGAGATCCTCGCCGCCAGGCCGGAGCCGGGCGACCACCTGCTCGTCTACCAGACCTCCACGAGCCACGGCGAGCTGCTCGACGTCTTGCGCCGCTGTGGGGTGGAGAGCCGGATCTACGGCGTGCGCCGCGAGCTCCGAAGCGAGGTGCGCGAGGGCAACCTCCGCTTCCTTCCCTTCTCCGAGACCTCGTTCGTCGACGACCTGCGAACGGCGCGCGGGGTCATCGCCAACGGCGGGTTCACCCTCCTCGGCGAGGCGCTCTACCTGCGCCGACCGGTCCTGTCGCTCCCGGTGGCGCGGCAGTTCGAGCAGGTCCTGAACGGACGATACTTGGCGCTCGAGGGCTACGGCCTCGTCGCCGATGAGGTGAGGGGATCGATCGTCGAAGAGTTCATCGGGCGAACCGGGGAGTTCTCTCGCAACCTCGAGCGACACCGCCAGGACGGCAACCAGGTGCTCTTCGGGGAGCTCGAGGCCCTCCTCGCCGAGGCGGCGCGGAGCGGAACTCCTCCCGGGGAAGAGCCCGAGGACCTCGCGTGAGGGGAGCGCTTTCGGGTCGCGGGGACGTTCGCCCGCTACACGGCACGGGCGCGCGTCGATTGCTGCGCACGCTGGAGCCACTCGGCGAAGGCCATGTCGGTGCCTGACACGTGGGCCATGAGCCAGTCGCAGAGCCAGGTCTTCACCTGGATGGTGACGAAGCTCATCGCGCCCCGGATCTCGAACTTCTTCCGCATGTCGGTGTAGTCGGCGACGAAGCGGTCGTGGGCAGCCTTGTGAAGGACGAACCGGGGGTAGGCGTAGCGCTGCATGAGCTCCTCCTCGGCGGCGAAGTGCTCGCCCACGTACTCGCTGAGGAAGTCCATGAGCCGCATCACCTCCGTCGAGTCGGAGGCCCGCATCGCCTCCACGAGCCGGTTGACGCGGGCGAAGAGCTCCCGGTGCTGCTCGTCGATTGCGGGGATGCCGACCGCCAAGCTGGGATTCCAAGAGATGGGCATTTCGGCCTCCGAACGCGGCGCTTCTCGCTCCTCCTCCCGACCCGGTGCACGCCCCAAGCCCGGGCCGCCCGTGGCTCAACCCCCTGGATTCGCGACCCGAGAGCCACCAAGGACATGGGTCTCCGTCACCTCAGCGGGTCTCGCCCCGCGTTTTCACTGGAGGACCGGATCGCACCGCCCTTTGGGATTACTCCGGGGTCGAAGGCTCGGAAAGTCCCGTGGGCTCAGCAGATTTTGATGCGATATCGGACCGTTGGCTTCGCCCCGACTGGGGGTGATTCTGTCCTTGATTCACCGGAGCCCGTTGATAGCGTACCCACTTTCATTGCTGTGGCCGGGAGGTGGAGATGGCGTGGGAAGGCGTGGCGATGGGCGGGGGCGTTCTCGGATCCGTGGACGCCATTATCCGGCAGCACGGCATCCTCCCGAGCGAAGACGTGCGAACCCTGCTCGCCGCCGCGGCGGAGCAGCGGATGCGCGAATACGGCGAGCCGTTCGCGGTTGCCGTGCCGCGGGCCATGGCGTCTCTCGCCACGAGCGCGCGGCGCAGGCGCTAGGGTCGTCGTCCCTCAGGTCCGGCCGCCCCTCCGCAAGGCGCCGCTTGCGGGGTGGGCTCGACCCGCGCTCCCTCCGGGCTCGATTCACCGTTCGGGAGGAATGAGAGGCGCGTCCCGCGAGCCCTGCCGGCGGGCGCTGCCTCGACCAGGAGGCGCCCCTTGAAGAGTCACACTCAGTACCTCACCTTCGAGACGCGCCTGCGACGCGAGCTCGTGCGCATCACCGACGAGGTGGCGCGCTTCTGCGCCGAGAGCGGAATCGAGGAGGGCCTGCTCCTCGTGTCCGCCATGCACATCACCGCGGCGGTGTTCGTGAACGACGACGAGCCCGGGCTGCACGCCGACATCGAGGAGTGGATTCAGGGCCTCGCCCCCGGCCCGTCTCCGGACGGGCGCCAGGCCGGACCGGACTATCGCCACCACCACTCCGGTGAGGACAATGGGGACGCGCACCTCAAGAACCTGCTGCTCGGCCACCAGGTGATCATCCCGATCACTGCCGGCAAGCTCGACCTCGGCCCCTGGCAGCAGATCTTCTACTTCGAGTTCGACGGCCGTCGCCGCAAGCGGGTCGTGCTGAAGGCGATCGGAGGCTAGACACCCGGAGGGGAGGCGGATCGGAGGAGGGGGCGCGGCCAGCCGACGGCCCACGCTCCGACCCGGGCAGGTGCATTCCGTCCGGGTCCTCCCCCGCAGGCTGCCCTCCGGAACGGCCCCATGCAGCGCGCCGCAGGGGCGACGCTGTAGACTGTGGGGGCGATGACCGAGAGCCCCGCACCCGAGCCCGGGTACCTCCGGTTGCGGGCGACCGGCGAGCTCGCGGTCCGCGCTCGGATCGCCTCCGAGCGCCTGGAGCGTTGCGACCTCTGCCCGCGACGCTGCCGCGTCAACCGTCGGGTCGTCCCGCTCCGCGGTGCGACCTGCCGCGTGGGGGCCCGTGCGGTGGTGCACGGCGCCTTTCCTCACTTCGGCGAGGAACGCTGCCTCTCGGGATCCGCCGGCTCCGGCACCATCTTCTTCTCGGGGTGCAACTTGAGGTGCGACTACTGCCAGAACTGGGAGACGAGCCAGGAGGGGGAGGGAAGGGAGGTTGCCCCTGGTGAGCTCGCCGCCACCATGCTCGACCTCCAACGACAGGGTTGCCACAACGTGAACCTGGTGTCTCCGAGCCACGTGGTGGCGCAGGTTCTGGAAGCGGTGGCCCTGGCAGCGGACCAGGGGCTTCGCGTGCCTCTCGTCTACAACACCGGGGGCTACGACGCCTCCGAGGCCCTGGCGCTCCTCGATGGAGTCGTCGACATCTACATGCCGGACCTGAAGTACGGGGACGACCTTGCCGGAAGGCGTTACTCCGGCGTCCGCAACTACGCGACGGTGAACCGGGCTGCGGTCCGGGAGATGCACCGCCAGGTCGGGGATCTTCGGCTCGACAATCGCGGCCTCGCCCACCGGGGCCTGCTGGTGCGCCACCTGGTGCTCCCCGGCGAGGTGGCGGGCACGCGCAAGGTGCTGCGCTTCGTGGCGCGCGAGGTCTCCCCCTCGACGTGGATCAACCTGATGGACCAGTACCGGCCGTGCTACCACGCGTTCGACCACCCGGAGATCGCGCGCCGCCCAAGCCGCGAGGAGCTCTGCTCCGCGCGGGCCGAGGCCTCACGGCTCGGGTTGAACCGCCTCGAGGCGGGTTAGGCCGGAGTCCCTAGCGCGACCCGTGGACGGCGCGGCCGAGCGCTCGCATGAAGCTCATCTCCTCGCCTGCGAGCGGTCCCTTCGCGACCTCGGCGAGGTCCTCCCGGAGTTCCCCGGCTGTTCCCGGCGAGCAGAGCACCAGGTCCACGTGCGGGCTCGAGAGGCAGAACCGGTAGCACTGACCGGCCGTCGCCGGCCCGGCGGAATAACCCCGAGGAGGGCGAAGCAGCTTCCCCCAGCACGTCGCCGTATAGGCGACGACCGCCGGACGACGGCGCGCCAGGTGCGGGAAGATCTCGCTCTCGGCTCCTGGGTGAGCCGCGTTGTAACGGATCATGAGAAGGTCGAGCACCGAGTCCTCGGCAAGGCGCCCCGCGCGCGGACGATCGTGGATCGAGGCGCCGAGGGCGCGCACCTTTCCTGCCTCGCGAAGCCGCACCATTTCCTCGATCGTCCCACTCGTCAGCGCCGACATCTTCCCGAGCCAGTAGAGCTGGAGCACGTCCAGGTAGTCGGTGTTCAGCGCCCGTAGGGCGGCCTCCACCCGGCGGCGCAGCGAGCCGCCGAACCAGCCGAAGGTGGGTCCGGTGGACACGACGAAGCGTTCCCGATCCCGGCGCAGCGCCTCCCGCAGGGGCGCGACGAGCTTGCGCGCCGTGGGATTCCAGAAAACGTAGTTCATCTCGCCGGCAAGGGCCTCGCGGACACCGGCCCCGTCGATTCCGTGGGTGACGGCGAGGCCGAGCCGGAAGACGTCCTTCTTCAGGGCGGGGACCTCGCGGCGCAGGAACTCGTCGGGCATGGGCGCGGAGCCATCATGGCACAGGGTCCCGTTGCCGGGCGGACATCGAATAGACTCACCACTCATGAAGGCCACCCTGGTGGCGCTCTCCCTCGCCGCGGTCGGCGCCACCGCCGCCCCCGCCGGCTTGGAGCGAGCCGCGAGCGGCCTGGCGGGCATCCGGCCACGGGCGCTCACGGCCGGGGTGCGCTTCCTCGCTTCGGACGTCCTCGAGGGCTCCGCCGCGGGAACGCGCAGTCACGAGGTGGCCGAGCTCTACGTGGCCGCCGAGTTCCAGGCAGCCGGACTCGAGCCGGCGGGGGACGAGGGGAGTTTCACCCAGGCGGTCCCCATCCGCGCCTGGCGGGTCGATCAGGATTCGGCCGCCCTCGCCGTGCAGGCCCCGGGGCAACGCCCGGTGTCGCTCACGCGCGGCATCGACTTCGTGGCGCTCTCGGACGGCGAGCACAGCGAGGTGGAGATCGAGGCCCCCGTCGTTTTCGCAGGCTACGCCATCTCGGCGCCGGAGTTTGGATACGACGACCTCCGCGGAGCCGACCTGAGGGGCAGGATCGCGGTCGTCCTCTACGGAGCGCCTCTTTCCGATCGGCCGAACTTTTTCCCGCCGGCCGCCCACGCCGCCTACGCGGACCCGACCGACAAGCTGCGGAGGCTCGCCGAGCGGGGTGCCGCGGGAGCCCTCTTCGTCCATACGCCGGAGGAGGAAGGAATGCTGCCGTGGAGCACCCTGGCGCGGCGGGCGCGCGAAGAGGAGATGGGGTGGCTCGAGGGGCCGAGGCTCGGCGCGGCGGTGGGCGGCGTGCCGGCGCGCGGAGTCCTGTCGATGCAGGGCCTCGAAAGACTCCTCCTCGCCGCAGGGGTCGGGGGCGGAGCCCGGGCCATCTTGGAGAAGGCCGACGCGGGGAAGCTCTCTCCGCAAGCCTGGAAGGTCCGGGCGCGGCTCCGCTCGAGCACCGAGACGCGGGAGCTGACTTCGCGGAACGTCGTCGGCTTGCTCCGGGGCTCCGACCCGGCCAGCTCCAGCGAGGTGGTGATCGTGAGCGCGGCCCTCGGGCCCCGGGGGTACGGCGACCCGCTCGCCGCGCCGGCTCGCACCACCGACGGCGCCCCCGCTCTCTCGGTGCTTCTCGAGGTGGCGCGCGCTCTCGCAGGCCTCCCCACCCCACCCCGCCGTTCGGTGCTGTTCCTGGTCGTCACTACCGGGGGGCAGGGCCCGGTCGGGTCGCGCTTCTTCGCGCTTCATCCGACCGTCGCGAGAGAGAGAATCGTCGCGGACCTGCACATCGACGGGACCCCGACCGTCCTTCCTTTCCAGGAAGCGATCGCGCACGCAGCGGGTCACTCGACGCTGTCGGGCCCCGTCGGGACCGCGGCCGCCGCCCTGGGGGTCGAGTTGTCGCCGGAGCCGGTGGCAGGGGCTTCCGCCTCGGCCTGTCCCGATCTCTACAGCTTCGTGCGGCAGGGAATCCCGAGCGCATGCATCACCCCGGAAGAGAAAGGGGTCGGCCATGGCGAACGCGGGTCGGCGGGGCCGCCGGGCGACGCCGGCTGGGATTGGGAAGCCCTGGCGCGATTCGCGCGCCTTCAGTTCCTGGTGGCCTTCCTCGTCGCCGACGACGCCGGTCTGCCGCGCTGGAACCGGGGGGACTTCTTCGAGCGATTCGCCCTGCGGTCACTCCCGACCACGCGATAGGGCGCTGCTCCCTCGAGGCGATTACCGCGGGCGCGCGCCAAGAGCTCGAGCTTCTCGGTGCGGCCGAGCCGCTTCATGGCCGCCTCGCGGCGAAGGGCAGGACCCCGCCCCCGGCAAGGAACGAGGAGGACGAGCGCCACCGGGAGCCGGGAGCGCGTGTACCGAGCGCCTTTCCCGCGGGCATGCGCGGCCAGTCGGCGGGCGAGGGCGTTCGTCGCGCCGGTGTAGAGGGATCCGTCGCGGCAGCGCAGGACGTAGACGCACCAGCCTCCGGCGACGCGCCTCACCCGGCTAGCGCCCGCGCTGCGAGCCCCGCTTCGCCTGCTGCATCGCCACGAAGGGGTTCGACGGCTTTCCCGATCGCGCCTGAGGTACGAACGGTTTCTCCCCACCAATGTGCGTCTCTTCCTTGGCGGCCGCCGGCGCCGGGGCGGCGCGGTGAACGGGCTTGCCATCCTTCTTCCTCTTCTTGCTCACGGGCATGACGTGAGGCTAGCACGGCGGGCCGCTACCGTCGGCACCCATCGCGGGGTCCTGCCTCGATGGGAGGCGCCCGGGGTGCGGGGCGGCGCTCCGAGCGGCTGCACGGCAGGCGGAGGCGCCGCCCGACGATGGATGGCACGGCGCGTCCTCCGATCGGCGGGCCCGCCGTCATTCACTATTGGTGATTGTGGCGCCACCCCCTTCGGAGTCGCAAGGGTGCGAGGTGCACGCACAGTCGAATACATCCCCGCGCCGAGCCGCCTCGGCTCGCTTCCCGCACGGGTCGAGCTTCCGGGTGGGCAGCGACCCGTGGGTGCCGAGACCGCTGCGTCCGCGGTCACCCAGATTGATTCGGCGGCCCCGCCAACCACCCCAGACCTCTAGGGATGACCGGGTCGTCGCCGCGGTGGCGGGCCTCCTCGCCGACGGATGATCGTGGCGTCGCGGTTGCAACCCCGTTGGCCCCTGGAGGAAGGATCCGGTGGCTGACGAGGTGATGTCGGAGTTCCTGGCCGAGGCGGGCGAGATCCTCGACGGTCTCGAGCGCGACCTCGTCGCCGTCGACGGGGGAAACCTCGACCCCGCCGACGTCGTGGCGGGGACCTTCCGGGCCTTCCACACCCTGAAGGGCACGAGCGGCTTTCTCGGGTTCGAGAAGCTCGCAGGCGTAGCCCACGCCGGCGAGGACCTGCTCTGTGCGATCCGCGAGAGCCAGGTCGTCTGGAGTCGGGGCGTCACCGACGCACTCCTCGAGGTCCTGGACGCGCTTCGCGCCATCCTCGGTGAGGCCGCCCGCACCGAGAAGGACGGAGACAACGCCTATCCCGACCTGGTCGCGCGCTTGAAGGCCCTGTCCGAACCCGGGGCGGCGGCCGGCCCCGAACCGAAGGAGGCGGCGGCCGCGCCGCCGGCCGTCGAGGCGGCGCCCGCGCCCGTGTTCCAGCCGCGCGCCCCGCCCCCCAAGCTCGTTCGTCCCCCGCGGGGGGCGCCGACCTCGCCGCCTGCGCCCGCGACGGAGCCGGCCCCGCCGGGGTCGCACGCCCCTCGGGCCTCCGAGCCTCACGCCGAGCCGGGCGATGCGGCGAGCACACTGCGGGTCCCGGTTCCGGTTCTCGACCGGTTGATGAGCCTCGTCGGCGAGCTGGTCCTCGCCCGGAACCAGCTCATCTGCCAGGAGGCAACCCGCGAGGACGCTCGCCTCGCCGCCACCAGCCAGCGCATCCACCAGCTGACCACCGGCCTCCAGGAAGCGGTGATGAAGGCCCGGATGCAGCCCATCGACAACGTGTTCTCGCGCCTGCCGCGCGTGGTGCGGGACACGGCCCAGGTGTGCGGCAAGCAGGCGCGGCTCGTCACCAGTGGCCAGGACACCGAGCTCGACAAGACGCTGCTCGAGGCCATCAAGGACCCGCTCACGCACGTGGTCCGAAACTCGGTCGACCACGGCATCGAGGGCCCCGAGCTGCGGCTGGCGAACGGCAAGGCCGCGGAGGGGACCGTCGCCATCCGGGCCTTCCACGACGGTGGACAGGTGATCATCGAGGTGGAGGACGACGGCGCCGGGGTGAACCTCACGAAGGTCCGGGCGAAGGCCATCGCGCTCGGGCTTGTCACCCAGGAGGAGGCGGACCGGTTGTCGGAGCGCGACACGGTCGACCTCGTCTTCCGGCCGGGCTTCTCCACCGCCGACGCGGTCACCCAGATCTCCGGCCGCGGGGTCGGCATGGATGTGGTGCGCACCAACGTGGAGCGCATCGGCGGCTCGGTGGAGATGCTCTCCGCCCCGGGCCGCGGATGCACCTGCCGGATCCGGGTGCCGCTCACCCTCCTCATCGTCCCAGCGCTCATCGTCACCTCGAAGCGGGAGCGGTACGCGGTCCCCCAGGCGAGCCTGGTGGAGCTGGTCCGCATCTCCTCCGAGCGCGAGGCGCAGATGGTGGTGGACGTTCACGGCTCCCTGGTCCTGCGCCTGCGGGGTGCCATTCTCCCGCTCCTGGACCTCGCGACGATGCTCGGCACCGGCAACGCGGGCCGCGCCAGCGACGGCGCCCTCTCGGTGGTGGTGCTCTCCGCCGAGGGTCGCCAGTTCGGGCTCCTGGTGGACGAAGTCGCGGACACCGAGGAGATCGTGGTGAAGCCGCTGGGACGCCACCTGCAGGCGCTCGGGGCCTTCTCCGGGGCGACGGTTCGGGGCGACGGGAGGGTGGCCCTGGTGCTCGACGTGGCCGGCATCGCCCGGCGCGCCGGCCTGCTCGCCGCCGGCGACGCTCGGGCCAACCGTGGCGTGGCGGCGGTGCGCGCCGGCGCCAGGCGGCCCTACCTCATCCTGCGGGGGCGCGACGATGGGCGGCTGGCGATCCCGCTCGGGGATGTGGCCCGGATCGAGGAGATCGCCCGAGAGCGGGTGGAGCAGGTGGGCGGATCGGAGGCGATCCAGTACCGCGGTACCGTCCTGCCGCTGGTCCGCGTCGCGAACGCGCTCCTGGAGCGCCGCAAGCGACCGAGGTTGGCGGCGGAGGAAGTGCCCGACAAGCTCCAGGTCGTCGTCCAGCAGTGGGGCGGCCGCGAAGTGGGGCTGGTGGTCGACTCGATCGTGGACGTCGCGGAGGAGGAGGTCGCCCTCGACCCGACGAGGGCCCGGCCCGGCGTTGCCGGATGCGCGGTCATCCAGGGAAGGATCACCGAGATACTCGACACCGCCGCGCTGCTCGCCGCGCAGGTGGGTGCCGCGCCCGAGGCGCCCCGTGGCTGAGACAATTCGCATCTGCACCTTCCTGCTCGAGGGGAGGACCTTCGCGGTCCCGGTCGCGGAAGTGCGAGAGGTGGTGAAGGACCTCGAGACCACGCCCGTGCCCCTCGCCCCGCCGGCGGTGCTCGGCCTCGCCCACCTCCGCGGCCAGATCGCCACCGCCGTCGACCTGCGCCACCGGCTGGGCCTGACCGCTCGCCGTCAGGGCGATCAGTCCGTGAACGTCGTGGTGCAGGGTGCCGAGGGTCTCGTGTGCCTTTCCGTCGACGAGGTCGGAGACGTCATCGATGTCCCCCAGGGCGTGGTGGAGCGCCCGCCCGACACCTTGCGCCCGGCGGTCCGAGAGGTGGTGCGCGGCATCTGCAAGCTCGAGGACGAACTCGTCCTCCTTCTCGACACGGAGCGAGCCGTCGATCCTTCCCCCTGATCTTTCCCCAGGAGACACCGATGCAGACCACTACCCCCAGGAACGGCCGAGTTCGTGGCCCCCGCGCTGCCCGCAAGGCAAAGCCCAAGTCCGAGGCGGCTCCCAAGTCCGAGGCGCCGCGCCCCGCCGCTCCGCGGCCGCCAGTGAACGCGGTTCTGGCCGCCCGCTTCGGGATCGACGCAGCGAACCTCGCGTCGCGCCGGGAGTTCGTCCGCCTGGGAGAGGAGGACTGCGAGCTCTTGGCCAGCTTCGTCGGATGGGCGGAAGAGCACGCCCCTGACATGGCACGCCAATTCTATGACTGGCAGTTCACGTTCCCGTCCACGCGCTCCTTCTTCGAGAGCTTCGCCAAGGCGCACGGGATGCCCGTCGTCAACCTGCGCGAGCGGCTCGAGGCGTCTCAGGCCGAGTACCTGGTCGGCTGCTTCCGGGGCGCGCGCGAGGAGTACGGCCTTGCCTACTACGAGAACCGCCTTCACGTGGGCGCGGTCCACGACAAGATCAACCTGCCCTTCAAGTGGTACATCGGCTCCTACTGCGAGTGGACGCGGTTGGTGCGCGAGCGCCTCTCGGGGAGCTGCGACGCCGAGACCGCGGGGCGGGTCGAGGCCGCACTCGCGAAGGTGTTCAACTACGACATGCAGGCCATCGGAGACGCCTTCCTCCTCAGCACGCTCGAGTCCATGGGGATCGCGGTGGAGGAGGTCTCCACCGAAGGCGGCGGGGACCGCACCGAGCAGCTTTCGCAGGTGAAGGAGACGCTGCTCGCCCTCCTCGTCTCCGCCCAAGCCATCGCCGCGAACGACCTGCGGCGGGACAAGCCGCTCTCGCCCATCGCCGGCCGCCTGGGCAAGGCCTTCGCCGAGATGACCGACAGCCTGGCGAGCTTCGTCGCCTCGGTCGGGCAGAACGCCCAGGTGCTGGCGAGCGCCGCCGAGGAGCTCAACTCGGTCAGCCAGCAGATGTCGGCGTCGGCGGAGGAGACCGCCACCCAGGCGGACGTGGTCTCCAAGGCCGCCGAGCAGGTGAGCGGGAGCGTCACCACGGTGGCCACCTCCTCGGAGGAGATGAGCGCCAGCATCAAGGAGATCGCCCGTAGCGCGGCGGAGGCGGCGCGGGTGGCGATGTCGGCGGTGGAGACGGCCGAGTCCACCAACGCCACCGTCCAGAAGCTCGGCGGGTCCGGCGCGGAGATCGGGAAGGTGGTGAAGGTGATCACCTCGATCGCGGCCCAGACGAAACTCCTCGCCATCAACGCCACCATCGAGGCGGCGCGCGCGGGCGACGCCGGCAAGGGATTCGCGGTGGTGGCAAACGAGGTGAAGGAACTCGCCAAGGAGACGGCCAAGGCGACCGAGGAGATCGGCCAACGCATCGAGGCCATCCAGGTGGACACCCGCGACGCCGTTCAGGCCATCGCCCAGATCGGGACCGTCATCAAGCAGATCAACGAGCACCAGAGCACCATCGCGGCCGCGGTCGAGGAACAGAGCGCCACCACGAACGAGATCGATCGCAACGTCTCAGGCGCGGCCGGCGGGTCCTCGGAGATCGCCCGCAACATCAGCGGCGTGGCCGAGGCCGCCCGTCACACGTCCCAGGGGACCGCCGACACGCAGAAGGCCGCCGAGGAGCTGACGCGCATGGCCTCCGAGCTCCAGCGGATGATCTCCCGCTTCACGGTGTGAGGACCATGCGCGCGCTCATCGTCGACGACTCGCCCACGGTCCGGCGCGAGGTGGGGCGGATGGCGGCCGACCTCGGGTTCGAGGTGTACGAGGCCGTCCACGGCGCCGACGCCATGGACATGATGCGGAAGCTGGGTCCGGTCGAGCTCGTGGTCCTCGACTGGCACATGCCTCACACCGACGGCCTCTGGTTCCTGCGCGAGCTGCGGAAGGAGGCGGCCTTCGGCGAAGTGCTGGTGGTGATGGCCACGAGCAACTCCCAGCTCGACGGCGTCCGGCAGGCTCTGGTGGAGGGCGCCAACGAGTACATGATGAAGCCCTTCACGCGCGAGGATCTGGAGGGAAAGCTGCAGATCCTGGGCTTCCAGTTCCAGCAGGCGGAATCGTGAAGAAGATCCGCGTCCTGGTGGTCGACGACTCGGCGACCATACGCCGGATCGTGTCCACGGCCATCACCTCCTCGCCCGACCTGGAACTCGCGGCCACGGCCGTGAACGGGCAGGCGGCGCTCGATCGGTTGCGCGAGGGAACGGCGCCCGACGTCGTGACGCTCGACGTGGAGATGCCGGTCCTGGACGGTATCTCGACGCTCAAGGCGCTCCGGAGGGTGTGGCCCAAGCTGCCGGTCCTCATGCTCTCCAGCCACACCGAGCGGGGCGCTCTCGCCACCCTGGACGCCCTCGCGGCCGGGGCCTCCGACTTCGTCGCGAAGCCCCGGGCGGCTGGGCCGGAGCAGGCCCGGGCCTTCGTGGAACTGGAGGTGCTGCCGCGCCTGCGGGCCCTGGGGGGACGAGCAGCCGAGGCGACCGCGCCCATGCCGCCGCGGCGCGCGGCCCCGGCGGCGCCGCGGCACCAGGGATTGGTGGAGGCGGTGGTCATCGGCGTGTCGACGGGTGGACCCCAGGCGCTCGAGCAGGTGCTGCCGCGCCTTCCCCGGACCCTGCCGGTGCCCGTGCTCGTCGTCCAGCACATGCCCGCCATGTTCACCGGCCTGCTCGCCAAGCGGCTCGCAACGATGTGCGGGCTCCAGGTGCACGAGGTCGCCGGGGGGGAGAAGGTCACCGCGGGGGCCTTCATCGCCCGGGGAGGTACCCACCTGGTCGTCGAGGGGAGGGACGGCGCCCGGTCCCTTCGCGTCGACGACGGCCCGCCGGAGAACTCCTGCAAGCCCGCGGCGGACGTGCTCTTCCGATCCGCGGCACGGAGCTGGGGGCCGGGCGTCCTCGCCGTTGTGCTCACCGGGATGGGTCGAGACGGCTGCGCTGGCTGCGCGGTTGTCCGCTCCGCTGGCGGAGCGGTCCTGATCCAGGACCGTGAGACTTCGGTGGTCTGGGGGATGCCGGGGGCCGTCGCCGAGGCGGGCCTCGCCGACGCAGTCCTGCCGGTGGGCGAGGTGGCCGGCGAGATCGTCCAGCGCGTCGAGCGGGGCCGCCTCTCGGCGGCACGAGCGGCGCCATGAGCATCAACCTGGAGGACTTCGACTTCTTCAGGGGCTTCCTCCGCGAGCGTTCGGCCATCGCGCTCGACCCGGGCAAGGAGTACCTGGTGGAGACGCGGCTCATGCCCATCGCCCGCCGCGAGGGGCTCGACAGCGTCGAGGCCCTCATCCGCCGCCTGCGCCGGGAACCGCACGGTCCCCTCCAGCTATGCGTGGTGGAGGCGCTCACCACCAACGAGACGAGCTTCTTCCGGGACTGGAAGCCCTTCGAGGCCCTGCGGTCCAAGATCATCCCGGAGACGACGCTGCGGCGCGCCGCCGAGAAGCGCATCGACGTCTGGAGCGCGGCCTGCTCCACCGGGCAGGAGGCCTACAGCGTGGCCATGCTGCTGAAGGAGCACCTCCCGCAGCTCGCCACCTGGGACGTGCAGATCCATTGCACCGACCTCTCCCAGGAGATGGTGGTCCGGACCCGATCCGGGCGGTTCACCCAGCTCGAGGTGAACCGCGGCCTGCCCGCCGCGCTGCTGGTGAAGTACTTCCGGCAAGAAGGGGACGAGTGGGCCATCGCCGAGGAGTTCCGCAAGCGGCTGCGAGTGGCCCAGCTGAACCTCGCCGGCGCCTGGCCAGCCATGCCGCTCATGGACGTGGTCCTGCTCCGGAACGTCCTCATCTACTTCGACCTGCCGACGCGAAAGGGGATCCTGGAGAAGGTGCGGCGCCAGCTGCAGCCGGGCGGGGTCCTGTTCCTCGGGTCGGCCGAGACCACCCTCGGCATCCACGACGCCTTCAAGAGGGAGGAGGCCGCCGGGGCGACCTTCTTCCGCCTGGCGTCCTGACCTCGGGACGAGCCGGCTCGGCGTCCGTCACCAGCGATCGCGCTCGTGAGCGCACCAGGAGTTGTCCGGCACCCCCAGGCAGGGGTCCGCCATGCCCGGGAGGTCTCGGGGGATGGGCTTCATCACCACCGTCGTCGGCTGCGGGTAGCTGCTCCCCGGCGGGCAGAAGCCCGAGGCGGGCCCGTAGGCCGCGCAGATGATCTCGGCAAAGAGCACTCCGGTGTCCCCGCCCGGGCCGGGCACGCCGCAGGTGCCCAGCACCGACGGGTCCTGGATGTTCGCAGGGTCGCTCGACGGCGCGCCGCCGCTCGGATCGCAGTTCTTCGCGAAGCAGTTTCCCGGCTGCGGGGGAAGGGGGGGCGGGAAGGGGATGGTGGCGTCCCCGAGGTCCCCGTTCGTGGGATTGCCGAAGAACCCGTTGTACTCGAGCCGGTTCGCGATCACCCGGTTCCCGTAGGCGATGAAGTAGCAGGCGGGGCCGAGGGCGGTGGAGAGATCGGGGATGCCGCCGGCGCAGTAGGTCGGCACCGACGCCGGGGAGGTGTCAGGGTAGTCGTGGACCAGGATGCCCCAGGAGCCGTGGTTCGAGACGAGGTTGTGCCGGACGGTGTTGTTCCGCCCTCCGGAGATCTCGATGCCGGTGCCCACCGGCGCCCCGGCGGTGAGGCCGACCGCCGGGGTGTTCGGGTTGTTGTTGTCGTGGACCCAGTTGCCCTGGATGAGCGTGCAGGACTTGGTCGGGTGGTCCGGGCAGGCCCCGTCCTGTGGGGACGGCGGGTCGTCATTCGCGAGCGAGTTCGGGACCATCCCGGAGCGGTTGTCGTTCCACTCTGAATCCTCGAGGACGAGGTGGCCGCCGGAGTTCGACCCCGAATAGCCGACCGCGCTGTTCTCGGCGTGAATGCGGCGGACCACCGTGTTGCAGTCGGGACAGGCACCGACGTAGATGGAAGAGTCGGCCATGTTGCTCGCGTACGAGTCCTCGATCACCCCCGGGCCCCGAGAGTTGCTGGCGAAGATCCCGTACTGCGCGGACATTGCCGGGTTGGCGGGGTCGAAGAAGGTGGAACTGGCGGTGAGGAAGGCGCCCCGGAACGCGCCCAACCCGATCTGCCCGCTGTCGTCGCCGCCGTTGAACCAGATCGCGTTGCCATTGCCGGCGGAACCCGCCAGGAAGTTGCAGACGGTGAGGTTCTCCACCGACACGCCGTCCGCCTTGAGTACCTCGATCCCGTTCCGCCCCACCGGGCTTCCCCCCGCGTCGAGCGGCCCGGGGTCCTGATCGGCCGCCTGGGGAGAGCAAGGGGTCGACTTGCTTCCAGCGCCGTCCACTACCACGCCGTTTCGGTCCATGCCTCGCAGGTGGACGTTCGGCGTGGTCACGAGGACGCCTGCCTGCGGCGATCCGGCCTCGTGGTAGACGCCCGGGCCGACGAGGACCCAGTCGCCGGGCTTCGCCACGTTCACCGCGTCCTGGATGGCGGAGAAGCCGCCGGCGATGCCCCGGTAGCTTCCGACCCGCAGGACCCGCGGCCCGCTGCCTTCACCAGTGGCATGTCCGGCGCTCGAGGCCGGTGCCGCTGCAGGGAGCGACTGCCTCGCCCCGGGGCCGCAGCCCCAGATGGCCGCCGCCCCCAGCACGATCGAAACCCTTGCCATCGCCCGCATCGTCATGGAATTCCCCTTTCCCCCCTCGAGGTTCGCGCTCAGTGACGCTGTTTAGATGGGGCGCGGTCACTTTCAACGCCCGGTGGCCGTCCCAGACAGGTGCCGGATAGGGCGCTGCGTCATGCTGCCGCGGACCCCGGCCGGGTCGACCGGGCGTCGAGGGGAAGAGAAGGATTGGCGCCGCCCGCCGCTCCGGCCAGCCGCCCAATCCCGGAAGGGGGACGCGCCGCCCCTCCGGACTAGCCTCAGCGGACGAAGGCCACCACCGCGCCGTCCGCGGCCACGAAGATGCGCCCACCCGCGAGAATGGGCGTCTGGAAGTGCTGGACCTTTCCCATGGCGTCCCCGGGCCCGCCTCCGCCGAAGACGACCGCGCCGGTGTCGCCGTCGAAGCCGTGCAGGCGCTCGTCCCCTTCCGCTCCCACCGACCAGACGATTGCCTCGGAGCGGCCGTCGGTGGTCGTCACCATGGGCGATCCTCCCCCGTTCTGGAGCGCGCACCAGGCGGTAGACACCGGAGGCTGGGCTCCCGGATAGATGCGGAGCGCCGTCAGGTCACCGCTCTGGCCCGAGGGACACGAGAGTCCCGACCCCCAGAAGACGACATAGGTCCCGTTCGAGGTCGCGTACGCGGCCGCGGCGCCGATGATCTCGCCGCTCGCGACCGCGATGCCAGGGGTCCCGCCCACTCCACCCAGGTTCGTCCGGTTGGCGAGGTACACCTTGCCGTCCTTGCCGAGCCCCACGAGGACCTGGGCCGGGGTCGCGCCCGGGACGTCCACGACCAACGGTCCGGTGCCGCCCAGATCTAGGTCGCCGGCGTCGAGGGTCTGCCAGTCGCTCGGGGCGAAGTAGTCCACGGGCGAGCCGCTGAAGGAGGGGCCGGTCGAGAATCGTAGCAGGGCATCGCCGCCGCCCCAGGAGCTCGAAGGCGAGCTCTGGGTGTTGCCGGTTGCGAGATAGAGGCTCGAGCCGTCGGAGGCGACGCCGCCCACCGCCCACGCGCCGCCCCCGGCGAGGCCGGTTGCCCAGGCCTTGACGTCGGCGGGGTTCGCGATGGCGACGCCGATGAGCCATCCGTGGTACGCCCCGCAGTCCCCGTAGTGGCCTCCGTACGGCACGTAGAGCCGGCCGCCGACGAGGCCCAGGGCGCCTCGCTGGTTTTCGAGGCTCGAGTCGAAGGCGAGTGAGCCGGTGGAGGCGCTCGCCGAGACGTCGACCGGCCAGCCCGGGCGCACCGAGCCGTCATCGAGGGAGATCGCGTAGATGAGGTGCTTCTTGGTCACGCCCCCGTCGGGAGTGGTGAGCGCCGCCACGAAGAGTGTTCGGCCGGCGGGGTCGATCACCGGAGTTCCCGTGACGCCAAGCGGGTCGATGTTCCCGCAGGGGAGCTGGGAGCCGGGAACGGAGGGCCCGAGGGGCCGCGTCCAGACCGCAGACCCGCTCGAGGCGTCGAGCGCGTAGACCGTGTTCAGCTCGGTGGCCACTAGCACGAGCGCCTTGCCACCGGGGCCGCTCGCGAAGAAGAGCGGCTGGGCGTAGATATTTCCGCTGACGGTGGCATGGAACGAGGGGTCCACGTGGAACGTCGCCGCGCTGGTCTTCGTCAGCCCGGCGTCGATGTAGACGCCGTTTCGGCCGGGGCCGTTGTGATACTCGAGCACCGAGGCCGCGGGCGCCCCGCCGTCCGGAGCACCACCGTCCGGAGCACCACCGTCCGGAGCACCACCGTCCGTGCTTTCACCCGGCGTGGCGCGCCTCAGGGTGCAGGAGCTCCCGAGGACCAGGGCGATGAAGACGGCGAGGCGTCGACGCTCGGGACTTCCCATGTCGCCCCGCGGATAGCCCGTGCGAAGGGGGCCTGCCGCCGAAAGTTGGGTTGCCCATCGGCGGGGTGGGGCGGTGTGGGAGCTCCGGCGGGGCGCGCCCCGGCACCGAGAGAAGAAAAGACGAGGTTAGCGCTCCGCTGCCGTGCGCGACGGGGGCTCGATCAGGTACACGTAGTTCAGGTCGGCTCGCTCCACCCACCGGAAGAGGTTGGCGGTGGCAAGGATCGGCGGCAGAGAGGCGAACACGCGCTTCCCGTGGTGCGCGAGGAACTCCTCCACGCCTTTCGGCATCGGATACTTCGCGGTCACCATGACCGGGACCGGGCTGTGCGAGACTTCCCGAGCCAGATCCTCGAGGGTGGCCAGTGGCTCGTAGCGCGGTGCGGGCCTGGGTGCGAGGAACGGTGCTTTGATGCCGTGCGGGCGAGAGGGATCGGAGAACCCGACCCAGCGCACCGGGTCCCGGGCGTGCTCGTAGAAGTAGCGCTGTAGCCCGAAGTTGTCGGAGCTGGGAAGGAAGCACAGGACGGCGAGGGCGAGAGTGTTGAATGCCCAGGTGACTCGACTGAACCACACCGCCTGCAGGGTGCCGAGGACGGCGCCGAGGCGTTCGGGCAGGGAGGCCGACCGGGCCCAGAGGAGAAGCAAGCAAAGCGTGCCCGGCACGAGCAGGGGGAACAGGAAGCGGAACTCCTTGTGAGCAATGAGGCTGTGCCCGAGGAAGAAGGGGAGCGTGAACCAGGTCAGGAGATGGCGCGGGAAGCGCCACCAGAACGAGGCCAGTCCAGCGAAGATGATCGCCCCGTACGGCGGGAAGGTGAGGAGGAGAACGAACGGATAGGCGAAGATCGGAAGCACCCCGAAGGTGGCGGCCTTGCCTTCGAGTACGTTGACGCGGAAGTAGTTCCAGGGAACGAGGACGGGCTCCCCGTAGCCCCAGGCATCGACGAGAAAGCCGGCAGCGAGCGACAGGGCGATGCCGAGGCCGATCGAGCCGAGCACCTTCACGCGGTCGCGCCCCAGGGCGAGCGTCCAGAGGAGAACCCCCGCCACCGACATGGCGACCTGGTAGCGGCACTCGACGGCGAGCCCGAGGGCGATCCCGGCAGCGATGCCGCGCAGGGGAGGCAAGCCGGCGTCCCCCGCATCGCCGGTGCCGCCCCGGACGAGGAGTGCCAGGCCCAAGAGGAGGAACGTGGTCGAGAGGCTCTCCGAAGACGTCCGTGCCGCTAAGTAGGGGAGGAAGTAGAGCAGGGTGAGAGACAGGTACGCGGCCCGCCGGCCCAGGGCCTCGGCGAACCAGTGGCGCAGCGCCGCCAGCAGAGCGAAGAGGGCCAGCCAGGAAAGGAGGCCGCTCGCGAGCCGGTAGATGCGCAAGAGGGCGAAGGGATCGTGGATGCCGGCCGCGAGCGCCGGGCGAGCGAGCAGCGAGTAAGCGGCCGGCTGCAGCCAGGGACGGATGCGAGCCCGGAACTCCCAGGGCAAATCCTGGGCCGGGGTGAGGCCCAGCTTGTGGCTCGCGAACTCGACGACTTGGAAGTACTCGTCCACCTGGAACACGCTATCGCTGCTCACCGCGGCGGCGATGGTGAGGCCCAGGTTCGCGGCGAGCAGGAGGGCGAGCGCGCGCCCCTCCGGGACCCGGGCGAGCAGGCGCAACACCCCGGGCGCAGAAGCGCCGCTCTCGAGGTCGCGGCCGCCCGGCGAGGAGGTGCCCACCCGCGCATGGTACGGGCAGGTGCCTCGCACCGCCAGCGTCGCAGTGAGCCGCCGGACGCGCGCCGCCGATGGCGGTCGGCGAGAGCCGCCCGCCCCTGGCGGGCTGCCTACTCCTTCCTCTTCAGCTCACCCTGGTGCTCTCGGATGAAGGCGCGGATGTCCTCGGCCATGTCGAGCAGCTTGAGCCACTGCTCCTGGTAGAGAGTGACGGGGAAGCGACCGAGCCCGTACACCGATACGCCCCCCTTCTCGCTCACCTTCATCGACACGCCCTTGGAACTCCGAGCCTTGAGAGCCTCGTTCTCCGCCTTCAGGCGCTCCAGCTCCGCCTTCATCTCGGCTTCGGTGCTCATGGCAGCCTCCGGTTCGTGCTCCGCGAGGGAACGCTTCGGCCGGCGACAGCGAGCCATCCGGCTCGCGCATTATGCGCGCGAGCCGGTTCCTTGGGGAACCCTGCGGGCACCGTCGGGCTCCAGCCGAGCGCTTCAGCGGTCGACCGCGGGATCTTCGAAGGGGCGGATCGGATCCGCCGCGGGCGCGGCGCTTCTCTGCTCGGCGTCCGGCGGCAGGAGATCGAGCGCGGCGGCGGCGCAGGGCTCGCAGAGGTACGAGTTGCCCTCGCAAGGGATGAGGCCCTCGGAGACCTGGTGGCAAGCCCGGCAGCGGTTCAACGTCCGTCTCCTTCCCCCGGGCTGGAACTGTACCGGAGATGACTCTTGGTTAACGTATCCCCGGCGGGTGTCCCAGACGCCGATTCTGTCCCTTGAGGAAGGGATGAGTAGGCGAGGAGCGGACGCGCCGCCGCACGGTCCCTGGGGTGGTCCCGGGGCGGCCAGAGCCCCTGCCTGCCAGGGCCGGGGAGGCGGTCATCGGCCCCACGAACCTCGGAATGACGCTCGTCAACGCAGGGACCGTCCCCGACGGTGCAGGCTTCCAGATTCCGCCTACCGGGAGGACGTGATGGCCATCCGCTGGAAGACGTCCCTGTCCGTCGGGATCGAGAGCCTCGACGAGCAGCACAAGGAGCTCCTCCGGCGCGCGGCGGGCTTCCTCGACGGGCTGACGGGTCGCTCGCGCCAGGACGTCGGGACCCTCCTGTCGTACCTGCGAACCTACGCGGTGGGCCACTTCGGGGAGGAAGAGGAGGCCATGCGGACGTCGAACTACCCGGGGTACGAGCGACACAAGGCCCAGCACGATCGGTTCCTCCGCGACCTGCTCACGCTCTCGAAGGAGCAGGAGAAACGGGGGGGCTCCGGCGTCGACCCGGAACGCGTCGGCGCCTGGCT
>Ga0335076_10000633_pt1 | contig 32747 bp, 22 predicted proteins | sample Lox_Sample_25_FD_206717 | JGI IMG/M metagenome (GOLD analysis project Ga0335076, IMG submission 206717) | Soil microbial communities from Loxahatchee National Wildlife Refuge, Florida, United States - Lox_Sample_2.5 | ecosystem: Environmental > Terrestrial > Soil > Wetlands | place: USA...
CGGTGCGCAGCTGCCGTGGTGCGCCGCGGCGGCGCTGCTGCTCGCGGCGGGCGTGCCGCTGATCGTGCCCGCGAAGCCGCTCGCCGCGGCCCGCGTGGAGGCCTTCGACGTCGACCGCCTGCAGGCGGCGGCCTGCATCCTCCTGCTCGCGGCCGAGGTGCTCTCGCTCTTCGGCCGGCTCGACCACCGCGTGCCCCTCGTCCTCGCCGCGGCGGGCGCGGCGCTCCTCGGCCGTCGTCTCTTCGATACCGACTTCTCGCTCGTCCTCGTTTTCGCGCTTCTCTTCGTCGGCGTGGCGGGCCTCGAACGCGGGCGGTTCTACGAGCTGATCGACCCCGTCCGGATCTTCGGCCATCACGCCCGCGGCCTCGTGCTCTCCGGCGCCCTCCTCTCCCAGGTCGTCTCGAACGTGCCCGCCGCCATGATGCTCGCCCCGGCGGCCTCCGGCCTCTCCGGCTTCCGCGGGCTCCTCTACGGCGTGAGCGCCGGCGGGTGCGGCACGCCGGTCTCCTCGATTGCGAACCTCATCGGCGCGCAGCTCTTCGTCCGCGAGGGCGGCGACGGGCGCGCGTTCTGGCGCGCCTTCCTGCCGGTGTCGCTCGCCCTCCTCGTCCTGCTCGCCGCGGTGGCGCTCCTTCTCGTCTCGTGAATAATGCGGGCGCCATGTCCGACTTCCTGAGGCTCGAGGGCCTCGAGAAGCGTTTCGGCGAGACCGCGGTCACGCGCGGCGTCTCGCTCTCCGCCGGGCGCGGAGAGATCGTCGCCCTTCTCGGGCCGTCGGGCAGCGGCAAGACGACCGTTCTTCGTCTCGTCGCGGGCTTCGAGGTCCCCGACGCGGGGCGCATCCGGGTGGAGGGCGAGGACGTCACCGACCTGCCGCCCGAGCGGCGCCGCTTCGGGATGGTCTTCCAGCACTACGCCCTCTTTCCCCACATGACGGTCGGCGAAAACGTCGCGTTCGGGCTGCGTGCCCGCGGCGCGCCGGCGGGGGGAGCGCGGGAGCGCGTGGCCGAGACGCTGTCCCTCGTCGGGCTCGCGGGGTTCGAGGACCGCCGCGTCACCGAGATCTCCGGCGGCCAGCAGCAGCGCGTGGCGCTCGCGCGCGCGCTCGCGCCGAGCCCGCGCGTGCTCCTCCTCGACGAGCCGCTCTCGAATCTCGACCCCGGGCTGCGCGACCGCACGCGCCGCGAGCTGAAGCGCGCGATCCGGAAGGTCGGGATCACGACGCTCTTCGTCACCCACGAGCAGGAGGAGGCGTTCGAGCTCGGGGACCGCGTCGCGGTGCTGCACCGCGGCCGGCTCGAGCAGGTCGGCACCCCCGAGGCGCTCTTCGAGCGGCCGGCGACGCGCTTCGTCGCCTCGTTCATCGGGCGGTCGAGCGTCCTGGCGGCGGTCTGGAACGGCGGCGCGCGGCTCGAGGGCGGCGCCGTCTGGCCGGCGGAGCCGGGCGAGCCGCTCGCGGACGGGGCCCCCGTCGATCTCGTCGTGCGTCCCGACGCGCTCGTGCTCGCCGCGGCGCCGCGGCCCGGCGGGCTCGCGGGCAGGGTGGTCGAGCGCCGGTACGCGGGGAGGAGCGCGCACTACCGCGTCGCGACCGGAGCGGGCGAGGTCGAGGTGCTCGCCGCCGCCGACGCCGCGCGCGACGGCGATGCCGTGGTCGTCGCGCCCGGACCGGCGGGACCGCTGCCGCTCGCGTTCGCGAGGGAATCGGACTCGTGAGGAAGCGCCGCGGCGCCCCGAGCTCCCCCTCCCTTCGGGAGAGGGCCGGGGCGAGGGGCGTTCCCTGGCCCGCTCTCCTCCTCGTCCTCCTCCTCTTCTGGCTCGTCGGGTACCCGCTCGTGCTGACGCTCCTCGAGGCGCTCGGTGCGCCGCACTGGACGCTCGCGCACTTCGGGGAGTTCGCGCGGCGGCCCGCCGAGTGGGCGGCCCTCTGGGCGAGCCTCTGGATCTCGCTCGCGACCGTCGCGCTCGCCGCCCTCGTCGGCGTGCCGCTCGCGTTCGTCTTCGAGCGTCGCGAGTTTCCCGGCCGGCGCCTCCTCGGGTCGCTCGTCGCGCTGCCCGTCGCGCTGCCGCCGCTGATCGGCGTAATCGCGTTCCTCTTTCTCTACGGCGAGAGCGGCTTCGCCTCCCGCGGGATCCAGGCGGCGCTGCGGCTCTCCGCGCCGCCGTGGCGCCTCTCGGGGCCCACGGCGATCCTCCTCGTGCATGCCTACTCGATGTACGTCTACTTCTACACGTTCACGCGCGCGGGGCTCGCGCGCCTCGACGGGTCGCTCCTCGAGGCGGCGGCGAGCCTCGGCGCCGGGCGCGGCCGCGCCCTCCGGTCGGTGACCCTGCCGCTCCTCCTGCCCGCGCTCTCGGGCGCCGCGCTCCTGACGTTCATGACGTCGCTCGCCTCGTTTTCCGCGCCCTACGTCTTCGGCGGAAGCTTCCGCGTGATGACGACGCAGATCGTGGCCTCGAAGTTGAACGGCGACGACGCGCTCGCGATGGTCGAGACGGTGACGCTCGCCGCCGTCGGCCTCCTCGGCCTCTGGCTCCTGCGCCGCCTGGAGGGCACGCGGCTCGCCGCCGGCGGCGTCCGCGGCATCGCGCCGCGGCGCCGGGTCGTCGGCACGGGGCGCTGGGCCGCGACCGCGGCCGGCTGGGGGCTCACCCTCTTCCTCCTCGCGCCGCACGCGACGCTGCTCCTCGTCTCCTTCGTGCCGCGCGACACCTGGACGACGGAGGCGCTGCCGCCGGTCCTTTCGACCGGCAACTACCGCGCGCTCTTCGCCGACCCGGTGCGGCTGACGCCCATCGTCAACTCGCTCTGGATGGCCTCGGCGGCGACGGTGCTCGCGATCGTCCTCGGCCTCGCGGCCGCGATCGTCGCCGTCCGGCGCCGCGATGGGTGGGGCGGCGCGATCGAGGGCCTCGTCGCGGCGCCGTGGGCGCTGCCGGGCACCGTGTTCGCCGTCGCGCTCGCCGCCGCGTTCAGCGTGCGCGCGCCGTGGGCGGGGCGATTCGTCCTCGTCGGCACGGCCGCGATCCTCCCCCTCGGCTACCTCGTGCGCAGCCTGCCGCTGACCGGGCGCGCCGCGTTCGCGGGGCTGCGCCAGATGGATCCGGCGCTCCTGGAGGCCGCCGCCTCGCTCGGCGCCTCGCGCGCGATGCGGCTGCGGCGCGTCGTGCTCCCGCACGTGCGGCCCGCGCTCGCCGCGGGCGCGAGCCTCGCCTTCCTCGCCGCGGTCGGGGACTTCGTCGTCTCGATCGTCCTCTACACCTACGACACGAGGCCGATCTCGATCGAGATCCTGTCGTCGCTCCGGATCCAGGAGATCGGCGTCGCCGCCGCGTACGGCGTCCTGCTGACGGCGCTCTCCGCGGCCGCCTTCCTCATCTGGGGCCGGCGCGAGGGCTAGACAGCGACACCCGCAGAACGACCGCGTCCTTCAGATCCTCCGGCTTCGGCGGATTCTTCGCGTCCTGGAACCGATGGCCCTGGTTGTTCGCCGAGAAGTAGAGGACGCCGTCGACGATCGTGCCGAGCGTCGGCTCGTCGAGCACGGGATGATTCATCACGAGGATCCGCGAGCGGACGATCGTCGAGCCGTCCGGCGACAGGTCGAGGGCGATCGCGCGGTGCGGCTCGATGCCGTTCTGGATCGCGGCGAGCCGGCCGTCGGCGACCGCGAGGCCGTCGATGCCGTTGAGCGCCAGGTCCGCCGGCGGCAGGAGGCGCGTCGCCTTCTTCGAAGCGACGTCGACCCTCCAGAGGCTGCGGTAGTCCGAGACGTAAAGCGTCTTCCCGTCGGGCGCCGGTGCGATGCCCTGGGTCCCGCCCATCTCGTCGGACTCGAGCCAGAGCTCGAGCGCGTCGGCGCCGGGAGCCAGCGTGTAGAGGCGGGGATTGAAGCCGTCGTTGACGTACACGCGTCCGTCCGCCGCGACACCGAGGTCGTCGAAGTGCGGCGGCTTCGCCGAGGGCGGGGGGACGTAGCGCTTCCGGAGCTTCCCGGTGTCGAGGTCGAACGCGAACAGCTCGCTGTCGGGCGGATCGCCGTCCTTGCCGCCGTTCATGTTCGGGATGGACTCGCTGACAACCCACAGCGTCCGGCGCTTCGCATCGACGCCCATGCCGAGCGGGCTCCTCAACCCGATCCCCGACGGCACGAACACGCTCACCGTCCGATCGGAACCGATTCGATAGACCCGTCCCTTGTTCACGCTCGCGACGAAAAACGACTTCGTCGACGGGTCGTACGCCACGCCCTCCCCCACGACCGCCTTCTCCGGAATCGTGAAGGCGGCCGCCGCGTCCGCGCCGATGCGCTCCTTCCGCAGCGCATCCATCGTCGCGACGACGCGCCGATAGCCGTCCGTCTCGCGGATCGAGTCGAAGTCCTTCTCGCCGGCGAGGTCCATCGCGACGCGGTGCGCGGCGACGGCGTCGAGCGCCGCCACCGCTCCGGCGGCGTCGCCGTTCAGCGCCCGCGCGCACGCGAGGTTGTAGAGGATCCAGACGTCGCCCGGGCGCATCCGGGCGATCGCCTCGTAGTCCTTCCGGAACGCGGCGCGGTCGCCCCGGTCGTACGCCTCGCGCGCCTGCTGCATGAGCTGACGCGCGGTGGGCGGCCCCGCGTCGGCGGGGGGCGCCGCGGCGGGAAGCGGCGAGCGGAAACTCCCGGCGGCGCACAGAACTCCGGCGACGAAACGGCGCAGGCGCATGGGATCTCTCCGCCGTTTGCTACGGACGGAGGGCGCGCGGGTTTCGGTCAGGCGAGGACGGCGTAGGCGCGGACGGGGAAGCTGCCGAGGCCGCGGAACGGGGCCGGGACGCAGTGGAAGCGGAAGCCCGACGCCGGCAACGCGGCGAGGTGGCACAGGTGCTCCACGACGGGAATGCCCGCCCCGAGGAGCAGCGTGTGCGCGGGCCGCACGCCGTCGGCCGTGTCGTCCACGTTCAGGGAGTCGATGCCGACGAGCGCCGGACGCGCGTCCGCGAGGTGCTCGGCCGCCGACCGCGTCAGGAAGGGGTGGCCCTCGCCGTAGCGCGGCGTGCGCCAGTGCGCGTCCCAGCCGGTCCGGACGAGCACGGCCCGGCCGGCGAGGTCCCTTCCGACGAAGCGGTCCGCCTCGATGCCGCGACCCGCGCCGGCCGCGTCGACGACGACGCCCTCGAGATCCGCGAGCCGGTCGAGAGGGAGAGCGGCCACGTCGGGGCCGTCCGCGTACCGGTGAAACGGCGCGTCGAGGTAGGTGCCGGTGTTCCCGACCATGCGCACGCGGGCGATGTGGAAGGTCGTGCCGCCCGCGTAGTGGCCGCGCGAGGCGTCGCGCCCGAGGAAGTCCGAGATCACGGGCCCCGGCAGGCCGGGATACGTGACCATGCCGTGATCGATCGGATGCGAGAGGTCGACGAGACGCGCCATGGCGCGCAAGGCTATCGCGAAGGCTCCCGCCCCTTCCAGAGGCGCTTCAGGAGCTGGATCTGTCCCGTGTGGTACACGTCGTGCGACGCGACGCCGTAGACGAGCGTGTCGGCCGCGTACTTGCTGCCGCGCGGCTTGCGCCGCAGCGCGGCCCCGGACAGCGCCGCGACGGCCGCGCGCAGCCTCCGGTGCTCGGCGTCGAGCATCGCGAGGTCCGCCCTCCAGGCGCGCTCGGTCGGCGAGGCCGGCCGCTCGAACCAGTTGCTCCCCTTCTCGGGAAACGCGCCGCGCTTCTCGCCGGTGAGCATGCGCCGCACCGCATACTTCCAGTACGCCGCGTGGACGGCGAGCTCCCGGATGCTGTGGCGGCCGGGCGCCGGACGCCACGCGGCCTCCGAGGCCCCGACGCCGCGCAGAGCGCCGCGCAGGTTCGGCCCCTGCCAGGCCTTCTTCTCGTACGACTCGTCGAGCATCCGGAGCAGCAGCGCGATCTCGCTCATCGGCGTCCTCCTCTCCTCGCCCGCCGCGGTTCGGTGCGTGAATGCCGGGCGGGCTCAGGCATGCAGCGTCTCGGGCGCCTTCTCGCAGCCGAGGTCGGCCTCTTCCGGGCGGACGATCTCGGCATCCTCGCCGCCGTGCCGGATGATCAGCGCCACGGCGCCGACGATCACGGCCGTCGCCAGCGCGACGCGCGGAGACAGCGGCTCGCCGGCGAGCGCCCAGCCGAGGAGCACCGCGATCACCGGATTGACGTACGCGTACGTCGAGAGCCGTGCGACGGTCGTGTTTCGGAGCAGCCAGAGGTACGCGGAGAACCCGACCAGCGAACCGAAGACGAAGAGATAGAGGGTCGCCCAGAGAGATCTTGCCGAGACCGCGGCCGGGTCGAACCGAGCGAGCTCGCCCGAGACGAGGCCGACCACCGCCAGCCCGGCCCCGCCGCCGACGAGCGTCACGGCCGTCGCCATCCAGGGCGAGGAGGGCAGCCGCGATCCGCGGGAGTAGAGCGAGCCGCTCGCCCAGCAGAAGGTGCCGGCGACGAGCACGAGCAGCGCGGACGGGGCGAACCGCTCGCCGACGAGGAGATTGCCCGGTCCGACCAGGATCGCGAGACCCGCCGCGCCGAGGCCGAGCCCGGCCAGGACCGCGCCGCGAGGAAAGCGCCGCCGCCGCACGGCTTCGATCAACACGAACGCGGCCGGTTCGGTGGCAACGACCAGCGCGGCGACGCCGGAGGGGATGAGTTTCTCCGCCCATACGACGCCGCCCGTCCCGCAGACGAAGAGGAGGACTCCCGCGAGCCCGCCGCCGGCCCACTCGCGCGGCGTCGGCGCGGCGGCGCCCTTCCGGCGCGCCCACGCGAACATCACCATGCCGGCGGTCATGAAGCGCACGCCCTGCGTGAAGAACGCGGGGAGCGTCTCCATCGAGAAGCGGATGCCGAGGTACGTCGAGCCCCACAGCACGTACACGGCGGCGAACGCCGCGACGAGGCGTCCGAAGGACGGCTTCCCGGCCGCGGAGACGCGATCAGACACGCACGACCTCGGGGAGCGAGCCGCTCGGCGCTTCGATCGGGAGCGTCGAGGTCTCCTTCGCCGTCTCGAGGACGATCGTCGTCCGCGTGGAGATGATCGAGTCGATGCGCCCGAGCCGCTCGCGCAGGAGGAGGCCCAGGGCCTCCGTGTCGGCGGCGCGCACCTTCACGAGAAAGCAGTCCTCCCCGGCCACGTCGTGGACCTCGAGCACCTCCGGAATCGCGGCGATGCGCGCCGAGGTCCGGTCGGCGCCGGGCTTGTCGTCGGCGCGCACGAACACGAACGCGAGCAGCGGCAGGTCGACTTCCTTCGGCCGGACGCGCGCGTGGTAGCCCTCGATCACGCCGCGCTCCTCGAGCTTGCGGATGCGCTCGAACACGGCCGACGGCGCGAGGTCCACCTGGCGCGCGATCTCGGCGTTGGAGGTTCGGGCATTTGACTGGAGAATCTTCAAGATTCCAGCGTCAATGGCGTCGATCATTCGCATAAAATACAATTCTAGAGACGATTCGTCTATAGCAGCTAAATAACAGTGCCGCAGGCATTTCGCGCAAAACGTCCGCGCGCGGCCGGACGTCTAAGCGGACATGAAGATGCTCCGCCCGGTCCTCGCTCTCGCTTCGCTTCTCGCCGCCGCGCGCGCGGGCGCGCAGACGCCCTCGCCCTTCGACGCCATCGACGCCGCGATTCGCGCCGGCGACTTCAAGAAGATCACGAGCGTCCTCGTCGCGCGCGACGGGAAGATCCTCCACGAGGCGTACTTCAACGGCGCGGACGCGGCGACGCGGCACAACACGCGCTCGTGCACGAAGACGATTACCGGAGCGCTGATCGGCATCGGGATCGACCGGAGACTGATCCCCGGCGTCGCGACGCCCGTCCTGCCCTACTTCGCCGACCGCCAGCCTCTCCAGAACCCGGATCCGCGCAAGGCGAAGATCACGATCGAGGACTTCCTCACGATGAGCTCTCTCCTCGAGTGCGACGACTGGAACGACATGTCGCGCGGCAACGAGGAGCGCATGTACCTGATCGAGGACTGGGTGAAATTCACGCTGGACCTGCCGATCCGCGGATTCCCCGCCTGGACGAAGAAGCCGGCCGACTCCCCCTACGGCCGGAGCTTCAGCTACTGCACGGCCGGCGTGACGACGCTCGGCGCCCTCCTCGAGCGCGCCGCGAAGGAACCCGTGCCCGACTTCGCGAAGGAGGCCCTCTTCGATCCCCTCGGCGTCGAGAAGGTCGAGTGGCAGTTCACCCCGCTCGGGACCGCGATGACGGGAGGCGGACTCGGCCTCACCAGCCGGGACCTCTTCCGCTTCGCCGAGCTGTACCGCAAGGGCGGGTCATGGAACGGACGGCGGGTCGTTCCCGCCGCCTGGGTCGCGGAGTCGATCCGGCCGCACGCGCGCATCGACGACGACACCGAGTACGGCTACCTCTGGTGGCTCAAGACGTACAAGGCCGGCGATCGGACCTATCGCTCGTACTTCATGTCCGGCACCGGCGGCAACCACGTGCACGTCTTCCCGGATCAGAACCTCGTCGTCGTCATCACCACGACGAACTACCGTGAGCGCGGCCCCCACGAGATCACCGACCGGCTCCTGACCGAGAAGGTGCTGCCGGCGGCGGCGAGCGCGCCGTAGAGACCGGATCGTTTCCGAGCCCCGACCGGCGGTACGATGGCGGCCGGATCGGAGGTGGGCCATGAGAGCGTCGTGGTTCCTGCTTCTGGGCATCCTCGGCACCCCGGCCGGGCATCCGGTTCCTCCGCGGGTCCTTCCCCGTCACGCCGTTCCCAGGACGGCCGTTGCGCCGAACATGAGCTATCTCGACAACGGGACGATCCGGGTCGGCGTGGATCTGAACATGGGAGGAGCGATCACCTATCTCTCGAAGTCGTCGGATTCCGCGAACGTCGTCTGGGTGCCCAGTCCGGGAGGAGAGATCGGCCCGTCCTGCTACGCCGGTCCCACCCCGTACGGCAATCCGAATCCCGACTGGCCCAACTGGCCCTGGAACCCCGTCGTGTCGGGCGACTCGTATGGCAATCCGAGCACGGTGGTCGCCAGCGCGAACGACGGAAAGGCTCTGTACGTTCGCACCGTGCCTCTGCAGTGGGCTCTGAACGACGTGCCCTGCGAGTGCTTCTTCGAAACCTGGATCGCGCTCGACGGCAACGCGGTCCGCCTCCGCTACCGCCTCAGCAATCATCGGTCCGACCTCGCGGCGTATGGCGCGTACGGCCAGGAGCTGCCCGCGGTCTATACCATCGGGAAGCTCTGGCGCATTTTCACGTACGACGGCGATTCACCGTTCACCGGCGCGACGGTTCGCGAGGTTCCTTATGTCGCGGCCCCTCCCTGGCAGAACCTGTCCCCGACCGAGAACTGGGTCGCGCTGGTGGACGACTCGGGATGGGGGCTCGGCGTCCTGAACGACGAGGTGTACTTCTTTCTCGCGGGCTTCTCGGGCACGCCGGACGCCGGCGGCCCGGCGGACTCCAACACCGGTTACATCGCGCCGGTCCGCGACGAGATCCTGGACCAGAACGTCGCGTACGACTACGACGCGACGCTCGTCCTGGGAACCGTCGCCGACATTCGAAGCTACGCCGTGGCGCACCGCCGCGTCGAGACGCGGCCCGATCTGCACTTTTCCACGGACCGGTTCCAGGAGGATCGCCAGCACATCACGTACGTGAATGCGACGGACTCCGGACTGCCGATCAAGGGCGGCCTTCACGTCCTGCTGGACCAGAGCGATCCCCAGATCTGGCTGCCGGAGAGCCGTTGGGACGCGGGGTCGCTGCCGACGCTCTACCTGACCGCGGCGTTCCACACGCACGAGACGACGGCCGAGGTCTTCTGGGCGATCCCGGGCCAGGGCTTCGATGGCTCGCGGCGGCTCGACTTCACGGTCATCCCGGACGGACAGATGCGGACGTACGCGATTCCGTTGTGGTCGGCGGCGACGTACAGCGGCACCATCACCCGGCTTCGTCTCGATCCGAGCGACGGCGGGACGGCCGGCGACTGGGCCGAGATTGCGTCGATCTCGTTCCAGCCGGAGCCCGGGGGACGGACGCCTCGCGTCGTGGGAGCCCGTTAGGAGCGCCCCTCACCCCTACCGCCTCTCCCGCCGGGAGAGGGGTGGCTGTCTTTGTGTGCCGCCGGGAGAGGGGTGGCTGTCTTTAAGTGGCGAAGTACCTCGCCTGGGGGTGGTGGACGACGATCGCCGAGACGGACGCCTCGGGGTCCATCATGAACCCCTCCGTCAGCGCGACGCCGATCTTGCCGCCGTCCAGGAGGCGGAACAGCGTCGCCTGGTCCGCGAGGTCCGGGCACGCCGGGTAGCCGAAGCTGTAGCGCTTGCCCGTGTAGCGCGCCTGGAAGCGGTCGCGCATCGTCGTCTCCGGCGGATCCGGGATTCCCCATCCGTCGCGGAGTTTCCGATGCAGCCACTCCGCGGCGGCCTCCGCCGTCTCGACCGCCACGGCCTGCAGCGCGTGACAGAGGAGGTACTCGCCCGCGCGCTTGAGCTCCTCGGACCTCTCGCGCACGCCCTCGCCCGCCGTCGTGATGAACATCGCGATCGAGTCGGGGTACGACCCCGTCGGCCCCGGATTGACGAAGTCGGCGAGGCACAGGCGCTCGCCGGCGACCTGGCGCGGGAACGTGAAGCAGGCCTCACCGCCGCCGGGCACGGCGACGTGGAGCGTGTTGCCGTCGGAGCGCGCGCGAAACCAGCGGTAAATCGCCCGGGCGGAGATCCAGCCCGTCTCCTGGACGCGCGCGACGACCGCCTCGAGCTCGGCGAGCTTCGGGTCGCCCGCCTCCTTCAGCTTCCAGTAGCTGCCGCGGAGACCCAGATGCTTCGCGTACAGCATGTGCGGATTCAGGTACGTCCAGACCGCCGAAAGATCGAGCGGCGGCAGGACGTGCTCGTCGAGATCGGGCGGCGGCAACGACTCCGCGAGCGCGATCTCCGGACTCCGGACGGCCGGCGCCGCCAGAGGAGTCTCCTCGTCGGTGCGTGCGGCCGCCGTCGCCGCGCGCCGCCGCTCCGACTCCGCCGCGATCTCCGCGCGCGCGGCGTCGCCCGAACGGATCCGGTCGGCGAGCGCGAGACCGCGCATCGCGTCCTCCGCGTAGGCGACCAGGCCGCCGTACGCCGGCGCGATGCGGTGGTCGGTGAACTTCTGCGACAGCGCGGCGCCGCCCACGAGCATCGGCGCCGACACGCCGGCGGCCGCGAGGTCGGACGCCGTCGTCACCATCTGTTGCGCGCTCTTCACGAGCAGGCCGGAGAGTCCGATGAGATCGGGACGGTGCTGCGCGAAGGCCTCGATCAGCCGCTCCGGCGGGACCTTGATCCCGAGGTTCACGACCTCGTAGCCGTTGTTCGACAGGATGATCTCGACCAGGTTCTTCCCGATGTCGTGGACGTCGCCCTTGACGGTCGCGAGGATCACCTTGCCCTTGCGCGCCCCGCCGGCCTTCTCCATGAACCTCTCGAGGTGAGAGACCGCCGCCTTCATGGCCTCGGCCGACTGAAGCACCTCCGCGACGATGAGCTCGTTCGCGTTGAAAAGACGGCCGACCTCGCGCATCCCGTCCATGAGCGGCCCGTTGATGATGTCGAGCGGCGCCATGCCGCCCGTCCGCACCGACTCGAGGTCCGCGACGAGTCCGTCCTTCGAGCCCTCGAGGATGTAGCGCGGCAGCCGCTCGAGCGGCGTGCCCGCGCGCTCGGCCTTCTTCTTCGGTTCCGCGCCCCGCGCCTTGAAGTGCTCGGCGAACGCCGCGACGGGGTCGGCCCCGCGGGCGTAGAGCAGGTCCTCCGCCAGGCGCTTCTCCGCGTCGGGGATCGACGGATAGCGGACGATCTTCTCGGAGTTGACGATCGCGAGGTCGAGCCCGGCGCGCGTCGCGTGGTACAGGAAGACCGAGTTCAGGACCTCGCGGCCCGCCTCGGGCAGGCCGAACGAGACGTTCGAGATCCCGAGGATCGTCTTCGACTCGGGGAACGCCGCCTTGATGAGCCGGATCCCCTCGATCGTCTCCTCGGCGCTGCCGACGTACTTCGCGTCGCCCGTACCGCACGGGAACACGAGCGGGTCGAAGAGGATGTCCTCCGGCGGGAACTCGTACTTCTCCGTCAGCAGCGTGTAGCTCCGCCGCGCGACCTCGAGCTTGCGGCCGCGCGTGACCGCCATGCCGTTTTCGGGGTCCTCGTCGATCGTGCCGACGACGAGCGCCGCGCCGTACTTTCGCGCGAGCGGCACGACGGTGCGGAAGCGCTCCTCGCCGTCCTCGAGGTTGATCGAGTTCAGGATCGACTTGCCCTGGCTCCACTTCAGTCCGAGCTCGAGGACCTTCGCGTCCGTCGAGTCGAGCATCAGCGGCACCTTGACCATCTTCGTCGCGCGCTCGAGGAAGGCGTTCGCGTCGGCGGCCTCGTCCCGGTCGGGATCCTGGAGGCAGACGTCGATCACCTGCGCGGCGTTCTTCACCTGCGCGCGGGCGATCTCCGCCGCGGCCTCGAACTGGCCCTCGGCGACCAGCCGCTTGAACTTCCGGCTGCCGAGGACGTTCGTCCGCTCGCCGACGAGCACGGGCCGGTTGTCCACGTCGACCTCGAGCGCCTCGATCCCCGAGACGAGCGTCTTGTTGTGGATCGCGGGCCGGCGCGGGTGCTTTCCCTCGGCCGCGGCCGCGAGCGCGCGGATGTGCGCGGGCGTCGTCCCGCAGCAGCCGCCGACGATGTTGACCCAGCCCTCCGCCATGAAGCGCTCGAGGTCGCGCGAGAGCGACTCCGGCGTCTCCGCGTACCGGCCGTCGGCGTCGGGAAGTCCCGCGTTCGGGTAGCAGGACGTGCGCGTCTTCGCGACCGCCGAGAGCGTCCGCAGGTGGTCCGTCATGAACTCGGGGCCGGTCGCGCAGTTCAGGCCCACGGAGAGGAGCGGCGCGTGCATGATCGACGCGTACAGCGCCTCGACGTCCTGTCCGGCGAGCATGGTCCCCATCGGCTCGATCGTGACGGACACCATGAGCGGCGTGCGCCAGCCGACCTCCGCGAACGCCTGTTCGACGCCGATGAGCCCCGCCTTCAGGTTGCGCGTGTCCTGGACGGTCTCGAGGACGAGCGCGTCGGCGCCGCCCGACAGGAGGCCGATCGCCTGCGTGCGGTAGTGGACGACCATCTCGTCGAAGGTGACGCCGCCGGTGACCGTCATCGCCTTCGTCGTCGGGCCCATCGACCCGAGGACGAAGCGCAGGCGGCCCTTCGTCGACGCCGCGGCGGCGGCCTCGCGCGCGATCTCGGCCGCGCGGCGGTTGAGCTCGATCGTCCTGTCCGCCAGACCGTACTCGGCGAGCACGAGCGGCGTGCCGCCGAACGTGTCGGTCTCGACCATGTCGGCGCCGGCCGCGAAATAGTCGTCGTGCATCCGCCGGACGACGTCCGGACGCGTGGCCACCAGGTTCTCGTTGCAGCCCTCGAGCTCCGGGCCGCCGAAGTCGGCCGCCGTCAGGTTCTGCGCCTGCATCCAAGTTCCGGTCGCGCCGTCGAGAACGAGGATGCGCTCCGCGAGGAGCTCGATGAGCGCCTCGGCCCGCTCGCGCTGAACGCTGCCGTCGGGCGACTTGACCATGGAACCCGCAATTATGCACGGCGCGAGCCTCACGCGGAGTTCGCGGGTCGTTTGCTATCCTCCCCGCGCGCATGAGCCGCACCCCCACCCTCGTCGTGATCGGCGGCGGCTTCAGCGGCGCGGCCGTCGCCGCGCAGCTCCTGCGCCGGGGACGGCCCGCGCGCGTCGTTCTCGTCAACCGGTTCGGGCCGATCGGGCGCGGCGTGGCGTACGGGACGGCCCTCGAGGCCCACCGCCTCAACGTTCCCGCCGGCGCGATGAGCGCCCTGCCGGACGACGCGGACCACTTCGTCCGCTGGGCGCGGACGCATCACGATGCGATCCGGGCGGAGAGCTTCGTCAGCCGCCGGCTCTACGGCGAGTACCTCGAGAGCCTTCTCCGCGAGTCGGAGCAGCACGCCGCTCGCGGCGCGCGCCTCGAGCGCCTCGTCGCCGTCGCGCGGGACGTCGAGCCGCGGGTCGGCGGCGGCGCCGAGGTCGTGTTCGCGGGGGGCGCGCCTGCGGGCCGACCGGGTCGTGCTCGCGCTCGGCAACTACTCGCCCGCGAATCCGCCGGCGGTCGGCGGCGAGTTCTACGAGAGCGACCGCTTCGTCCGCGATCCCTGGGTCCGCGGCTCGCTCGACGCGATCCGCCCGGGCGAGTCGGTCCTGCTGCTCGGCACCGGGCTGACGATGATGGACATCGCGCTCGACCTCGCGACGCGCGGCGTGCGGTTGCCGATCTTCGCGGTGTCGCGGCACGGCCTCTTGCCCCGCGCGCACGCGATCCGCTCGCCCCGCCCCTCCGCGGAGGCGCTGCCCCCGGCGCTCGACGGGCCGCCCCGCACCGTCGCGCGCTACGTCCGCGTGATCCGCCGGCACGCGCGGGCGCACGCCCGTGAAGGCGGCGACTGGCGCGACGTGGTCGCCGCGCTCCGGGCGCGGACGCCCGAGCTGTGGTCGGGCCTGACGCAGGCCGAGCGCGCGCGGTTCCTCCGCCACGTGCGGCCGTGGTGGGACGTGCACCGCCATCGCGCGCCGCCGGAGACCGCGAACGCGGTGGAGAAAATGCTCGTCTCCGGCGATCTGTCGGTGCGGGCCGCTCGGATCCTCGGCTACCGCCCCGTCGCCGGCGAGATCGAGGTGACGCTGCGTCCGCGCGGGGCGACGGAGTCGGTGCGCATCCACGTCCAGCGCGTCGTCAACGCGACCGGACCCTCGACCGACGTCCGCCGGATCGGCGACCCGCTCCTCGATGCGCTCCTCGCGCGCGGCCTGCTGCGGCCGGATCCGCTCGCCCTCGGTCTCGAGACCGCGTCCGACCTCGCCCTCCTCGATGCCGAGGGGCGGCCGTCGCGCTGGCTCTATCTGGTGGGGCCGCTGCTGAAGGCGGGCTACTGGGAGGCGACGGCGGTCCCGGAGCTGCGCGCCCACGCGGCACGGCTCGCGGAGCTGCTTCTCCCCTGACCTCCAGGGGAGGTCCGGGGAGCTCAAAGAAACGACACCCCTCTCCCTCCGGGAGAGGGGGTAGGGGTGAGGGGGGCGACTACGCCGACAACCCCCCGAGCCCTCTCGCCTCGCCGGAACCGGCCGAGCGAGCGCGCTCCCATAGCTCCCGCGCCCGCTCCTCGCGTCCGACCGCCGCCGCGGCGCGCGCGAGCTCGAGCAGGGAGACGTCGTCGGTGCAGGTCCACAGCGCGGAGAAGTCGTGCCCGCGCCGCGCCGCGAAGAGGGCCTCCGCCTCGTCGAGGCGCCCGGCGCCCTCGCCGGCGCGCGCGAGACCCGCGAGCGCCTGCACGAGGAGGTGCCCGCCGCCGAGTCCCCGAGGCCGGCCGCGCAGGTGCGCCACCGCCTGGCCGAACGCGGCCCGCGCGGCCGCGGCGTCCGACTGCGCGAGCGCCGTGCGGCCGAGCGCGCAGAGACAGATCGCCCGGAAGGAGTCGCGGTACATGCTGTCGGAGCCCTCGACCGCGTCGAGCCCCTCGAGACAGCGCCGTCGCGCGTTCTCGAAGTCTCCCATGCGGCGGAGGCACTCGCCGAGATAGCCGCTCGCGCCGACCGTCGGGTGGGGACCGCCGAGGCGTTCGAGCGTGACCGCCTTCTCGAGACACCAGAGGCCTTCCGAGACCGATCCGAGCTCGGCATGCGCCCAGCCGAGGCCCATCCACGCCCAGCCGTGCCGCGGCTCCACCTCCACCGCCCGCTGGTAGTGAGGAATCGCCTCCGCGTGGCGGCCCGCGAACGCCAGCGCGCAGCCCGCAAAATAGTGGCCGAAGGGGTTCGACGGATCGAGCTCCGCCGCGAGCCGCTGCTGATCGAGGGCCTCCTCCACGCGGCCCTGACGGATCAGGGCGTACCCGAACCAGACGTGAGGCTCGCCCATCTCGGGGTCGGCGGCGATCGCCCGGCGCGCGTAGGACGAGGCGGCCTCGAGCTCGGCGGGATCGGTCAGGAAGGTGAACCGCATCGCGTGCACCGCGGCGAGGCCGGCGAGCGCCGGCGCGTAGGCGGGGTCGGCGCCGATCGCCTCCTCGAAGGCGCGGCGCGCCTCGTCGAAGGAGCCCTTCGCGAGACGGAGGAAGAAGCGCCGCCCGCGGGCGTAGCGCTCGAACGCGTCGATGCGCGGCGGCGGCGCCGGGGAGCGCGGCGCCGGGCCGCCCTTCGCCAGGCGCGCGACCGCCGACGCCGACAGCCGGTCCTGCATCGCGAAGAGGTCGTCGAGGGCGCCGTCGATCTTTTCGGACGCGACGGTCTCGCCGGTCGCGACCTCCGCGAGGCGGGAGATCACGCGCAGCCTCGGCCCCACGCGTTGATAGCCGCCGCCGAGGACCCACCGGCACGCGAGCAGCCGTCCGACCTGCACCGGGTCACCCGCCCGCGCTCTCGCTCCGATCACCCGGCCGCGCGGCACGACGGTCAGCCCCTCGACGCGCGCGAGGTCCGCCCCCAGGCTCTCCGCGATCCCGCTTCCGATCCAGTCGTCGTCGGGATTGCGCGAGAGGTTGTCGAAGTCCACGACGGCGAGGGTGTCGGGGAGCGCCGCCACGAACTCGCCCGACGCGGCGGCCCGCAGGTCCGCGAGGAACGCGGAGGCGGACGGCGGACGGCGCGCGACGTCCCGCGACAGGCCGCGGGCGAGAACGACCGCGATCTCGGGCGGCACGCCCTCGGGCACGGTCGGAGGCGGCTCGGGGGACAGGATCGCGGCGATCCGCTCGGCGGCGGTGTTTCCCGGAAAGGCCGGCCGACCCGTCAGCGCCTCGTGCAGCACCGCGGCGAGCGCGAAGAGATCCGAGCGCTCGTCGAGCGGCTCGCCCTTCAGCTGCTCGGGAGACATGTAGCCGAGCGTTCCGATCACTCCGCCCGCCTCCGTGAGGGCCGTGGCCGTGGCGGATTCGCTCCCGGTCTCCTCCCCGCCGATCAGACGCGCGATGCCGAAGTCGAGGAGCTTTGCGAGTTGATCGCCGGTGAGCATCACGTTCTCGGGCTTGATGTCGCGGTGCAGCACCCCGGCGGCGTGGGCGTGCCCGAGCGCCTCGAGGAGACACGCGGCGACGACCAGCGTCTGCGCCACGGTGAGCGGACCGCGCTCGAGCCGGTCGCGCAGCGTCTCGCCGGGCACGAACTCCATCGCGAGGAACGCGACGCCGTCGACGTCGCCGGCCTCGTAGAACGTCGCGATCGCGGGGTGCTGCAGCCGCGCGCACGCCTCGGCCTCCCGCAGGAGCCTCGCCCGGAGCTCGCCCGAGAGCGGCTGCGCGATCACCTTGATCGCCGCCGGCCGTCCGAGCGCGAGATCGCGCGCGAGGAACACCTCGCCCATGCCTCCGGCGCCGAGGCGCTTCTCGACGAGATAGTGGGAGAGCGTCTGTCCGATCACGCGTGCCGCCGCGACATAGAATTCCATCACTTTGGCGCCGGTACCTGGAAGCCGCCTCGGCCCCTACGAGATCGTGTCGCCTCTCGGCGCGGGCGGCATGGGCGAGGTCTACCGGGCGAAGGACGCGAAGCTCGGGCGCGAGATCGCGATCAAGGTGCTGCCGGCCTCCGTCGCCGAGGACCAGGCGCGCCGGCTGCGCTTCGAGCAGGAGGCCCGCTCCGCCTCGGCGCTGAATCACCCGAACATCCTGACCGTCTACGACATCGGCGAGGCCGACGGCGCGCTCTACATCGCCATGGAGCTCGTCGAGGGAAAGACCCTCCGCGAGCTGCTCGCCGCGGGAGAGCCGCTGCCGACCCGGCGCTTCCTGGATCTCGCCGTCCAGATCGCCGAGGGTCTCGCGAAGGCCCACGGCGCCGGCATCGTCCACCGCGATCTGAAGCCCGAGAACCTGATGGTCTCGAAGGACGGCTACGTCAAGATCCTCGACTTCGGGCTGGCGAAGCTGACCGAGGCGCCGGCGCAGGACGCGTCGGTCCTCCCGACCGCCGTCGTCGCGCCGACGGAGCCCGGAACGGTCATGGGCACGGCCGGCTACATGTCCCCCGAGCAGGCGAGCGGCCAGCCGGTGGACTACCGGTCGGACCAGTTCTCACTCGGCGCGATCCTCTACGAGATCGCGACGGGCCGGCGCGCCTTCCAGAGGAAGACCGGCGCCGAGACGCTCACCGCGATCATCCGCGAGGAGCCCGAGCCGCTCTCGCAGGCGGCGCCGAAGGCCCCGGCTCCGGTGCGCTGGATCGTCGAGCGCCTGCTCGCGAAAGACCCGGACGACCGCTACGCGTCGACCCGCGACCTCGCGCGCGACCTGAAGAGCATCCGCGACCACCTGACGGAGACCTCCGTCTCGGGCGCCCTCGAAGCGGCGGCGGCTCCCCCGAAGGCGCGTCGGCAGGGATGGCTCCTGCCCGCCGCGCTCGCCTTTCTCGCCGGCGCGGCGGTGGCGGTCCTGGCCGCGAAGAAGCTGGACGTCTTCGCCTCTCCCCTCCCCCGTTTTCAACGTCTCACGTTCCGCCGCGGAATGATCATTTCCTCCCGCTTCGCTCCCGACGGGAAGTCGGTCCTCTACGGGGCGACCTGGGACGGAGGCCCGGTCGAGATCTACACGACGCGATCGGAGAGCCCCGAGTCGAAATCCCTCGGCCTCCCGTCGGCGAACCTGCTCGCGGTCTCACACGGCGGGGAGCTCGCGATCTCGCTCGGCTGGCGCTATGACATCGGTTGGGAAGGAATCGGGACGCTGGCGCGTGTTCCGCTCTCCGGCGGCGCGCCGCGAGAGCTCATGGAATCGGTCGACGACGCCGATTGGTCTCCGGACGGGCAGCAGCTCGCCGTGATCCACCGCGTCGGCGATCTCGCGCGCCTCGAATACCCGATCGGCACCGTTCTCGAGGAGTTCCCCGGCTGGCTGAGCCATCCGCGCCTCTCGCCGGACGGCCGCACGATCGCATACGTGGAGCATCCGGAGCGCGGCGACAACGCAGGGCGGCTCGTCCTTCTCGACGTCGGGACCCGGAAGAAGAAGACCATCGGACCGACCTTCGGCGGATTCGCTTCGTTCGCCTGGATCTCATCCGACCGGCTGATCGCGGGAGGCGGCAACGGCATCCTCCTGAACGTCTCGCGCTCCGGCGAGGCGCGCCCCTCGTTCGCCCTCGCCGGAGGCTTCCTTCCGGAGGACGTTTCGGCCGACGGCGCTCTGCTCGCGCGGCGTTCCAACTGGAGACGCGAGATGGTGGGCGTCACGGCGGGAGGCGGCGAGCGCAACCTGACGTGGCTCGACTGGTCCTGGCCCACCTCGTTGTCGGAGGACGGCCAGATGCTCCTCTTCGACGAGCAATCCCTCGGCCGCGAGAACTACCTCTGCTACATCCGCAAGACCGACGGCTCGCCGGCCGTCCTCCTCGGCAAGGCCAAAGGGCTCAGCCTCTCCGCCGACGGACGCTCCGCCTTGACGACCAACCCCACGGCCGATCAGCTGACCATCATTCCGACGGGCGCGGGCACGCCCAAAGAACTGCCGAAGGCAGGCCTGATCTACCAGTGGGGAGAGTTCTTCCGCGACGGCCGGCGGCTCCTTCTGTGGGCGAACGAGCCGGGCCATTCCAGCCGTCTCTACCTCCAGGACACCGAAGGCGGGAAGCCGCGGCCGCTCGGTCCGGAAGGCTACGGGTTCGGGGCCGGGAAGTCGATCAGCCCGGACGGCGCGACGGCGGTCGTCGTCGGGCGCGACAACAGGATCGCGACCCTGCCGATCGCCGGAGGAGAGCCGCGGCCCGTTCCCGGCACCGTCGCCGGCGAAACGCCCCTGGCCTGGACCGCCGATGGCCGCGCGATCTACGTCGCCAGGCCGATCGGATTGCCGGCCAAGATCGACGTCGTCGACGTCGCCACCGGGGCGCGGCGTCCCTGGAAGGAGCTCGTTCCGCCCGACCCGGCCGGCGTGCTCCAGGTCGGACCCGTTCTCATCACTCCCGACGGCGCCTCGTGCGTCTACTCCTATCGGCGGGTGCTCGACGAGCTGAGCCTGGTCACGGGACTCAAGGACCTCTCGAAATGAGTCCCGGCGCCGGATCGCGCCTCGGGCCCTACGAGATCGTCGCGCCCCTCGGTGCGGGCGGCATGGGAGAGGTCTACCGGGCGAAGGACGCGAAGCTCGGGCGCGACATCGCGATCAAGGTTCTGCCCGCGTCCGTCGCGGAGGACCGCGCGCGCCGGCAGCGCTTCGAACAGGAGGCGCGGTCCGCCTCCGCCCTGAATCACCCGAACATCCTGACGATCTACGACATCGGCGAGGCCGACGGCGCGCTCTACATCGCCATGGAGCTCGTCGAGGGCAGGACCCTGCGCGAGCTCGTCGCCTCCGGGGAGCCGCTCTCGACCAAGCGCCTCCTCGATCTCGGCGTCCAGATCGCCGAGGGTCTCGCGAAGGCCCACGGCGCCGGCATCGTCCACCGCGATCTGAAGCCCGAGAATCTGATGGTCTCGAAGGACGGCTACGTCAAGATCCTCGACTTCGGTCTCGCGAAACTGACGGAACCGGCCGCTGCATCCGATGCCTCGGTTCTGCCGACGGCGGTCGCCGCGCCGACCGAACCGGGGACCGTGATGGGCACGGCCGGCTACATGTCGCCCGAGCAGGCGAGCGGCCAGCCCGTCGACTACCGGTCCGACCAGTTCTCGCTCGGCGCGATCCTCTACGAGATGGCGACGGGAAAGCGCGCCTTCCAGAGGAAGACCGGCGCCGAGACGCTCACCGCGATCATCCGCGAGGAGCCCGAGCCGCTGTCGCAGGCGGCGCCGCAAGCCCCCGCTCCCGTGCGCTGGATCGTCGAACGCCTCCTCGCCAAGGATCCCGACGATCGCTACGCCTCGACCCGCGACCTCGCCCGAGACCTCGAGAGCATCCGCGATCACCTGACCGAGACCTCGGCCTCGGGCTCGCTCGAGGCCGCCGAGCCCGTGAAAGCGCGCCGCCGCGGTTGGCTCTTGCCCGCTGCTCTCGCGCTCGTTGTCGGAGCTGCCCTGGGCACGCTCGTCCTCTCAAAGCTCGGACGCGAGGCCGCCGCTCCAATCCAGTTTCAGCAGCTGACGTTCCAGCGCGGCCAGGTTCTGTCGGCGCGGTTTGCTCCCGACGGACAGACGATCGTGTACAGCGCCGCCTGGGAGGGCCGCTCGCCCGAGGTCTTCACCACGCGGCCGGACAGCGCCGAGTCCCGGTCCCTCGGGCTCCCGGGCGCCACCGTGCTCTCGGTATCCTCGGCCGGCGAAATCGCCGTCTCGCTCAACCGCCACTTCATCATCGGCTATGAGGGCACCGGAACGCTCGCGCGCGTGCCGCTGGCAGGAGGCTCGCCCCGGGACGTGCTCGAGAGTGCGCAGGACGCCGACTGGTCGTCCGACGGAAAGGAACTGGCCGTCTGCCGGGTCGTCGGCAATCGGAGCCGGCTCGAGTACCCGATCGGCAAAGTTCTCTACGAGTCGCCCGGATGGGTCCGAAGTGTCCGAGTGTCACCGGACGGAAAACTGCTGGCGTTCGTGGACTGCCCCCAGCGCGGAAACAACGATGGTCTTCTCAAGATCATGGCGACTTCGGGCCAGTTCCATGTCACCGGCCCCTATCTGAGGAATCAGAGCGGTCCCATCGCCTGGACGCCCAAGGGGGACGAAGTCTGGTTCGGCGGTATCGAGGCGATGTCGCTCGACGGCAAGGTCCGGCCGGTCTGGACGTCCCCGAACGCGTCCATCGAAGATCTTTCCCGCGACGGCCGCGCGCTGTTCAGCGAGTCGACGGCCCGACGGGAGCTCGTCGGATTCGGCCGCGACGGAACCGCTCACAACCTCACGGCACTAAACTGGTCGTTTCCGAGCGACATTTCCCGAGACGGGGATACGGTCCTCTTCTACGAGCAGATCCGCCAGCCCCCCGGCGTCTACGTGCGGAAGATCGACGGGTCGCCTGCCGTCCGCCTGGCCGACGGCGAGGGCTACGGACTCTCTCCAGATGGACGATGGGTGCTCGGCCTCAAGCCGCCGGACCGCCGAGTGGTCCTGCTCGTCCCGACCGGCGCCGGAGAGCCGAAGACGCTGGATATCGGCAACCTCGCCTTCGCTTGGGGGAACTGGTTTCCGGACGGCCGGCGCGTTCTGATCGGAGCCAACGAGCCCGGCCGGGGACCACGCCTGTTCGTTCAGGACCTTTCCGGGGGCAAGCCCCGGCCGATCAGCCCGGAGGGGGTCTCGATCACGATGCAGGCAATCTCGCCCGACGGCCGGTCGATCGTGGCCCGCGGGCCGGACGGCCAGATCGCCATCTATCCCACGGAGCCCGGCCGCGAGCCGCAGCCCGTCCCGGGACTGGAGCCGGAAGACATGCCGCTTCGATGGACGGCCGACGGCCGCTCGCTCTATGTGACGCGGTTTTCGGCGTTGCCCGGAGTCATCGACGTCGTGGACGTCGCCAGCGGACACCGAACGCCGTGGAAGAAGTTCCAGCCGCCCGATCCGAGCGGCGTCGAGCAGGCTGGGCCGGCGATGATCTCGCCCGACGGCACCACCTACGTGTACTCGTTCCGGCGCGTGCTCGGGGATCTCTTTCTCGCAACGGGGATCAAGTGAGGACATGAGCCTCTCCGCGGGAAGCCGCCTGGGCCCTTTCGAGATTCTCGCGCCGCTCGGCGCCGGCGGGATGGGAGAGGTCTATCGCGCGCGCGATGCGAAGCTCGGGCGCGAGATCGCGGTCAAAGTCCTTCCGCCCGCCGTTGCCGAGGACCCCGGACGGCGCCAGCGCTTCGAACAGGAAGCCCGCTCGGCCTCGGCCCTGAACCATCCCAACATCCTGACCGTCTACGACATCAACGAAGCCGACGGCTCCCTCTACATCGCCATGGAGCTCGTCGAGGGAAAGACCCTCCGCGAGCTCGTCGCCTCCGGAGAGCCGCTGCCGACCAAGAGGCTCCTCGACCTCGCCGTCCAGATCGCCGAGGGCCTCGCGAAGGCACACGCCGCCGGCATCGTCCACCGCGACCTGAAGCCCGAGAACCTGATGGTTTCGAAGGACGGTTTCGTCAAGATCCTCGACTTCGGTCTCGCCAAGCTGACCGAGACGGTCTCACGGGAAGACGAGTCCGCGCTGCCCACCGCGGTCGCGCCCCCGACCGAGCCCGGCACCGTGATGGGCACGGCCGGCTACATGTCGCCCGAGCAGGCGAGCGGCCAGCCCGTCGATTTCCGGTCCGACCAGTTCTCGTTCGGCTCGATCCTCTACGAGATGGCGACCGGCCGGCGCGCGTTTCAGCGGAAGACCGGCGCCGAGACGCTCGCGGCGATCATCCGTGACGAGCCCGAGCCGCTGTCGCAGTCGGCGCCGAAGGCCCCGGCGCCCGTCCGCTGGATCGTGGAACGCTGCCTCGCGAAGGACCCCGAGGAGCGCTACGCCTCGACCAAGGACCTCGCCCGGGACTTGAGGAGCGTCCGCGATCACCTCTCGGAGACGTCGGCCTCCGGCGGGATCGCGGCGGCAACGCCCGCACGCGCGCGCTTCCGCCGGTGGCCGGCAGCCGCCGCGCTGCTCGCGGCCGGGATCGCCATCGGGATTCTCGAGCGCAACGTCTTCCCGCGACGCCCCGACTCGACGATCCGCTTCCATCGTCTGACCTTCAGCCGCGGCACGATCTTCTCCGCGCGGTTTGCGAGAGACGGCCAGACGATCTACTACAGCGCCGCGTGGGAGGGCGGGCCTCTCCGGATCTACTCGACCCGGGCCGACAGCCAGCAGTCCCGGTCGGTCGAGATGCCGCCGGCCGCCGTGCTCGCGATCTCGTCCGCGGGCGAGATGGCGGTGTCGCTCGGGCACCACGAGACGGTCGGGTTCGAGGCGCGCGGCACGCTCGCGCGCGCGCCGCTCGGAGGCGGGGCGCCTCGCGAAGTCCTGGACAACGTTCTGGACGCCGACTGGTCGCCCGACGGACAGTCGCTCGCCGTCTCGCACGTCGTCGACGGGCGGTATCGGCTCGAGTACCCGATCGGGAAAGTGCTCTACCAGGCGCCGGTCTGGCTCTCCCACGTGCGCGTCTCTCCGGACGGAAAGCTCGTCGCGTTCCTGGACCACCCGGAGATCGGCGACAACCTCGGGGTGCTCAGGGTCGTGGATACGAGCGGCCATGTCCGGCTGACGGGACCCGCGGACCGGATCTCGCTCGGCTGGTCCCCTCACGGCGACGAGATCTGGACGAGCGTCCCGCTCGAAGCGACGTCGCTCTCCGGAAAGACGCGGACGCTCTGGGCATCGTCCAGCCGCCTCGACCGCATCGCCGACGTCGCCCCCGACGGGCGCGTCCTCTTCCTGCGCGCCTCGTCGCGGCGCGAGATCGTCGGCGTGGACGCCGCCGGCCAGGCGAAGAACCTGACGTGGTTCGACTGGTGCTACCCCTCCGACGTCTCGGGAGCGACGCGGACCGCGCTCTTCGACGTCCAGAGCATGGACACCTCGCAGGTGTTCGTGCGGAAGTTCGACGGCTCCGCCGCCGTCCACCTCGCCGACGGGAAGTCCTTCGCCTTCTCGCCGGACGGCCGCTACGCACTCGCGGTGACGAGATTGGGCCTCAATCGTCTCCTGCTCGTTCCGACGGGCGCCGGCGAGCCGAGCACCCTCCTCGAGAGCCCGATGAGCATCCAATGGGCGAGCTTCTCGCCGGACGGCCGGCGCGTGGTCGTCTCCGGAATCGAGCCGGGTCACGGTACGCGGATGTACGTCTTCGACATGCCGTCGGGAAAGCCGCGACCGATCGGCCCCGAGGGGGTCCTGGCCGCTCCGGGCCACGCGATATCGCCCGACGGTTCCCGGATCGCCGCGTCCGGCCGCAGTGGAATCGATCTCTATCCGCTGGACGGAGGCGGGGCGCAGCCTCTCGCGGGAGCCCAGCCGAACGAGGTACCGGTGCGCTGGACGCGGGAGGGGATCTACGTCTACCGGCCCGATCTGCCGGGACACCTCGACGTCATCGACGTCGCGACCGGTGGACGTCGCGTCTGGAAGGAAGTCGTCCCGCCCGATCCCGCCGGCGTCATGCAGATCGAGCCGTTCGTCATGGCAGAAGACGGCTCGATCTATCTCTACTCCTACCGACGCATCCTCGACGAGCTCGAGCTGATGACCGGGGTGCGCTGACGGATTTCCCGCCAGAAAAACGGGACGGGCGGCCCCTCGCCGCGTCCGTCCCGATCCGTCCGAGGAGTCTGGCGTCCGCTACTGAGGGTGGTTCTCGCTCGTCGCCGCTCAGTCGCGCTCGCCGCGTCCCGGCTCCGGAAGCCGAGGTGTCGGCACCCGGCCATCAAAGACCGACGGAGACCGACACCGCCCCGCGGCCGTGCAGATCGCGAGGAGCGATTCCGCCTTCTCGTCGAGGATCCGCACGGCGCGGACGTCCATGGCGACGGCCATGGCCTGTCCGAGATCCCTTCGCGAATCTTCCGGCAGGGCCTCCCACCCCGATCGGGTCACGAGCACGGCCGCCGCCTCGCTCTGCCAGGAGAAGATCAGCCCCGATTGCCGGTAGGGCAGGACCTTGAGCCTCGCGGCCTCGACGTCCTCCGGCGGAAAGCCCTCGTCGCGTTTCGGCTCGGATTCCCGTTCCCGGGACAGGAGGAGCGAGAGCATCACGGCGACGAGCCCGGCCGGCAGGATCCACCACACTCTCGTCGCGACGAGCTCGTGAATCGATGCGCGCCTGCGCACGGCGCCCTCAAAACGCGACCTGAACCTGCCCGACGAACCGCCTCGGCGGAATGACGTGGGTCCCGCCGAACGTCGAAAGGACGTTGTAGAGGCCCTGCACGTTGGTCGCGTTCAGGATCATGAACTGCAGCTGCAGCGGGACCGCGATCTTGTTCAGGTCGTAGCCCACCTGGAAATCGACGGTCGTCCTCGCTTTGATGCGATTCGGATCGAGGCCCGTGTTGGCATGGTTGAAGTTGATGTAAGGAATCGCGAAGGCGTTGTCGGGATCCCCGATGAGGTCCTCCGGTCCGACGTCGGCCACGAGGCCGGAGTCGTAACGGACGTTCGTGCCGAGCCAGAGGCCCGTCTTCAGGACGTCATAGTAGAGACCGAGCTGGACCTGGAGCTTCTGGTCGTGGTCGATGAGGAACGGGCCGCTCGTGATGGTGTCGAGATCCGAAGAGTCGAGGAACAGACCGCCCGTAAAGGGCGGCACGTATTCGGCGTGGACGTGCCCGGCGGAGACGAAGCCGCGGAACCCGTCGGTCGGCGCAAGGTCGAGCCGTGCGTCCCAGCCGTTGTAGCTGCCGCTCTGGAAGGAGAGTGGGAACACGATGCCGGTGTTGAAGAACTGGTCCTGGTCGCCCGCGTTCTTCGTGTTCCTCCACCAGAAATCGACGTCGAGCCGCACGCGAGATCCGAGGGCCTGCTGGAAGCCCACGGTATACGCGTTCTGGCGCTCGGACTGGACCTTGAGCTCGCCGCCGCCGAGCTCCCGCGATTCCTGGACGATCGGCGGCACCAGCGCGGCCGCCGCGGCCGAGCTGCTGAGCAGAATGTTCTCGAACTCGGGCGTGTACAGGATCCGGCTGTAGGTCGCGCGAAAAACCGTTCCGGTCGCGGGCAGGTAATACGCGAGCCCGAGGCGGGGCGACCACTGCACGTTCGTCGAGGGAAGATTGTTGTTCTCATAGCGGACCCCGATGTTGGCGGTCAGGTTCTTCCACTGGATCTGATCCTGCAGGTAGATCGCGTAGTACTTGTCGGTGCTCGAATCGGAGAACACGAACTGGTGCCCGCCTCGCGTGAGATCGTAGGGCGCGATGTTCGGGTTGTAGTCGGGGGACGACGGATCGTTGAAGGTCGGATCCGTGATCCCGAAGCGGAAGAACTCCTGCATCGGATACGCCTTGTACGTGCCCCCGAACTTGAAGGTGTTGATTCCGACCGTCTGGGTGTAGGACGCGGCCGCTCCGAAGTTGTCGAGCGAGCGGTTCGAGTCGGCCGTCACCGGCGTGTCGCCCGCGGACGGATAGAGCGTGAAGCGGGCCAGCCTCGCGAAGGCCGTGGCGTCGATGATCCCGGACGACGACACCACCTTCTGCCAGCCGAAGTTGTAGTTCTGGTCGTAGGTCTCGACCCGCTGCGCCTGGCCGGCCGCCTCCTGGGTGAAGGTGTTGGTGACGTCGCGGTCGGTCCGCCCGAGGAGCGCCGTCAGGCGAAAGGCGTCGGAATGGTCGGGAGACGTGGAATCGAGGCGGATGAAGCCCCTCTGCGTGTTCCCGTCGTTGTGGAAGTTGTCGAAGTTGACCGGATCCGTGAAGTAGTCGGAGCCCGCGCCGTTGAACGAGGCGAACCATCCGAGGGTCTCGGAGCCTCCGCCGGCGGACACGCCCCCCTGGTAGGTGTCGAAGGTCCCGTACGTGCCGTTGACGTACCCCTTGAACGGTGAGCCGAGACCCGACTTCGTCGTCATGTTGATCACGGCGCCGATCTTCTCGCCGTACTCCGCCGGGACGTTCCCGTAGATGACCTCGATCGCCTGGGCGATGCCCGGGTCGATCGAGTTCGAGAACGTGACGCCGGTCTGGTCGGCGATCGTCTGGCCGTCGATGACGTACTCGCTCTGGCTGTGCGCGCCCTGGAAGTGGTAGCGGCCGTTCTCGTCCATCGCGAAGCCGGGGGTCGAGGTCACGATCTCCTCCATCGCCCGCATCGGAACGGCCGCCGGCGCCCGCTGGATAAAGGACTTGTCGATGTCGACATGCGAGGTGGTCGTGTCGGTCTCGAGCTGGGCGATCGCCGGCTCGGCCATGACGCTCACCTCTTCCTTGACGGACGGGATGTCGAGCTTGATCTCCAGCGAGATGGGAAGCGTGGTGCGGACCTCGACCTTCTGGTGCACGGGAGCGAATCCCTGGGTGTCGATGTGGAGCTCGTACGGATTGAACGGCACGTTGAAGAAGAGGAACGTCCCGTCCCGGCCGGTCGTCGTCTCCGCCTTGAAGCCGGAGATGTCGTTTCGGAGCAGAACGAGAACGGCGGCCATCGGCTTTCCGTCGGGACCGACGACGGTGCCTTTCACCGTGCCCGCATTGATCACCGCGTGGACGGCGTTTGCAAGGAGAAGGAACTGCGCGGCCGCGACGGCGGCCGCGAGGAAACGCATGGGGCGTGTCGCCATGGAAGGCTCTCCTCGAAGTGGACGAGGCGTGACGCGATGCGACTTCCGCCCCCGCGGAGGCGGGCCTCGGCCGGTTTGTGTTTCTTCGGGGCTAGAGGAGAGCGGGCGGACCGCGGGATCCGTGGGACTCGACGGCGACGGGACGGAGCGCAGGTGCCGCGGCGGTGGCATGGAAGCATGCGAGCGCGAGCGGTGCCTCGCGGCAGATTTCGGGCGTGACGCCGGCGGATCGCTGACCCTGGCAGGCGAGGCAGGCGTCGTCCTTGACGACGACGGCGGAGTGCCAGTGCGCGGAGTGCGAGAGAGGACTGTGGCCGGAGAGGACGCGCTCGCCCGAACCGTCCGCGCCGAACGCGGCGAGGTCCTCGTGGTGGTGCAGCCCGGCTCCGCCGAGCGCACCGAACAGCACGAGACCGGCGGCGAGTCGCCGGAGGAGCCCTCGGCGGGTGCTCATGACGCGAACAGCTTAGGGAAACGCCGGCCCGGCGTCAATCGATTCGAGCTACTCGATCTTCTTGATCGCCGCCTCCGCCGCCCAGCGGATCCGCGGGTGCTCGGCGAGCTTCTTCAGCACAGGCAGCGCCGGCGTCGCCGCCGGCTTGCCGATCGCGCCCAGCGCCGAGGCGCACGCGCGCAGCACCGGAATCTGGTCCTCCTTGACCGAGCAGGCGGCGATCAGCGCCGGAACGGCCGGCGCCGCGTCCCTGCCGATCGCGGCGATCGCGTTGCCCGTCATCATGCGCACGTTCGGGTCCGGGTCCTTCAGCGCCTTCTCGAGCGCGGGCAGGGCGGGGAGCGCCGCCGGGCCCTCGTCCCTCAGCGCCAGCGCGGCGAGGCCGCGGGTCGTCGGGTCCGGATTGGAGAGTGCCTTCACCAGGTCCTGGACCGAGCCGGACGGCGTCTTCGGCTCCTGCACCCTCGCCGCCGCCGCCCACGCGGCCGCGCCCGTCTTCGCGAGAACGATGTCGTCGACGCCGACGTTGTATCCGCTCGACGCCTCGCGCTTGCCCGTGCAGACGAGCGTCAGCGTGTGGCGGCCCTTCGTCAGACGCGGCCAGCCGATCTGGAAGTCGGCGCCGACGTAGGTCTCGTAGGCGTAGCCGTCGAACTCGGTCTGCGGGCGCACGTCCGCGCCGGGCTCGTGCTCGAGCACCGGAGCGACCGGCGCCTTGCCGTCGAGCAGCGCCGTGTAGACGCCGTAGTCGGAACCCTGCGCCATCTGCGCGTACAGCTCGTAGTCGCCGGCCTCGGGCACGTCGAACGGAATCGTGACCTTCGACCCGGGGCCCTTGCCCTCGAACACGACCACGTCCTTCGACCAGAAGAGATCGGGAAACACGGAGACCTTGCCGTTCTCGGCCTTGATCTCCGGCATGGCGTTCTCGACCTCGATCTGCAGCGCGTTGCCCTGCGGGAGGCGGGCAGATCCGTACGGCACCGGCGGCTGATCCTGGGCGATCCCCTCCTGGTACCAGAAGGCGACGCTCGAGTAGAGATCGACCCGCTCGCCGAAGCCCGACTTCACCGATCCGTCCGCGTTGAAGGTCCAGCCCTTGTGCTCGATCTCGACCTTCAGCGACTTCTGGAACGGCACCGGATCCACGAGGTGCCACCGGTAGGCGGTCATGCGCGATCCCAGGCCCGTGCCCTCCGCGACCGTGCAGCCGTAGAACGGCGCGTCGTTGACGTGGAGGCCCCACGCGTCGTTGAAGTAGTCCTCCGAGCCCGTGCCCTCGATCGACGGGTACTTCTCGCCGTCGACCCAGAAGAAGTCGTCGCCCTCGCCGAACCAGCCGGCCTCCGCCTGCACGACCGAGAGCACGGTGCCGACGTAGTGGCCCTTGCCCGTCACGCTCAGGAACTCGTACGGCTTCCCGTCCGCCGGCGCCGGAAGCGCCTGACGGTAGCGCGCGTGGAAGTACGGCGTGTTCGCCGGCAGCGACGGGAGCTTCTCCCAGTCGACGTGGTAGTAGAGGTTCGCGACGCGGCGGTGGCCCTCGTTGGTGATCGTGATCCGGCAGGACTTCCGGAACGGCATCGGCCAGTAGCTGTTGCGCGCGCGGCCGTCCGAGCTGTCGACGACCATCGCGGACTTCACCTTCGCCTCGAAGCCGTGGCCGACCGCGAAGAAGTCGCCGACCGGCGCGTCGACGCTCGGCACGGAGCTGCCGTCGTAATAGACGCGGAGGCGCAGCAGGCGCGGCCAGCCGTACTCGTTGTCGGCGATCGTCACCCACAGGTGCGTCACGACGCCGGGCCCCGTCAGATCGGCGAGCACCTGCGTCTCGCCGGGGATCGGCCGCTTGCTGTCGTCGTTCGAGTTCCAGTCGGGATTGTTCGACGACGACCGGTGTGCCGAGAAATCCTTCGGCACGAGGAGACCGTAGGGATCGGGAAGACCCTGCGGCTCCTGCGCGCCGGAAGCGGCGGTGAAGACGCCGGGGAGGGCGCCGAGGAGCACACAGAGTCCCGCCTTCGAGAATCGCGATCTCATGGATCCTCCGTTCCGGGTATCCTATCGCCCCCATGAAGACCATCCTCGCGCTCGTTTTTCTCGCGGCGGCCTCCACCGCGCTCGCGGATGACCCCGTGATCGTCGGCGCCGGCGACATCGCCGACTGCACGCAGCTCGCGGGCGCCGAGAAGACGGCCGCCCTCCTCGATCGCGTGGCGGGCACCGTCTTCACGCTCGGCGACAACGCGTACCCGAGCGGCACCCCGCAGCAGTTCGCCGACTGTTACGGCAAGACCTGGGGACGCCACAAGGCCCGCACGCGGCCCGCCGCCGGCAACCACGACTACCGCACGCCGTACGCGAGCGGCTACTTCGGATACTTCGGCGACGCCGCCGGCGAAGCCGGCAAGGGCTGGTACGGCTACGGCGTCGGCGGCTGGCACGTCGTGGTCCTCAACAGCAACTGCGCCGAGATCGGCGGCTGTCAACGGGGCTCGAAGCAGGAGAAGTGGCTGCGCGAGGACCTCGCGGCGCATCCCGCTCCGTGCATCGCCGCGATGTGGCACCACCCGCGCTTCTCCTCCGGCGCCGAGCACGGCAACGATCCCACGGTGCGGGACCTCTGGAAGGCGCTCACCGACGCCGGCGCCGACCTCGTCGTGGCCGGGCACGAGCACGTCTACGAGCGCTTCGCGCCGCAGACCGCCGACGGCGAGGCGGATCCCGAGCACGGGCTCCGCGCGTTCACGGTCGGGACGGGCGGCCGCGAGCTCTACGCCTGGGGACGGATCAAGCCGAACAGCGAGATCCGCGACAACAAGACGTTCGGCGTCCTGAAGCTGACGCTGCATCCGGACTCGTACGACTGGGAGTTCCTGCCCGTCGAGGGCGGGACGTTCACCGACAGCGGCACCGCGAAGTGCCACGCGAAGGCCGCCGTCCCAAAACCGGAGACGGGGGCCGCCCGATGAGCGATCCGCACCTGAAGGAAACCAGGAACGTCCAGCCCGGATCGGACGGCTGCGAGGAGTGCCTGAAGATGGGCGACTCGTGGGTCCACCTCCGGCTCTGCCTCTCCTGCGGCCACGTCGGCTGCTGCGACTCCTCGAAGAACAAGCACGCGACGAAGCACTTCCGGGCGACGAAGCATCCCATCGTCCGCTCCCTCGAGCCGGGCGAGGACTGGCGCTGGTGCTACATCGACGAGGACTACGCCTGACCCGGCGCGCCGCCGGCGTCAGAACGCGTACGTCAGCCCGGCGGTGACCGGAAGACTCGAATACCAGCTTCCCCTGTAGAAGTAGCAGCCGGCCGAGTCGCAGAAGGCCGGGTCGGTGGCGCGGCCGAGGTTGCCGTACGTGTTGTCCCACTTGACGTCCGCGCGGACGGCGAAATGCGGGCTCACGAAGGCCTTGATCCCCACCCCGACGACCACCGTGAAGTTGGTCCCCCCGAACGACGAGCCCGTGCTCGACCCGCCCATCCCGAGAGTCCCGTACGCCTGAAACGCTCCTCGGTGGAAATACCAGAGGCTGTCGATCTCGAAGATGTTCATGACCACGGTGCGGATCGGCGTCGGCGGCGAGCCCGTGAACTGCTGGGCCGGGTTCGTCTGCGACCAGGACAGCTCGACGCCGAGCAGAGGGCTCGCGTTGGCTCCGACGGCGAGCCCGTACATCGGCGCGTTTCCGAATCCGACCTCCGCGGGTGGCGCGGACGGGGTCTTGTAGAGATAGGGCACGGTGATCGCGTTCCACCCGCCGCCGAAGAGGGTGATCTGCCACGGACCGGCCGGGTCGGCACCCGCCGTCTGTGCCGAGGCGCCCGCAGCGAGGAGGATCGTCGAGAGGGCCGTCAGGAGAACGCCCCGGACGAGCCTGCGTCGTCTCCCTCGATCCGTCGTCGTGATACGGCGCTCCGGGCCCGTACCGCCTGTGTTTGAAAGGGTCGTCGTACCCACCCACCGGGGTGTCAGGGAGCCGCAGAAAGCGACCCCTGCCCTTCGGCTGCGGCCGCCGCCGGTCATCGGATCGCCAGGCCTGCCGCCGGGACCGGCATGTCTCCCGAAGAACTGCCTCCGA
>Ga0335076_10000638_pt1 | contig 32659 bp, 26 predicted proteins | sample Lox_Sample_25_FD_206717 | JGI IMG/M metagenome (GOLD analysis project Ga0335076, IMG submission 206717) | Soil microbial communities from Loxahatchee National Wildlife Refuge, Florida, United States - Lox_Sample_2.5 | ecosystem: Environmental > Terrestrial > Soil > Wetlands | place: USA...
GCGGATGGTGCGCCTCGCAGAGCCGCATTGCATGCGGACAGCGCGCGTAGTAGCCGCAGCCGATCGGCGGCGAGAAGAGATCCGGCGGCGCGCCTTCGATCGGCCGCAGGCCCTCCGTTCGGGACGTGCCCCGGCTCGGCATCGCGGCGCGCAGGCCGAGCGTATACGGGTGCGCGCAGCGGTAGAAGAGATCCTCGGCGCTCGCCTGCTCGACGATCTCCCCCGCATACATCACCGCGACCTCGTCGGCCATGCGCGCGACGACGCCGAGATCGTGCGTGATCAGCACGATCGCCATGCCGTTCTTGCGTTGCAGCTCCTGCAAGAGATCGAGGATCTGCGCCTGCGTCGTCACGTCGAGTGCGGTCGTCGGCTCGTCGGCGATCAAGATGTCGGGCTCGCACGCGATCGCCATCGCGATCATCGTGCGCTGCAGCATGCCGCCCGAGAACGAGAACGGGTACTCCCGCGCGCGGCGCTCCGGCTCAGGAATGTGCACGAGCGCGAGCAGCTCGACGGCACGCGCGAGCGCGCGGCTTCGCGAGTAACCGCGGTGCACGCGGAGCGTCTCCGCGATTTGCTCGCCGACTCGCATCGTCGGGTTCAGCGAGCTCATCGGGTCCTGGAAGATCATGCCGATTCGATTGCCGCGCACGTCGTCGCCGGCGACGATTCTGCTCCGCAGGATGTCGACGCCGGCGAAGAGCGCGGTCCCGCGCGTGATCCGCCCGGGCGGTATAGGGATCAGCCCCATGATGCTCTGCACCGTCACGGACTTCCCGCAGCCGGACTCGCCGACGATCGCGAGTGTCTTGCCGGCCGCGACCGCGAAGCTCGCGCCGCGAACGGCCTTGACGATGCCGCCGTGCGTCGCGAACTCGACGTGCAGATCGGCGACCTCGAGCACGGGTTTTGCCGCGACGTCGGCGCGCGCGCTCATTCGCGTCCCCGCATACGCACGTCGAGCGCGTCGCGCAAACCGTCGCCGAGCAGGTTGAACGCGAGCACCGTCACGCTGATGAACAACGCCGGGAACAGCAGCTCGTGCGGGTGCGCCAGCATGGTCTTGATGCCCTCGTTGCTCATGCTGCCCCACGACGGCGTCGGCGGCGCGACGCCCATGCCGATGAACGACAGGAACGCCTCCGTGAAGATCACGCGCGGCACCTCGAACGTCAGCGTCACGAGGATGACGCCGATCGTGTTCGGGATCATGTGTCGAAGCACGAGGTACCCGGTCTTCGCGCCGAGCAGCCGCGACGCGCCGATGTAGCCCTCGTTGCGGATTTGGAGAATTTGGCCGCGCACGAGCCGCGCCTCGGACGGCCAGCTGAGGAGAACGAGCGCGACGAGCATCGGAAAGATGCCGCTTTCGCCGGGACCGATGCCGAACGCGATCTTGAACAGGATCATGAATAGCAGGAACGGCAACGCGACGACGAAGTCCGCGAATCTCATCAGCGCCTGGTCGACGCGCCCGCCCGCGAAGCCGGCCGCACTGCCGTAGACGATTCCGACCAGCATGAAGAGGAGCGGCGCGAGCACGCCGATGAACAGCGAGATCCGCGCGCCGTGCATGAGTCGCGAAAGCATGTCGCGGCCGAGGTAGTCCGTGCCGAACGGGTGGTATGGCAGCGCGACGCCGTCGCCCACGCGCGCGAGTGCCGCGTCCGCGAGCCAGCCGCGCTGTTGTGCGTCGGCGGCGCTGATCACGAGCGCGGGCTCGACGACGAGCACCGCGTAGCCCTTGGACTCGGCGCCGCCGGCGTCGACCGCGACGACCGAGTACCAGTAGCGCGTCGCGTGCAGATCGAACCGATCTTCGAAGCTCACGCGCCGTGGATCGAAGATCTCCACGAGCGGCAAGCCTAGCGCCGCGTCGGGGCTCGGATCGTAGACGTTGCGATAGACGTGATAGCCGGCTGCGCCGGCCGCGGGCTCCCAGATCAGCCGCACGGATTGCGTCGTGGCGGCGTCGGCGAGGCGCAGCCTCCGGGGCACGGCGGGCCCGTCGGTCGGCAGCGTCGCGACCGTCACGCCGGGCCAGGCCACGAACGGGTCGACGATCCGCGCACGAGTGGGCAGCCGCGGGGCCTGGCTGATCTGGTCGAGGTCCTGGGCGGCCGGATCGGCTCGCCAGACCCAAGGACCGGCGACGGCAAACAGCGCGAGCGCGACGATGCTCCAGAGCGACGCCATCGCACGCGCGTTGCGGCGCAGGCGTTGCCAAGCGTCTTGCCAATAGGACAGCGACGGCCGCGGCAACGCGTGGCGCTCGCGTGCGCCCTCGGCTCTCGAAAAGTCCTCGCGCGTCGGTTGGAACTCGGCGGCGCTCACTCGAGCGTCACCCGCGGATCGATGAAGCCGTACAAGATGTCGACGAATATCACCATGAGCACGAGGAACGCGCCGTAGAACACCGTGGTGCCCATGATCACGGTGTAGTCGAGCTGCTGAACCGCGTCGACGAAATATCGGCCGAGGCCCGGGATCGCGAACACGAGCTCGACGACGAACCCGCCCGTCGTGATCAACGCGATCTGCGGGCCGAGCACGGTGACGACCGGCAGGATCGCGTTACGCAACTGGTGCTTCAGGAAGATTTGCGTCGGCGTGAGACCCTTCGCGCGCGCGGTGCGCACGAAATCCGAGCTCGTGATCTCGAGCATCGACGCGCGCATGAGCCGCGTGAGGTAAGCCATCGTGCTCAGGCCGAGCACCAGCGACGGCACGAGCATGTGCCAGAGGGTCCCCCAGCCCGCGACCGGCAGCAGGGAGCGGCCGAACATCGAGTTCAGCGTGACGAGCCCAAGCTGGCTCAGCGCCGCGATCACGAAGCTCGGAACCGAGATGCCGACGATCACGAAGAACATGATGACGACGTCGGGCAGGCGGTTGCGATACAGCGCGGTGAGCGCGCCCCAGAGGATTCCGCCGAGCGTCGCGACCGCCAGCGCGAGGATGCCGAGCGTCGCGGAGACGGGGAAGTTCTCGCGGATGATGTCGTTGACGCGCCTATTTTCCTGCGTGTACGAGAGGCCGAAGTCCCCGCGCAGCATCCCGCCGATGTAGAGCTCGTACTGCTCGAGCAGCGGCCGATCGAGGCCATAGCGGGCCTTGAGATTCGCGCGGATCTCTTCGTTCGCGAGCTTGTCGCCGCGCAGTGGATCGCCCGGAACCGCATGCATCGCGACGAACGTCGCGGTCGCGATGAACCACACCGTGATCGCACCCTGGACGAGCCGCTTGAGTATGTAGACGAGCACGATTCGCTAACGGCCTTCGGTCAGATATGCGTACACATAGTCGGTCGAAGCGCCGATCGAGCGGCGGCCGACGCCCTTCAAGCGCGCGTCCTGCACGTACATCACGCCGCGCTCGTAGGACATGATGATCACGGCGTCCTCGATGAGGATCCGTTGGATCTCGGCGAACGCGGCGAAGCGCACATGCGGGTCGAGCGACTGCTGTGCGATCCTGACCTGCGCGTCGAGCTGCGGGTTCTTGTACGCGCCGTTGTTGTTCGCGTTCCAGGAGGCGAAGAGATCGGCGAACGACAGCAGGTCGTCGTAGTCGGCGCTCCAACCGAACAGCGTGATGTCGAAGTCGCCTTCCTCCTGCTTGGCGAGCCGCTGCTTGAAGTTCTGGCGGTCGATCCGTACGTCGAGCCCCAGCGTGCGGCGCAGGTATTCCTGCGTGTACTCGGAGTACGAGATCGCGGGCTCCTGGTCGTCGACGAGCAGCACGAGCGGCGGCAGCTCGGTCACGCCGAGATCGCGCTTCGCGAGCTCGAGCTCCGCGCGCGCCGCGGCGACATCGGTCTTGACCGGCGGCGGCGGATATTCCTGCCGGAACAGCCCGTGCTCGCCCTTCAGGAACGACGGAAACAGCGACTCGGCCACCGTGTAGCTCGGCGTCTTCAGCACCTTGTAGACGAGCTCGGCCGGGTCGTTCGCGAGCTGCAGCGCGCGGCGGAAATGGTAGTTCGTCGTGACGTGCCCCGGCCGGAAATTCAGCTCCAGGAACCAGATGCTGCCGTCGTTGTAGCGATGCAGCGGCCAGCGGTGCCTCAAGATCCCGTCGAGCGCCTCGCCCGGCAGATAGTCGACGTCGACGACCCGGCCGTCCTGAAACAGGTTCAGGCGCGCGACCGCGTCGCGGGTGATGTAGGCGATGTCGATCACGTTGAGCCAGACGCGGCCGCGGTCCCAGTACGTCGGGTTCTTCTCCATTCTCAAGCTCGCGCCGTGCACCCAGCGCGTGATCTTGAATGGCCCGTTGTAGAGGAGGTCGTCGGCGTCGGCCGCATAACGGCCGTTGCGGCTGCGATAGAAGTCCTCGCGCACGGGCAGGTACGTCTGCGACGCGACGAGCTTGTCGAAGAACGCGATCGGATTCTCGAACTCGACCTCGAGCACGCGATCGCCGACGGCTCTCACGCCGAGGTCCTCGACCGGGCGCTGTCCGCGATTGATCGCCTCGCCGTTCTTCACGGGATACAAGATGAACGCGTAGGGCGACGCGGTCTTGGGATCCACGGCCGTGCGCCACGCGAACACGAAGTCGTGAGCGGTGACCGGCTTGCCGTCGCTCCAGCGCGCGTCGGCGCGCAGCCAGAACGTCGCGCCGGTCGTGCGCACGTCCCAGCGCTCCGCGACGCCGGGCTGAAGGTCGCCGCTCGGGCCATAGCGCAGCAGACCTTCGAGGACGTGGTCGGCGATCATGATGCTGTATTGATCTTTCATCCGCGTCGAATCGAGATTCGGCGGCTCGTCGCGAATCGATGTCGTGATCGTGCGCGACGCAAAGTCGACGGCGGGCAGCGGCGCGGCGCCGTTGTTCGTGAGCGACGACGCCCAGCCGAGCAGATTCAGCAGCAGCACGAGCCCCAAGACTCCGCCGCCGCCGAGCACGAGCAACTGGCGCAGAGCCGCCCGGCTCATCGGATCGCGGTTCGGGATGGGTCGCTCGGGCAAGCTCGGAGTCCGGCTCGGGCGACGCGTGCGCGTCAGCCGCTCGCGCGCGCGTCCATCTGCGCGCACCGCGACTTTTTCAGATGCACGAGCAACAGCGAGATCGCGGCCGGGGTCATGCCCGAGATCCGCGCGGCCTGGCCGATGTCGTGCGGGCGGATCCGGCCGAGCTTCTCGCGGATCTCGTTGGATAATCCATGGACGCGCGCGTAGTCGAGATCGACGGGCAGCGCGGTCCCGTCGTGGCGCCGCTGCTGCTCGATCTCGTCGCGTTGGCGCGCGACGTAACCCGCGTAGTGCGCCTCGATCTCGAGGCTGCCGATCCATTGCTCGGCGGCCTCGGGCTCAACATCCGCGAGCGCGGCCGATTCGCCGACGCGCGCCAGCGTCACGACGTCGCGGTACGTCAGCTCGGGCCGGCGCAGCAGCGCGTACGCGCTCGTGTCGCGCGCGAGCGGAGCGAGAGCGCTGTCGGCCGCGACGTCGGTCGGCCGCACGACGACGTCGCTCAAGCGCGCGGCCTCGGCGGTAAGCCATTCGCGCCGCGCCTCGAACGCGCGCCAGCGCTCGTCGCCGACGACGCCGAGCTCACGGCCCTTCGGCGTGAGCCTGAGATCGGCGTTGTCCTCGCGCAGGCTCAAGCGGTACTCGGCGCGGCTCGTGAACATCCGGTATGGCTCGCTCGCACCGCGCGTGACGAGGTCGTCGATCAGCACGCCGATGTACGCGTCCTCACGGCGCGGGTACCACGGCTCGCGCTCGGCGACGGCGAGACCCGCATTGAGCCCCGCGACGAGGCCTTGTGCGGCGGCCTCCTCGTAGCCCGTCGTGCCGTTGATCTGGCCCGCGAAGTACAAGCCCTCGATCGCCTTCGTCTCGAGCGAGCTCTTGAGGTCGCGCGGGTCGAAGAAGTCGTACTCGATCGCGTACCCCGGTCGCGTCACGTGCGCGTTCTCGAATCCGGGGATCGAGCGCACGAGGTCGAGCTGCACGTCGAACGGCAGCGAGGTGGAGATGCCGTTCGGGTAGATTTCGAACGTGTCGAGCCCCTCGGGCTCGATGAAGATCTGGTGCCGCGAACGACCGGCGAAACGCACCACCTTGTCCTCGATCGACGGGCAATAGCGCGGGCCGACGCCCTCGATCACGCCGGTGTAGAGCGGCGAGCGGTCGAGCCCCGCACGAATGATCTCGTGCGTGCGCTCGGTCGTGTGCGTGATGTGGCACGGCACCTGGCGCGGGTGCTGCGCGCGGGATCCCAAGAACGAGAACACCGGCGTCGGCTCGTCGCCGGGCTGCGCGGCGAGGCTCGTGTAGTCGATCGTGCGGCCGTCGATCCGCGGCGGCGTGCCGGTCTTGAGCCGCCCGACCGCGAGGCCGAGATCGCGCAGACCGCGCGCGAGCCCGATCGATGCGGGGTCGCCCGCGCGGCCGCCCGAGTAATTCGTCTCGCCGACGTGGATCTTGCCGTCGAGGAACGTGCCGACCGTGAGCACGACGGCGCGCGCCGCGATCTTGATCCCGGTCTGCGTCACCACGCCGCGCACGCGCGCGCCGTCGAGCTTGAGGCCGTCCACGTTCTGCTGCAGCAGCGTGAGGTTCGGCTCGGCGTCGAGCAGCGCGCGGATCGCGCGCTTGTAGAGCACGCGGTCCGCCTGCGCGCGCGTCGCGCGCACGGCCGGCCCTTTGCTGGCGTTCAGGATCCTGAAATGGATCCCGGCGCGATCGATCGCGCGCGCCATCGCGCCGCCGAGCGCGTCGATCTCCTTCGCAAGGTGGCCCTTGCCGATCCCGCCGATCGCGGGATTGCAGCTCATCGCGCCGAGCGTCTCGAGGTTCTGGGTGAGCAGCAGCGTCCGAACGCCCAAGCGCGCCGCGGCGAGCGCGGCCTCGGTGCCGGCGTGGCCGCCGCCGACCACGATGCAGTCGTAACGCGTGGGATAGTCCATGGCGCGACCGATTTTAGGGTCAGCGCCTGGGGGTGGCCAGCGCCCGCGCCGTGTTTAGCGTCGACTCACACCTTTTTCGAGCGTTTGCAAAATTTACAAAGCCGCCCCTTCCCCTTTAGCGCGGGGCGATAGCTCTGTCCGGCGCCCGCGGACCGCTCGAAGCGGCCGCGCACGTGTCCGACTAGCAGGCGCTTCGTCAGCCGCCCGGCGCGTCGCGGGAACCGAGCTTTGGCATCTCGGTTGACCTTCGCTTCCCGGTGTCCTCGGGCTCGCCGTTCGTCGTGCCAGAGGACTTTCCGCGCGGCTTGCGGGACTTCGCCGCGTCCGCCGCGGCCCATTTGCGGTCGGCGTTCGCCGGCGGCTTGTCCGGCAGCCCACTCGCCGGGGCGTCACTCGCGGGAAACGACTCGCGCACCGATTCGTCGACGCGCTGGTTGTCCGTGCGCGGCGCCGCGCCGAGCAGTCGTTCGGCCTCGAGCCAATGTCGCTCGGCATCGCCTTCCGGCTTGCCGCGCTGCTCCCAAAGCGAGTACGCGAGGTCGCGCACTGCCTGGGGATCCGGTTGCCTATTCATCCTGAGGTCCCTCCTGTGCAACGAGACGAGAAATGCACTTCCCATGCCAGTGAAGATTAGCCCCTGCAATCGGCGGCTCGATCCCCACGTCCGCCGATATGGCGGCGGCATGACGCCGCAGCGGACTGGCAAACTTGGAAGCCCTCGGCGAACATGCGCCGCCATGCCTCGTCTCGTCTGGCACCTTGTCGCTCTCGCACTCGGCGCTTCTACGGTGCTCGGGCACTCGAGTCCCGCCGTTGCCGCGGAGCTCGCGCTCGAAAGCTGTCGCCTCACGGCGGACCTGCTGCCTGCGGCGTTCGCTCGCTGCGGAAAGCTGGCGGTTCCGGAGAACCCGTCCGCACCCGACGGCCGCACGGTCGAGCTCTTCGTCGCGCGCGTGCCGTCGCTGAGCGCCACGCCGCGGCCGGACCCGCTCGTGCTGATCGCGGGGGGCCCGGGCGAGAGCACCGTCGATATGTATCTTCAGCTCAGAGGCGCGTTCGAGCCCGCCCGCCGCGAGCGCGAAGTGATCCTCGTCGATCAGCGCGGGACCGGCCGGTCGGCCTCGGGCTTCGATTGCGGTGTTCCCGACGACCTGTCGCTCGACAGCGCGGGCGACACGCGGCTCGCCAAATACATCGACCAGTGCCTGCGCGATCTCGAGCGCGATCCGCGCTTCTACACGACGTCGGTCGCGGTCCAAGACCTCGACCGCGTGCGCGCCGCGCTCGGCATCGAGCAATGGAACATTTACGGCGTCTCGTACGGCACGCGCGTCGCGCAGCACTACTTGCGGCGCTTCCCTGAGCATGCGCGCAGCGTCGTGCTCGACGGCGTCGTGCCGCCGGAGCTCGCGCTCGGACCCGACATTGCGCGCCAAGCGCAGCGGGCGCTGGACCGAATCTTCGCGCGCTGCGCGGCCGACGACGGCTGCCATGCGCGTTTTCCGAATCTGCCGGCCGAGTTTCGCGAGCTGCTCGCGCGGCTCGACAAGGAGCCGGTCACGACCGCGTCGCCGTACGCGACCGACGCCGGCGGCGCGGGTGCGGGCGCAGCCGAAAAGTTCGCGGCGCCCCAGCTGCGCGCGCTCGTGCGGCTACTGAGCTACAACGCGGCGACGGTCGCGCTGCTGCCGACGCTGCTGCACGAGGCTCACGAGGGCAACTACGCGCCGCTCGCGAATCAGACGTCGACGACGCTGCGGCACCTGCCGGAATCGCTGAGCTTCCCGATGAGCAACTCGGTCATCTGCACGGAGGACGCGCCGTTCGCCCCGGAAGGCTCGCGGGACGGTCTCGACGCGACGTACCTCGGCACGACGATCGTCGACGCGCTCGCCGAGATCTGCGGCCGGTGGCCGGCCGGCGCGATCGACGCGGACCTCAAGATGCCGCTCGTCTCCGACCGGCCCGTGCTGCTCATGTCGGGCAGCAACGACCCCATCACGCCTCCCGAGTACGCCACGCGCGCGGCCGCCAAGCTCGCGCACGCGACCGAGCTCGTCGGCACGGACCAAGGGCACGGGCAGATCGGCGTCGGCTGCGTGCCGCGACTCTTGCGCACGTTCCTCGAGCATCCGGAGCAGCCGCTCGACGCGGGATGCCTCGCGACCGAGCCGCCGACGCCGTTCTTCTTGTCGTTGCTGGGGCCGGGGCCCTGAGCGCGCGAATGTCAGGAGCTGCGTCGCGGTGATCGAGGTCGAAACACTCGGCAAGCAGTTCGGCGCCGTGCGCGCGCTCGACGGCGTGAGCTTCGTGGCGGCGGACGGTGAGATCACGGGCCTGCTCGGCCCGAACGGCGCGGGCAAATCGACGTGCCTCCGAATCTTGTCGACCGTGCTGGCGCCCGATCAGGGCCGCGCCCGGATTGGCGGAGTGGACCTTGCGACCTCGGCGCTCGCGGCGCGGCGCATCTTTGGCGTGCTGCCACACAGCTCCGGCCTCTATCCGCAGCTCACGGGTCGCGAGAACATCGAGTATTACGGCCGCTTGCACGGCCTATCCGAGCAGCGAATCGCGGAACGCGCCGACGAGCTGATCGCGCGCCTCGAGCTCGGCGCGGTCGCGGGCCGCAAGGCCAAAGGCTACTCGCAGGGTGAGCGCACGAAGGTCGCGCTCGCGCGCGCGCTCGTCCACGACCCTCAGCACGTGATGCTCGACGAGCCGACCAACGGCCTCGACGTGATGGCGACGCGACACCTACGCGACTGGCTCCGCGAGCTCCGCAAGCAGGGCCGCTGCGTGCTCCTCTCGAGCCACGTGATGCAGGAGGTCGAGGCGCTCGTCGACGATCTCGTGATCATCGCGGCGGGCCGCGTGACGTTGACCGGTAGCCCGAGCGAGCTCGCGCAGCGCTTCCCGGGCCGCACGCTCGAGGAGATTTTCGTCGAGGCCGTGAGCGGCGCCGCGCCCGCTCCGAGCGTGCCATGAAGTCGCCGGTCGTAATCGTCTCGATGAAGGAGCTCCTCGATTCCTCGCGCGAAAGGCGCACGCTGTTCTCGCTGCTGATCGGGCCGCTGATCGGACCGCTGTTGTTCGTCATGCTGATGAACGTGACGGTGTCGCAGAGCGTGTCCTCGGCGGAGGACCGGCTCGACGTCGCGATGCTCGGCACGGAGCGCGCGCCGAACCTTGTCGCCTATCTGCGCGCGCGCGAGATCTATCCGCTCGAGGCCCCCGCGATCAAGAGCCTCGACGATGCAGCGGATGCGGTCGCCGCTGGCCGGCGCGATTTCGTGCTCGCAATCGACGATCGCTACGGCGAAGACTTCGGTACCGCGCGCCCCGCGCGCGTCACCCTGATTTACGACCGCTCGAAGCAGCGCACGCTAGGCCGCGTCGAGCGGGTGCGCGGCGTGCTCAACGCGTACGGTCAACAGATCGGCGCGCTGCGGCTCGTCGCGCACGGCGTCGATCCGACGTTGCAGCGGCCGTTGATCGTCGACGACCGCGACGTGTCGACCTCCGCGGGCCGGGCGGTCCTGTTGCTCGGCACGTTCACCTATTTCTTGCTGTTCGCAACGCTGAGCGGCGGCATGCACCTCGCGATCGACACCACCGCGGGCGAGCGCGAGCGCAAGTCGCTCGAGCCGCTGCTCACGCTACCCGTGCCGCGAGCGAGCCTGCTGCTCGGCAAGATGGCTGCGACGATCGTCTACATGCTCGGGGCGCTCGCGGTCTCGCTCGTGGGCTATCTGTTCGTGATGCGGCATTTGCCGCTCGAGAAGCTCGCGATGACCTCGAGTTTCGGCCCGGCCTCGGCCGTCGCGGCGTTCTTCGTGTTGTTGCCCGTCGCTCCGCTCGGCGCAGCGCTGATGACGTTGATTGCGTCGTTCACGCGCACGTATCGCGAGGCGCAAACCTACATCTCGTTCATGCTGCTCGTGCCGACGTTCCCCGTGCTTTACGCCGCGATCACCAACGTGGAGGCGTCGCCGAAGCTCATGTGGATACCGAGCCTGAGCCAGCACCTCCTCGTCACGGCGCTGATCAAGGCGCAACCGCTCGACCCGGTTCAGGTGGCCTTGTCGGCCGGAAGCACGCTCGCGTTCGCCGCGCTGCTCGGTTGGCTCGCCGTGCGGCTCTATCAGCGCGAAGCAATTCTCGGTTAGCGAAGCGGCCGGGCTTATGTAAACGCGCGCGGCCCGCTTCTGCGAGCGCGGTCACGCGGCAGCGGATATCGCGCTGGCAGAGTGCGTTCGAATGTCGTTTGCAACGAACTCGAACGAATGTCGCAACCGTCCGTCGATCCCGCGAAGCTCGTAGCGCTCGATGCGCTCACCGGCGCGCTCGCGCGCCCGGGCGTGCTGTCGCTGTTGCAGGCGCTCGCCGCGAATGCGCAGCGAACCGGCAGCGTGTTCTGCCTTTGCCTTCTGGATATCGACCGCCTTCGAACGCGGCGTCGCCACCGGCGACGCCGTGATCGCGGGACTCGCGGCGCGCTTGCGCGGCGTGCTCGAGCAACCGGCCTGGCATCGCTCCGAGTACACGCTCGGCCGCTACGACGGCGGCGCGCTGCTCGTGATCGCTCGGCCCTGCAGCGTTCATCAGGGCGAGACGCTCGCCGAGGCGCTGCGTTTCGGCGTCGCCGAGTCGCCGCTCGCGGACCGGCACAGCGCGACCGTCTCGATCGGCGTCGCGCAGCACCGCATCGGCGAGTCGATCGACTCGCTGCTCGCACGCACCGAGCGCACCATGTATCTCGCGAAGCAATTCGGCCGCGACCGCGTCGAGGTGTCGCCGACGCCGCCGAGCCGCGTCGAGCGAGCGAAAGTCGTCGGGATTCGCGACTAGCCCGCACGGCCCGCGTCTGGGACCGCGAGCCGCTCGGCCCGTTCTTGCGTGGGGCGGCACGCCAAGTCACGGCTGGAGCGAGGGCGGGCCCCGGGATACGGCGCAGAAGAACGCGCTACTTGCCGATGCAAAACGCCGCAAATATTTCACCGAGCAGATCGTCGCTCGTGAGCTCGCCCGTGAGCTCGCCGAGCGCCGTTTGCGCGCCGCGAAGCTCCTCGGCCGCGAGCTCGAGAGCGCCATCGAGCTCCCGGCGCGCCGCGACGAGCCGAATCCGAGCGTTATCGAGCGACGCGAGATGGCGGCGCCGCGCGCTGAACGTGCCGGGCGCGGCGGCGTTGTAGCCGGCGACCGAGTGCAAGTGCGCGATCAGCGCGTCGATGCCGGCGCCCGTCAACGCCGAGATCGCAAGCACGGGAGGCGCGCCTGCGCCCGCCTGGCCCACGCGCGCGCCGCTCGACGCGCCCGCTCCCTCGGCCGCATGGGGCGCGAGATCGATCTTGTTGCGCAGTAGCGTGAACGGTCCATCGCCGACGTTCTCGCGCGCGGCCGCCAGCGCGGTGTCGAGCGGCTCGCGAACGTCGACGACCCAGAGTACGCGGTCGGCGCGGCCGACCTCGACCCGCGCGCGACGAAGCCCCTCCCGCTCGACCGGATCGACCGACTCGCGGAGGCCCGCCGTATCGACGACCGTCACGGCCAAGCCGTCGAGCGTCAGATGCTCGCGGAGCGGATCGCGAGTCGTGCCCGGAATGTCGGTGACGATCGCCGCGTCGTAGCCCGCGAGCCGATTCATCAGGCTCGACTTGCCCGCGTTCGGCGGCCCGGCAATCGCGATGCTGAGCCCGTCGCGAAGCACCGCGCCGGAGCGCGCGGCACTCGACAACGCGCCGAGCTCGGCGAGCAGCGCGTCGATTCCTGCCGCACATTCCCCGCCGGCGTCGAAGCGAATCTCCTCCTCCGGAAAGTCGAGCCAGGCCTCGATCTTCACGCGCAGATGCGTGAGCCCCGCTTGCAGCGCCGCGACCTGCGCGGAGAACTGGCCGTCGAGGGAGCGCAGCGCGGCGCGCGCGGCGGCGACGGAGCCGCTCGCGACGAGGTCCGCAACGGCCTCCGCCTGCAGCAGGTCGAGCTTGTCGTTCAGGAACGCGCGTAGCGTGAACTCGCCCGGGTCCGCCGGACGCGCGCCGAGCGTGTATGCGCGTGCGAGCAGCGCGTCGGCCACGACGCGGCCGCCGTGGCCGTGGAGCTCGACGACGTCCTCGCCGGTGTACGAGCGGGGCCCGGGGAAATAGAGCACGAGGCCCCGATCGATCGCCGCGCCCTCCGCGCCGCGGAACGTGCAGAGCTCCGCGTAACGAGGCCGCGCGTCGACGCCGGTCAGGGCCCGTCCGATCGCGCGCGCCTCGGGCCCCGAGATCCGCACGATAGCGACCGCGCCCGCGCCGGGCGCGGTGGCCAGTGCCGCGATCGTATCGTCACGCTGCTCGCGCATGGCTGCTCACGCGGGCGCCCGACCGGCTAGTTCGGCGTCGCCTCCCGTGCAACGAGCGTGTTGATTCGCCACTGTTGGAGCATTCCGAGCACGGTATTGGTGAGGTAGTAGAGAGAGAGGCCCGACGGAAACATCAAGAACAGTCCCGTGAAAACGATCGGCATGATCTGCATCATGCGCGCCTGCGTCGGGTCGGGCGGCGGCGGCTGCAGACGCGTCTGGAAGAACATCGCTACACCCATCAACAGCGGCAGCACGAAGTACGGGTCGCGCTTCGACAGGTCGTTGATCCAGAGCATGAAGGGCGCCTGCCGCATCTCGACGCTTTCGACGAGCACCCAGTAGAACGCGAAGAAGAACGGCATCTGGATCAGCATCGGCACGCAACCCGCGGCCGGATTCACCTTCTCCTTCTTGTAGAGCTCGAGCATCGCTTGGCTCTGCGCCTGGCGGTCGTCTTTGTAGCGCTCCTGGATCGCCTTCATCTTTGGCTGAACGCGGCGCATCTTCGCCATCGACCGGCCGCTCGCGGCCGTGAGGCGATAGAACGCGAGCTTGATCATGAACGTCACGATCACGATCGCCCAGCCCCAATTGCCGACGTAGCGTTCGACAGCGGACAAGAGCCAGAACAGCGGACGCGCGATCCAGCCGAGCGTCGCGCCATAGTCGACCGCGCGCTCGAGCTTCGGGCCCGCGGCTGCGAGCTGGCTCTGAAGCTTGGGCCCGACGAACAGCGTGATCCGATAGTCGAGCGGCATCGCGGCGTCGACCGTCCTGACGCCGCCGAGCGCGCTCAACACGAAGTCCTGGCCGCGCGTCGAGGCGGTGTAGCGCACGCTGTCGTCGGTCGGCGGCACGGCGGCTGCGAGGAAATGATGCTGGATGGCCGCGAGCCACCCGCCCTGCTCCGTTTGCGTGACCGGCGTCTTTGCGAGATCGTCGAATTTGAGCTTCTTGTACTCGGTGCCGTCGAATAGGACGGGGCCGGAAAACGAATAGGTATCGACGGACGAGAAATAGCTGCGCTTGACGGCGTGATACAGCCGCGTCATCTGAACGTACGGTGCGCCGCGCCACGGCGAATCCGCGGTCGCCTTGAGCTCGAGCTCGATTGCGTAGCCGCCGCGGTGAAACGTGTAGACCTTCTGCGCCTTGAGCCCGTCGCCACCGGCCCAGTCGAGAGTCACGACGAGCGCATTCTCGCCGCTCATGAGGCGATAGCTTGGGCTCGCCGAGCGAAACGTCGCGACGTGGTCCGGTTCCGGCGCCTTGTCCGTGCCGCGCAAGCCGGTCTGAAATACCCAGCGCGTGTCGGGCTCGTAGTCGAGCAGGCGAACGACCTTCGTCGGATCGTTCTTGTCGATGGGATAGGTCGGCAGATCGACGCGCACGATGTCGCCGCCGTGCAAGTCGATCCACGCGTCGAGCACATCCGTGCGCACGTGAACGAGCTCGCCCGGAGGCGCTGCAACCTCGGTTGTAGGGGTCGTAGGAGTCGTAGCGGTCGTCGCCGGCTCGGACGTCGGTGCTGTGTCGAGCGGCGGCAGGGTCTCCGCACCGTCCGTGGTGGCCGTCGGCGTGCTAGCCGACGACGGCGCTGCCGGCGCGAGTGGAGGCGCGTAGTCGGTCGTCCAGGTCGTATAGACGAGCCACGCCATCGCAAGAAACGCAGCCCACAGGAAGAGCCGGAGGTTATCCATTTTTCGCGCCCGCCGAGATTTGCGCGCTGAGGCGCGCGAAGTGCCCATCGAGGCTCTCGCGCAGCGGGCCGCGCTCGGCCTGGTGCGCGCCGGCCTTCGCAAGAACGACGAAGTCGCATGGGGGCAGTGAAGGCTGCAAGCGGAACGACTCGCGCGCGAGCCGCTTCAAGCGATTGCGATCCACGGCGTTCTTGGCGACGCGTCGAGAGATCGTGAGGCCGAGTCGTGCGACGTCTCCGCCGCTAGAACGTACGAGGACCGTGAAATATCGATCGCTCGAACGGACGGGGTCGCCGAACACCCGGCCGAACTCCTTCGCGGTATGAAGACGCTGCCGGGGCGAGAATCTTGCGGAGCGCGCGGCGGCCGCTGATCCCGCAGCGTTAGGGAGACAAACGAGCACGACCTTTCTGGCGTCTGCTCGACAGCACCTTCCGACCGCCGCTCGTGGCCATGCGCGCACGGAATCCGTGAGTGCGCTTTCGGTGCAGATTGCTCGGCTGAAAAGTTCGTTTCATGGCGACGTCACGAAGCGGGCAAGAGTTGCAGGGAAAACAAAAGGATGTGGGGCCGTTCGAGAGCCGCGAACTGTACGCGGCGTGCTCCGGCACGTCAATACTGGCGGCGTAGTCGCGGCGGGTGATTGAGGCGCCGGCGCGCGGTCGTTAAGCTGTGGATAAACGGAGCGGGTCCAGATTAGACTCACGAGAATTCCCCGCCCGCGCCCATTCACACTTTATTCGAAGAGACTTCCGTGGCAGAGAACTCGGCGGTTTGCATCTCGCTTTGGAGTCAATGCGTTCGCAGCCTCGAGGCTGATCTGTCGGAGCAGCAGTTCAACACCTGGATACGCCCGCTCCAGCTCGTCGAGGACGGGACGTTCGTGCGGCTGCTCGCGCCGAATCGCTTCGTCGTCGATTGGGTGAAGGGCCACTGCCTCGAGAAGATCCGCACCTGGTGGAGCGCTCATAGCGATCAGGGTGGTGAGGTCGTCGTCGAAGTTGGCACGCGAGCGGCGGTCAAGCGAGACGCCGCACCGATGCCGGCGGACGCGGAGGTTCGTGTCGCGGGGCCCGTGCTCGGCAGTCGGCTCAACCCCGCTTTCGCGTTCGACACCTTCGTCGAAGGCAAGAGCAACCAGCTCGCGCGTGCGGCGGCCCTACAAGTCGCGCGCAATCCCGGCAGCGCCTACAACCCGCTGTTCATCTACGGCGGGGTCGGCCTCGGCAAGACGCATTTGATGCAGGCGGTCGGCAACATGATCGCCGCGGCGAATCCGGGCGCGAAAGTCGCGTACGTCCACTCGGAGCGATTCGTCAGCGACATGGTCCGGGGCTTGCGCCACAACACGATCGCGGACTTCAAGCGTGCGTATCGGTCGCTCGACGCGCTACTGATCGACGACATCCAGTTCTTCGCTAACAAGGACCGATCTCAAGAGGAATTCTTTCATACTTTCAATACGTTACTTGAAGGTCAGCGGCAGATCATCCTGACCTGTGACCGCTACCCGAAGGAGGTCACGGGCCTCGAGGAGCGCTTGAAATCGCGGTTCGGCTGGGGACTAACCGTCGCGATCGAGCCTCCGGAGCTCGAGACGAGCGTCGCGATCTTGATTAGCAAGGCAGCCGCCGAGGGCGATGTTCTGCCGGAGGAGGTCGCGTTCTTCATCGCGCAACGCATTCGCTCGAACGTGCGCGAGCTCGAGGGCGCCCTGCGTCGCGTGGTCGCGAACGCTCGCTTCACGGGCCAGCCGATCACTTTGGCGTTCGCGAAAGAAGCCTTGCGCGACGTGCTCGCGCTCCAGGACAAGCTCGTGACGGTGGAGAATATCCAGAAAACCGTGGGCGAGTATTTCAAGATCCGTGTGGCGGACTTGCTGTCGAAGCGGCGGAGCCGATCGATCGCACGGCCGCGACAAATCGCGATGGCGCTCGCGAAGGAGCTCACGTCGCATAGCTTGCCGGAGATCGGTGACGCGTTCGGCGGTCGGGACCACACGACCGTGTTGCATGCGTGTCGGCGAGTGAAGGCTTTGAGAGACTCCGAAACGCGCGTTGCCGAGGACTACAACAACCTGTTAAGAACGCTCACGGCATGATGTGCACAGCCTGAGGAGCAAAGCGGGGCTGATTTCACCCACAGGCACCACACAGGCATCGAGGGTCTTTTTGCGCGTGTGGATAGGCCCGCAACCTTTTGAAAGATCTAGAGAAAGCGCAATTGTTCGAGTTACTAGCCCAGTCAATAGCTACAACAGTTTTAAAAGGATAGGCAGTAATAACAATGAAGTTCAGTGCAACTCGCGAAGCGATTCTGAAACCTCTGCAGACGGTGGTCGGGGTCGTGGAACGACGCCAGACGATGCCGATCCTGAGCAACGTGCTAATGGCCGTGGAAAAGGGACGACTGCGCGTGACTGCGACGGACTTGGAAGTGGAGATGGTCGCCGAGGCGGCGGTCGACGGCACGACGGACGGCGACGTGACGGTCCCCGGCCGAAAGCTCCACGAGATTTGCCGGGCGGTGCCGGATGGCACGACTGTGGAGGTCGCGCTGAACGGCGAAAGGCTGACCGTGAAGGCGGGCCGAAGCCGGTTCACGCTGTCGACGCTGCGAGCCGCCGACTTTCCGGTGGTCGAGGAGATCGCCGCCAAGCAGACGCTCCAGTTGACTCGCGGTGACTTGCGCGCGCTGATTCAAAAGACGCATTTTTCGATGGCGCAGCAAGACGTGCGGTATTACCTGAACGGGCTGTTGCTCGAGACGGAACGAAAGAAGCTTCGCGCGGTTGCGACGGATGGGCATCGGCTTGCGTTATCGGAGGTAGACCTGGAAGTGGCCGCAGCGCGGGACGAGCAGGTGATCGTGCCGCGCAAGGGCGTGCTCGAGCTCAATCGCTTGCTCGAAGGCGACGGCGAGGTCGCAGTCGCGTTGGGCAGTAATCACGTTCGCGTCCAGATCGACGACGTTCGGCTTACGTCTAAGCTTATAGACGGCCGTTTCCCGGAATATGCACGCGTGATCCCGAATCAACCGCGTAATATCGTCAGCGCGAACCGGAGCTTGCTCCGAGAGGCGCTGCAGCGGACGGCGATCCTCTCGAACGAGAAGTATCGCGGCGTGCGGTTGGAGCTCAGTCCCAACACGGTGGTCTTGCAGGCCAACAATCCGGAGCAAGAAGAAGCTGTGGAGACGCTCGAGGTCGAATACGCGGGTGAGCCTATGGAGATCGGCTTCAACGTGAACTACCTGCTCGACGCGCTCGCCGCTGTCGAGACCGAGCAGGTCGAGCTCGGCGTGACGGACGGTAACTCGAGCTGCCTCATTCGGGAGCCCGGGGTCGAGCGAACGAAGTTCGTCGTGATGCCGATGCGCCTCTAGGCGCGCGCCCCCGTCGCTTGCCACTTCGGGGTCTGCGGGTTAGCTCGCTTCGCTGCCTGAAGGAGGTCGAGCTCGAGCTCGACCCCGTACGAAACTACTTCTATGGCGCGAATGGCGCGGGCAAGACGAGCGTTCTCGAGGCCGTGTTCTTTCTCGGTCGTGGCCGCTCTTTCCGAACGCGCCAAGCCCGCGCGCTGGTTAGCTACGGTGAGGTGGGGCTAGCCGTGTCCGGCGACCTGGAGGACGGCGTTCGTGTCCGCCGCATTGGAGCGGCGTTCCGAGATCGCCGCCTCGAAAGGCGCCTGGACGGGGCCGCGGCGAGCGGATCCGCGATTGCCGAAGTCCTGCCAGTGCAGACGATAGGGCCGGAGAGCCATCGGCTGATCGAAGGGGCGCCGAGCGAGCGACGCCGATTCCTGGATTGGGGAGTGTTCCACGTGGAACATTCCTATCTGGAGGCGTGGCAGCGGTATCGACGCGTGCTGGGGCAGCGGAACGCCGCGCTTCAGCGTGCCGGCGCGCCGCCGGACGAGCTCCGCGTCTGGACGGAGGCCCTGACGGCCGCGGGCCTTGAGATCGATCGGTTCCGCAAAGGGTACGTGGAGCGACTCATTCCCGCTATGAACGGTCACGCTCAGGCACTGCTCGGGCACGCGATATCGGTCGATTACTACCGAGGCTGGCGAGCCGATCTGAGCTTGGCGGAGGCCCTTGACGCGTCCACGGCCCGCGACCGGTCCTTGGGGCATACGGAGCCCGGGCCGCACCGCGCCGATCTGCGGCTGCGCGTCGAGGGACGGAGGGTCCAGGATGAAGCGTCGCGCGGCCAGCAAAAGCTCATCGCGGCCGCATTGGTGCTCGCGCAGGAAAGTGTGCTTGCCGCAACCACGGCGACGCGCGGGGTGCTGCTCGTCGACGACCCCGCCTCAGAGCTCGATGAGGCGGCGTTCCGGCGCCTGCTCGAGCGTCTGGCGACCGTTCGGAGCCAACTGCTCTTCACCGGTCTCACGCCGCTGGCGATCGATAAGAAGCCGCAGACGGCCGTGTTCCACGTGGAACGCGGCCAGGTCCGCGCGCTATAATCGCGCACCGCAACCCGAGAGAATTTCTGGATGGCCCAGAGCGACTATACTTCCAAGAATATCAAGGTATTAAAGGGCCTCGAAGCCGTCCGCAAACGTCCCGGAATGTACATCGGCGACACCGATGACGGGACGGGTTTGCACCACATGGTTTTCGAGGTCGTCGACAACTCGGTCGACGAGGCCTTGGCCGGATTCTGCAAAGAGATCTCGGTGACCATTCACTCCGACGAATCGATCACGGTGATCGACGACGGCCGCGGCATTCCCGTAGACATTCACCCGGAGGAGGGGATCTCGGCGGCCGAGGTCATCATGACCGTGCTCCACGCCGGCGGAAAGTTCGACGACGATTCCTACAAGGTGTCCGGCGGCCTGCACGGCGTCGGCGTGTCGGTCGTCAACGCGTTGTCCGAGGTGCTGACGCTGTCCATCTTCAGAGGCGGCCAGGTCTACCAGCAGGTCTACCGGATGGGCGAGCCGGACGCCCCGCTCGCCGTGGTCGGCAAGACCGATCGCCGCGGGACCATGATCCATTTCAAGCCGAGCGCAACCGTGTTTACCAACATCGAGTTCGACTACGACACGCTGGCGAAGCGGCTCCGCGAGCTGTCGTTCCTGAACTCCGGTGTCCGGATCAAGCTCGCCGACGAGCGCGAGGAGCGCAGCGACGTCTTCGAGTTCGAGGGCGGCATCGAGGCGTTCGTCAAGCACCTGAACCGCAACAAGACCCCGATCCATCCCACGGTTCTGTATTTTTCCGAGGCGCGCGGCTCGATCCAGGTCGAGGTCGCGCTGCAATGGAACGACGGCTACCAGGAAGGAATGTTTTGTTACACGAACAACATTCCTCAAAGGGACGGCGGCACGCACCTCGTCGGGTTTCGTGCGGCGCTCACGCGCACTCTGAACGCGTACATCGAAAACGAAGGCATTGCCAAGCGCGAGAAGATCGCAACGTCGGGCGACGACGCGCGCGAAGGCCTCACGGCGGTATTGTCGGTCAAGCTGCCCGATCCGAAATTCTCGTCGCAGACGAAAGATAAGCTCGTGTCGTCGGAAGTGAAGAGCGCGGTCGAGTCCGTAGTCGCGAGTCGTTTCGAGGCGTTCCTGCTGGAGCGCCCGGCCGAGGCCAAGTCGATCGTCGGCAAGATCATCGAAGCCGCCCGCGCGCGCGAGGCCGCGCGAAAGGCCCGCGAGCTCACGCGCCGTAAGGGCGCGCTCGATGTCGCGGGTCTGCCCGGCAAGCTCGCGGACTGTCAGGAGAAGGATCCCGCGCTCTCCGAGCTCTTCCTCGTCGAAGGCGACTCCGCGGGCGGCTCGGCGAAGCAGGGACGCGACCGGCGCACGCAGGCCGTTCTGCCTCTGCGCGGCAAGATCCTGAACGTGGAAAAAGCGCGCTTCGACAAAATGTTGCAGTCGACCGAGGTCGGCACGTTGATCACCGCGCTCGGCTGCGGGATTGGCCGCGACGAGTTCGACGTCGCGAACCTGCGCTATCACCGCATCATCATCATGACGGACGCGGACGTCGACGGCTCGCACATCCGCACGCTGCTGCTGACATTCTTCTATCGACAGATGCCGCAGCTGATCGAGCGGGGTCACGTGTACATCGCGCAGCCACCGCTCTACAAGCTCAAGCGCGGCAAGCAAGAGCACTACGTGAAGGACGACACCGAGCTGAACTCGCTGCTGCTCACGAGCGCGATGGCCGACGCGCAGCTCTATCCGCGCGGCGGCGCGGAGCCGATCCAAGGCGAGGGGCTCGACAAGCTGGCGCTCCAGCACATGGAGGCGAACTCCATCATCCAACGTTGGAGCAAACGCTACGACGCGAACGTGCTGCGCGCGCTGATGTCCATGCCGGAGATCACGGCCGCGCAATTCGAGGACGCCGACTTCCGCCGCCGCTGGAGCGGCGAGCTCGAGCAGCATCTGAAACAGTTGAACGGCCGCGGCCAAGGTTATCGCGTTCATTCGCAGCCGAGCGCCGAGGGCGTCGACCCGAGCGTGCTCGTAACTCGCGAGCACCACGGCACGCTCACGACGAAGACGATACATCCGAGCTTCTTCCGCTCGCCGGAGTATCGGCGCCTCGCCGCGATCGGCACCGCGCTGAAAGGCGTCATCGGCGACGGCGCGGCCGTCGAGCGCGGCAAGGAGCGGCACGAAGTCGCAACGTTCGCCGAGGCAATCGACTGGCTCATGATGCAGGCGAAGCAGGGCCAGACGATTCAACGCTACAAAGGTCTCGGCGAGATGAACCCCGAGCAGCTTTGGGACACGACCGTCAATCCGGATACGCGTCGTCTGATGCAGGTGCGCATCGAGGACGCCGTCGCGGCCGACGAGATCTTCACGACGCTGATGGGCGATCAGGTCGAGCCTCGCCGGGACTTCATCGAGCGCAACGCGCTCGCGGTCGCGAACCTCGACATCTGAGACGTCCGCTCAAACGCTCTGGGGCGCGAGCTGCGCGACCTGCGCTTCGATCCAGCGCTGCACGTCGTCGTTGATCTCGCGGGCGTCGCGGCCGGCGGTAGCGATCGGCTCGCCGATCACGACGCGCACGGTTCCGGCACGCTTGAGCCATCCGCCTCGCGGCCAAAAGAAGCCCGCATTGTGCGCGACGGGCACGATGGCCTTGCCGGCCGCGCTCGCGAGCAGCGCGCCGCTCAGCCCGTAGCGGCGTGTCTCGCCCACCGGCATCCGAGTGCCCTCCGGGAAGATCATCACGCAGAGTCCCTCCGCGAGCCGGCTCTGGCCTTGCGAGAGCACCTGCTGAACGGCCGACGCGCCGCTCTTGCGGTCGATCGCGATCGGTTTGAGCTGGCGCAGCGCCCAGCCGAATATCGGTATCCAAATGAGCTCGCGCTTCAGCACCCAGCTCTGCCGCGGGAATATCAAAATCTGCGCCACCGTCTCCCAGGTCGAGGAGTGCTTCAAGAGCACGACGGCGCCGCCGTCGGGCAAGTGCTCGCGCCCCGAGACGCGGTAGTCGAGCCCGCAGAAGACGTGCAGGGCGCGCAGGATCGCGCGTGCCCACGCGACCGCCCAGCGATAGGGATCGTTGCCCGGCAACCATAGCGTCGCGAACAGCAGCGACGCGTACACGACCACGGTCACTACGAAGAAGATGCTGAATGCGAAGGAGCCGAGCCACTGCCTCACGGGGTATGCCTAGGGCTGCTCGGCGACGAGCGCCCGTGCCGCCGCGGCGAGATCGTCGAAGACCTCTATGCTCCGCGCGCCGAGCGCGCGGATCGTCGCGGCGCCGGTACCCGTGCGGACCAGAATCGCGCGCGCTCCGACCGCATCGGCGGCACCGACATCGCTGATCCGGTCACCGATGAACGGCGCGCCCTCGAGCGAGACGCCGAGATCGCGCTCGAGGCGGCGAAGCAGCGCCGTCTTCGGCTTGCGGCAGTCGCAGTCCGCGGCCGGATGGTGCGGACAGTAGTAGACGGCCGCGAGCTCGCCCCCCGCGTCGCGCACGGCCGCGATCATCCGCGCGTGGATCGCGCCGAGCGTCTGCTCGCTGAACAAGCCGCGACCGACTCCCGATTGGTTCGTCACGACCGCGACCCGGAATCCGGCGCGAGTCAGAGCCGCGATCGCTTCGAGACTGCCGGGCAGCGGCCGCCACTCCGCCACGGACTTGATGAACTCGCCCGAGTCCTCGTTGACGACGCCGTCGCGGTCCAAGACGACGAGGCGCGCCCGCGTCATCGCTAGAGGGCGAGCTTCTCGCCGAGATAGCCCGGAAGCTCGGCGACGCCGACCCTGACTTGCGCGCAGCTATCGCGCTCGCGCACGGTCACCGAGCCCGCGCTCAGCGTGTCGCCGTCGATCGTGATGCAGAACGGCGTTCCGGCCTCGTCCTGCCGCCGATACCGTCGACCGATCGCGCCTTTCTCGTCGTAGAACACGTTGAAGCGGCGCTTGAGAGTGCGATAGATCTCGAGCGCCTTCTCGGGCATGCCGTCCTTCTTCACGAGCGGGAACACGGCGGCTTTGACCGGCGCCAAGCGCGGATGAAGCTTGAGCACGGTGCGCGGCTCGCCGCCGACCTCGTCCTCGACATAGGCGTCACACAAGAACGCGAGCGTGGCGCGATCCGCGCCCGCCGACGGCTCGATCACGTACGGCAGATAGCGGCGCGTGTTCGGGTCGGTGTCTTGGTCATCGAAGTAGGTGAGGTCCTTGCCGCTGAGCTGCATGTGCTGGCGTAGGTCGAAGTCGGTGCGGTTCGCAATGCCCTCGAGCTCGCTGCGGCCGAAGGGGAAGTCGTATTCGACGTCGGCGCAGGCCGCCGCGTAGTGCGCGAGCTCCGACTTGTCGTGCTCGCGGAGGTGGAGGTTCTCGCGCCGCATCCCGAGGCCGATGTACCAGGCGAAGCGCCGCTCGCGCCAGTACTCGTACCATTTCGGCGCGTCCGCCGGTCGGCAGAAGAACTCGATCTCCATCTGCTCGAACTCGCGGCTCCGAAACGTGAAGTTGCGCGGGTTGATCTCGTTGCGGAAGGCCTTGCCGATCTGGCCGATTCCGAACGGCACGCGCACGCGGGCCGTGTCGCAGACGTTGCGGAAGTTCACGAAGATGCCCTGCGCGGTCTCCGGCCGCAGGTACGTGACGTTCGAGTTATCTTCGAGCGCGCCGACATGGGTCTTGAACATCAGGTTGAACGCGCGCGGCGCGGTGAGCGTGCCAGGGGCCGATGCGCCCGGCGCAAGCGTCTTCGCGCGCAGCGCCTCGTCGCGCAGCGCGGTCGGCACGTCGGCGATGCGCAGGGTCTTGCCGGCGCGCGCCTTCTGCAGCGAAGCGATACGCTTCTTGTGGGGCTCGAGCAGCTCGGCTTGCTCCGTCTTGCCGAGCTCGCCCGGAGAGGCGAACAGCACGTCGTCGATCCGTTCGACAGAGCCGTCGCCTCCGACGAACTCGAGCGCGAAGACCGCGAGCTGATCCGCGCGATAGCGCGCCCGAGTCTCGCGGTCGTCGACCATCGGGTCGCTGAAGCCACCGACGTGCCCGCTCGCTTCCCAGACCTTCGGGTTCATGAGCAGCGCGCAGTCGAGCCCAACCATGCCGTAGGCGCCCGGTGCGCCGTTCGGCGCGGCGGTCTCGTCGTGGTTCTGAAGCATGTCTTCCCACCACGCTTGCTTCAGATTGCGCTTCAGCTCGACGCCGAGCGGACCGTAGTCCCACGCACCGTTGAGCCCGCCGTAGATTTCGCTCGACGGAAAGATGAACCCCCGCCGTTTACACAGCGACACGACCTTGTCCATCGACTCCACTGGCTTCTCCGGCGCGCGGTCCGTCAAAAAGAGGCGCGCAGTATAGCGACGTGACGCGGTGCTCCCAACGCCGCCCGCCGGCCCAGGGGCGGGCGTGCGAGCCCGCCCCAGTCTTTCTTTCATGCACCGCGATGATGCATGATGCGCGGCGATGCGCACCGTCTTGGAGCGTCCTGAGCCAAAGATTTCCTGGTACTCCGAGCAAAAACAATGACTAACGACGCTCGCGGCTCTGGTACAAGAAGTGCACAGTGGGCGGCTCGAACTAAGCGACTGTCCGTGGCCATCCGACGATGACTCCGGCAGCTAGAACGACTCGCGGATAAAGAAAACGGAGGAAATCAAATGTCGGTAGCCGACGCTCTCAAGCTCATGAAGGAAAAGGGGGTCAAATTCGTCGACCTTCGTCTCACGGACACGCGCGGCAAAGAGCAGCACGTGAGCGTGCCTGCCCATGTCGTCGACGAGGCCTTCTTCACGGACGGCAAGATGTTCGACGGTTCGTCGATCGCCGGTTGGAAGGGCATCAACGACTCGGACATGATCCTGATGCCGGATGCGGAAACCGCGGTCATCGACGTGTTCACCGAAGAGCCGACGATGATCCTTCGCTGCGACGTGATCGAGCCCTCGACGATGCAGGGCTACGAGCGCGATCCGCGCTCGGCGGCGAAGCGCGCCGAGGCGTACCTGAAGAGCACGGGCCTCGCCGACCAGGCGTTCTTCGGACCCGAGAACGAGTTCTTCGTCTTCGACGACGTTCGCTGGGCGAACGAAATGCGCGGCGCGTTCTATTCGATCGACTCGAGCGAGGGCTACTGGCAAACGGGCAAGGAGCTGCCCGAGGGCAACATGGGCCACCGTCCGGGCATCAAGGGCGGCTACTTCCCGGTGCAGCCCGTCGACTCGCTGAACGACATCCGCGCGGCGATGTGCCTCGCGCTCGAGGAGATGGGACTCACCGTGGAGGTGCACCACCACGAGGTCGCGCAGGCCGGTCAGTGCGAGATCGGAGTGAAGTTCGGCGGGCTCGTCAAGAAGGCCGACGACGTGCTGATGCTCAAATACGTCGTGCAGAACGTCGCGCACAGCTACGGTAAGACCGCGACCTTCATGCCTAAGCCGCTCGTCGGCGACAACGGCAGCGGCATGCACGTGCACCAGTCCCTCGCGAAAGGCGGCAAGAACCTGTTCACCGGCGACGGCTATGGCGGGCTCTCGCAGCTCGCGCTGAATTACATCGGCGGCATCATGAAGCACGCGCACGCGATCAACGCGTTCACGAACGCTTCGACCAACAGCTACAAGCGCTTGGTGAAGGGCTTCGAGGCGCCGACGCTACTCGCCTACTCGGCGCGCAACCGGTCGGCCTCGATCCGCGTGCCGTACGTGCAGAACCCGAAGGCGCGGCGCATCGAGGTGCGCTTCCCGGACAGCACGGCGAATCCGTACTTCGGCTTCATCGCGATGATGATGGCGGGCCTCGACGGCATCCAGAACAAGATCAACCCCGGCCCGCCGTCGGACAAGGATCTCTACGACCTCGAGCCCGAGGAGGAAAAGAAGATCCCGACCGTGTCTTACTCGCTGATGCAGTCGCTCGAGGCGCTCGACAAGGATCGCGGCTTCCTGAAAGCCGGCGGCGTGCTCAGCGACTCGTTGCTCGACGCGTACATCGGCCTCAAGGAGCAGGAGATCACGCGCTTGTCGATGACGCCGCATCCGGTCGAGTTCGACATGTACTACAGCCTCTGAGCGGCCGAGAGCCTTCCGGCATTTTGTCAACTTCCGAAGCGTGGCGGGGTTCTCAGAATCCCGCCACGCGGTTGGCACGGAATGCCGTACGGCGCTAAGCTTGGAGCATGCGTAAGTGCCTGATCTTACTCTTTGCCTTAACGGCGGGTGCGGCGTACGGGGCCCCGGCTTGGAGGTGGGTCGACGCGAACGGTCAGGTGCACTACTCGGACCAGCCCGTGCCCGGCGCCACGCAAATCGAGCTGTCGGGTGCGCAGACGTTCGGCTCGAGCCAACGTCAGTCGTCCTCCACGGCCGAGCGACCCGGCGGGCCGACGAAAGCGACCGGGCCCGCTCAGAGCTATCGAACGTTCAACATCGTGAGCCCGAGACAGCAAGAGACCCTGTGGAATGTGGGCGCGGTCGTGAACGTGCAGGTGGAGCTCGATCCTCCACTGGCGCCGAACCATGTGCTCGACGTGTACGTCGACGGCCAGCGGCGCAATCTGAACTCGACCGGCACGGATCTCGCCCTCGAGGGCATCTATCGCGGCGTGCACACGATTCAAGCGGTGGTCGTGGACCAGAGCGGCGCGGAAGTGATCCGCTCCCTCGCGACCACGTTCATGGTCCAGCAGACGAGCGTCCAGAATCCGAACAACGATTCGCCGGTGAAGCCGCAGCCGCCGCGCCCCACGCCGACGCCCGCCCCGCTGCCGCGAACGCGGCCGTAGTCAGCGCAGCCTCGGACGTTCCGCGCGCGCCGGCACCTGGCGCCGATTCGGTCGGCGGATTGCGCAGACCCCGGCCTGTACCCGCGCCGGGTCAGATTCTACAAGGCCTCACGACCGCGCTCGTCGTGCTCGACGAGACGCTGCTGATCGCGCAGATGAACCCCGCCGCGGAGACTCTGCTCGGCGTGAGCATGCGCCGCGTGACCGGGCGCGCGATCGGCGATCTCGTGCACCCGTCCACCGAGCTCGTCGCGCTGTGCCGCCGGGCGCTCGCGACCGGGCTCACGTTCGGGCTCCGCGAGCTCACGGCCCGCGTGGGCGATCACGAGGTCGTGCTCGACTGTCGCGCCGCGCCGGTCGAGCACGAGCGCTTCGTGTTGCTGGAGCTCTTCGATACCGGGCGCGACCGCAAGGTGCGCCGCGAGGAGGCGCTGGTCGCGCAGCAGCAGCTGTCGCGGCGGATCATCCGCCAGCTCGCGCACGAGGTGAAGAATCCGCTCGGCGGCTTGCGCGGGGCCGCGCAGCTGCTCGAGCGGCAGCTGCCAGACCCCGAGCTGCGCGCTTATACGCGAGTGATCATCGAGGAAGCGGACCGCCTCGCGTCGCTGGTCGACTCGATCTTGCGCGCGGGAGGCGCGCCGAAGCTCGAGGAGGTGAACCTCCACCGGATCACGGAGCATGTCGCGCAGCTCATCGAGGCCGAAAAACCGGCCGGCCTCGAGCTCGTGCGCGATTACGATCCGAGCCTGCCGCCGGTGCAAGCGGACCGGAATCAGCTGATTCAGGCGTTCTTGAACATCGCGCGCAACGCGATGCAGGCGGTCGGCGCGCGCGGCCGCGTGATCTTCAGGACGCGCGCTCTGTCGAATTTCACGCTCGGCGGGGAGCAGCACCGCCTCGTGCTGTCCGCCGAGGTCGAAGACAACGGGCCCGGGATTCCCGAGGAGCTGAAGGAAACGATCTTCTATCCGCTCGTCACCGGCAAGCCGACCGGCACCGGGCTCGGCCTCACGATCGCGCAGGATCTCGTCGGCCGCCACGGCGGCCTCATCGAGTTCACGAGCCAACCCGGTCGAACGGTGTTTCACCTGCGCCTGCCCGTCATCGCGATCAACGGCCATTCGGCGGGGCGCGGCTGATGGCGACGCCGGGGCTGAGCGTTTGGGTGGTGGACGACGACGAGTCGGTGCGCTGGGTTCTCGAGCAAGCGCTCAAGCAGGCGCACATGATCCCGCGCGCGTTCGAGTCGGGCCGACAATTCTTCGCGGCGCTCGAGCGCGACCGACCCGACGTGCTCGTCACCGACATCCGAATGCCCGACATGAGCGGCCTAGAGCTCATGGAGCGGCTCGCGAGCTCCGATCCCGACATACCGGTGATCGTGATCACGGCCCACTCCGACCTGGACAGCGCGGTCTCCGCGTACCAGGGCGGCGCGTTCGAGTACCTGCCGAAGCCCTTCGACATCGATGAGGCCATGGAGCTCGTGTCGCGCGCCGCGCGGCAGCGCACCCGCGGCGGCGCCGAGCAGGCGCAGGCGAAGCCGACGCCGCGAATCATCGGCCAGGCGCCCGCGATGCAGGACGTGTACAAGGCGATCGGCCGCCTGTCGCGCTCGAGCATGACGGTGCTGATCACCGGCGAGTCGGGCACCGGCAAGGAGCTCGTCGCGCGTGCGCTGCACGACAACTCGCCGCGGGCGGCCGCGCTGTTCATCGCGCTCAACACGTCGGCGATCGCCGCGGAGCTCCTCGAGTCGGAGCTCTTCGGTCACGAGAAAGGCGCGTTCACGGGCGCGACCGAGCGGCGGATCGGACGTTTCGAGCAGGCGAACGGCGGCACGCTGTTCCTCGATGAGATCGGCGACATGTCGCTCGCCCTGCAGACGCGCTTGCTCCGTGTGCTCGCGGAAAGCGAGTTCTTCCGCGTCGGCGGTCAGACGCCGATCCGAGTCGACGTGCGTGTGATCGCCGCGACGCACCAGGATCTGTCGCAGGCCGTCGCCGCGGGCCGCTTTCGCGAAGACCTGTATCACCGCCTCAACGTCATGCGGATCGAGGTGCCGCCGCTGCGCCAGCGCCGCGAGGACATTCGCGAGCTCACGCGCTTCTATCTGGAGCAAGCGGCGAACGAGCTCGGTGTCGCGCCGAAGACCTTGAGCCCCGAAGCGGCCGAAGTGCTCCTGAAGTACGACTGGCCCGGCAACGTGCGCGAGCTCGTCAACGTCTGCCGGCGGCTAACGGTCACGGCCGCGGGCCGCGAGATCGCGGTGCAGGATTTGCCGCACGAGCTCGGCGGCATCGGAAGCCAAGCGACCGCGGACTGGACGATGGGTCTCGCGCAGTGGGCGGAAGGTCAGCTCGCGGTCACGGCCGCGGCGCCGCTGCTCGACGAGGCGCTGCCGGCGTTCGAGCGCACGCTGATCGTGACCGCGCTGCGCCGGGCACGCGGCAAGCGGCTCGAAGCCGCGAAACTGCTCGGCTGGGGCCGCAACACGCTCACGCGCAAGATCAAGGAGCTCGGCCTCGAGGGCCGGGTCTAGGTACTCAAGCGCTCGCCCGAGCGTTTCTCGATCTCGGCGATGATCTGCTCCGCGAGCGCGAGCGCCGCGTAGCCGTCCTCGCCCGAGACTTCGCATGGCCTGTCCTCGACGATCGCGTCGACGAACGAGCGCGTCTCGGCGAGCAGTGCGTCGCCCTTCTCGAGGTTCCAGCTCTCGGACTTCAACGCCGCCATGCCTTCACTCGGCGCGCCGGTGCGCGTGACGCGGCGCACCTCGCCGCCGCCGAAGTCGATCGCGACGTACTGATTCGGTTGGAACACGCGCACCATTCGCTGCGCGCTCGTCGACGCGCGCGACGCGGTGACGTTCGCGATCGCGCTGTTCGCGAATTCGATTCTCGCGTTCGCGATGTCCACGTCGTCCGTCAGCACCGGAATGCCGACGGCCGAGACGTTCACGGGTTTGGCCCCGACGAGCGACAGGATCACGTCGAGGTCGTGAATCATCAAGTCGAGGATCACGTTCACGTCGGCGCCGCGGCCCTTGAACGGCGCGAGCCGGTGGCACTCGATGAAGCGCACGGCGGTGAGTCCCTCCCGCGCCGAGAGGAGCGCGTTGTTGAAACGCTCTACGTGCCCGACCTGGAGTTTGAGGCCACGGCGCGCCGCGAGCTCGTTGAGCTCGGCCGCCTCGCGGCTCGTGCGCGTCATCGGCTTCTCGACGAGCACGTGCACGCCGTGCTCGAGGAAGAATTTTGCGAGCGCGAAATGCGCCGTCGTGCTCGCCGCGATCGTCACTGCGTCGACGAGGCCCGCGAGCTCGCGGTAGTCCGGGTAATAGCGCGTCGCGACGTTCTCGGCGACGGCGCGACCCGCGGCCGCGTCGAGGTCGCAGACGCCGACGAGCTCGACGTCGTCGAGCGCCCGATACTTTTGCGCGTGGAACCGGCCGAGATAGCCGACGCCGACGACCGCCGCGCGGATCTTGCTCATGGGCGCGCGACGCCGCGCTCCGAGCTCTTCACGAAGCTCACGAGGTGCTCGATCTGCGGGCTCTGCGCGCAGTCGCGCTCGATGTGCGCGAGCACCTCGTCGATCGTGAGCGCGCGGTCGAGAAGCAAGCGTATTGCGCGCTCGATGTTCTTGCGCTCGGCCGCGCCGAAGCCGGCGCGCTTGAGGCCCACGCGGTTCAGCGCGCGCGGCGCGGCCCAATGCCCCTCGGCGATCGTGAACGGCGGGATGTCCTTGTTCGCGAACGCGCCCGCCGCGACGAATGCATACGCGCCGACCCGCGTGAACTGCGTGAAGCCGGTGAGCCCGCTCACGAGCGCGTGGTGCTCGATCGTCACGTGGCCCGCAAGCTGCGCGCCGTTCACGATCACGACGTGCTCCGCGATCTGGCAGTCGTGACCGATGTGCGTATATGCCATCACGAAGTTGTGGTCGCCGACCCGCGTGACGCCGCCGCCCTTCTGCGTGCCGAGGTTGATGCTCACGAACTCGCCGATCCGGTTGTGATCGCCGATCTCGAGCGCCGTGTACGCGCCGGCCTGGTAGCTGTGGTCCTGAGGCGGGCCGCCGAGCACGGCGCTATGCTGTATGTGATTCTGCGCACCGATCTTCACGCGGCCATAACGACTGCCGATCCGCGCGTGCGACTCGACGATCGTGCCCGCGCCGATCTCGACCTCGCCGTCGATCACGCAATAGGGCCCGATCTCGGCGTCGGCCGCGATGCTCGCGCGGCTGCCGATGGTCGCGCTCGAGTGAATGCTCACCGCGTCAGCCGCTCGCCGCCTGATTCGCGGTCTTGGCCGTTTCGACGCCGCCAACGAGGTCGGTGATCGACTCGAGCCCGCACTTGCGCAGGTGCTCGTCGAGCCCGGCGTTCACCTTCTGCGGCGCGAGCGGATCGTAGAAGAGCGCGGTGCCGAGCCCCACCGTCGTCGCGCCCGCGAGCACGAACTCGAGGGCGTCGTGCGCGGTCTCGATGCCGCCTTGGCCGATGATCGGGATGCCGCGGTCGCGGCACTCGCGGTAGACCTGATGCACCTTGAGCAGCGCGATCGGCTTGATCGCCGGCCCCGAGAGCCCGCCCTGGACGTTGCCGATGATCGGCCGCCGGGAGTCGACGTCGATCGCCATGCCCATCAGCGTGTTGATCACCGCGAACGCGTCCGTGCCCGCGTCGATGCACGCGCGCGCGTTGGCCGCGATGTCGGTCTGATTCGGCGACAGCTTCGTGATCAGGGGCTTCTTCGTGGCCTTGCGGCAGGCCGCGACCACGCGCGCCGACATGTCGGGGTAGTTGCCGAACGCGACACCGCCCTCCTTCACGTTCGGGCAGGAGATGTTGATCTCCATCGCGTCGATCGGCGAATCGTCGAAGCGCCGTGTGACCTCGGCGTATTCCTCGATCGTCGAGCCGCACACGTTCGCGATGAACCGTGTCTCCGTGAAGTCGAGCTCGGGAAGGATGTTGCGCACGACGTAGTCGACGCCAGGATTCTGCAGGCCGATCGCGTTCAACATCCCGCCCGGCGTCTCCCAGACCCGGTGCGCGGGGTTGCCGAGCCGCGGCGCGAGCGTAGTGCCCTTGAGCACGATCGCGCCGACGTCGGCGTTCGAGAAGCCCTCGATCCGCGTGTACTCCTCACCGAAGCCGACGCAGCCCGACAGCAGCACGATCGGCGAGCCGAGCTCGAGGCCACAGAACTCGACCGCGAGCCGGCGCGCGGTAGGCTTAAGCGTCGAGGAGTCGTCCGTCATGCGGGGTTCCGGTTGCGGACGAATTATCCGCGAGCGCCGCCGCGAACTCCACTCGGCGCGCGCGCGGCTCTATGATCCCGCACGTGTTTCACGTCGTCCTGTTCCAGCCCGAAATCCCGCCGAACACCGGCAACGTGATCCGGCTCTGCGCCAATGTCGGCGCCACGCTGCACCTCGTGCACCCGCTCG
>Ga0335076_10000639_pt1 | contig 32639 bp, 23 predicted proteins | sample Lox_Sample_25_FD_206717 | JGI IMG/M metagenome (GOLD analysis project Ga0335076, IMG submission 206717) | Soil microbial communities from Loxahatchee National Wildlife Refuge, Florida, United States - Lox_Sample_2.5 | ecosystem: Environmental > Terrestrial > Soil > Wetlands | place: USA...
GCCTCCCCCTCGTTGAGGCCGAGGATGCGGTAGACGTCGAGCCGGGCGTCCATGCACGCGACCACCGCGACGTGTTTGCTCGGCGGTAGCGGCAGCGGTCCGTTGAAGCCGCCCGCGTATTCGGCGTTGTGGGCCAGGTAGTCGTCGGTAACCGTCACGCGAGTCTCCTGTCGGTATCGCGACACCAATTTGCTGGATCGATCAGTGCCGCGGTGGATCGTAATCGCCGGCCACCCCTAATTCACGCATGAAAATCAGCCGGATCACAAGGTTCCGGTCGCCTGGCCCGGCCTCTACGCGCCCGGCTCGCATAACCTGTCCCAATGCGGAACGGGCGGCTCGGTCGGGCATGATCCGCTTTCTGGCGCGCCGGTTGCTCAATTATCTCGTGCTGCTGGCGCTGGCATCGTTTCTGACCTACTGCCTGACCTCGGTGGCCTTCTCGCCGCTGGACAGCCTGTTGCAGCGCAATCCGCGCCCCCCGCAGGCCGTCATCGACGCCAAGGCCCACGCGCTCGGCTTGGACAGACCGATACCCATCCGCTACGCGCACTGGGCCTCGCACGTTGTCCGCGGCGACTTCGGGACGACCATCACCGGCCAGCCCGTCGCCACCACGCTGTGGCGCCGCGTCGGAGTCAGCCTGCGCCTGCTGGTGATCGGCTCGGTGGTGGGCACGGTGCTGGGCATCGTCGCCGGGGCGTGGGGCGCGATCCGCCAGTACCGACTCAGTGACCGCGTCGTCACGATGCTGGCGCTGCTCGCGCTGAGCACCCCGACCTTCGTCATCGCCAACCTGCTGATCCTCGGTGCCCTGCGGGTCAATTGGGCCGTCGGCGTCCATCTCTTCGACTACACCGGCGAGACATCACCGGGCGTGGGTGGTGGGGCGTGGGCGCAATTACTCGACCGGTTGCGGCATTTGATCCTGCCTTCACTCACGCTGGCACTGGTCGCCGCCGCCGGCTACAGCCGATATCAGCGCAACGCGATGCTCGACGTCCTGGGGCAGGATTTCATTCGCACCGCCCGCGCCAAAGGGCTCACCCGCCGCCGAGCGTTGCTGAAACACGGGCTGCGCACCGCGCTCATACCGCTGGCCACGCTGTTCGCCTACGGGGTGGCCGGGCTGGTCACCGGAGCGGTGTTCGTAGAGAAGATCTTCGGCTGGCACGGCATGGGCGAATGGCTGGTGCAGGGCATTTCGACTCAGGACACCAACATCATCGCGGCGATCACCCTGTTCTCCGGCACGGCGGTGCTGCTGGCCGGCCTGCTGTCCGATGTCTTCTACGCGGCACTCGACCCGAGGGTCCGGGTGTCATGACTTCTAGGGCTGAAACCACTGCTGCTCAAGGAATTTCCGCTCCAGAGGTGGCGGAGTTCACTTCGCGCCGCACACTGGTGCTGCGTAGGTTTGCCCGCAACCGGCTCGCGGTGGCGTCGCTGACGCTGCTGGTGCTGCTGTTCGTCGGCTGCTACACACTGCCCTCGCTGCTGCCCTATTCCTACGACGATCTTGACTTCAACGCGCTGCTGCAGCCGCCGAACACGCGGCACTGGCTGGGCACCAACGCGCTGGGCCAAGACTTGTTGGCGCAAATCCTGCGGGGCATGCAGAAGTCGATGCTGATCGGTGTCTGCGTGGCGTTCATCTCGACCGGCATCGCCGCCACCGTCGGGTCCGTCGCGGGCTATTTCGGCGGGTGGCGGGACCGGGTTCTGATGTGGGTCGTCGACCTGCTGTTGGTGGTGCCCAGCTTCATCCTCATCGCGATCGTCACACCGCGAACGAAGAAGTCGTCCAGCATCCTGCTGCTGGTGCTGCTGCTGGCCGGCTTCGGCTGGATGATCAGCTCACGCATGGTCCGCGGCATGACCATGAGCCTGCGTGAGCGCGAATTCATCCGCGCCGCACGGTATATGGGGGTCTCCAGCCGCCGCATCATCGTCGGCCATGTGGTGCCCAACGTGGCGTCCATTTTGATCATCGACGCCGCGCTCAACGTCGCCTCGGCCATCCTGGCCGAAACCGGCTTGAGCTTCCTTGGTTTCGGCATCCAACCGCCCGATGTGTCGCTTGGCACCCTGATCGCCAACGGCACCCAGTCCGCGACGACCTTCCCGTGGGTGTTCCTGTTCCCGGCCGGCGTCCTGGTGTTGATCCTGGTGTGCGCCAACCTGACCGGCGATGGGCTGCGCGACGCGCTCGACCCGGGCAGCGGGATGCTGCGGGGCGGGGCCCGATGAGCCCGCTGCTGGAAGTGACCGACCTGGCCGTCACCTTTCCCACCGACGGCCAACCGGTGACCGCGGTGCGCGGCATCGGCTACCACATCGAGCCGGGCGAAGTCGTGGCCATGGTCGGCGAATCGGGATCGGGTAAATCCGTGTCGGCGATGGCGGTGGTGGGCCTGCTGCCGGAATACGCCAAGGTGCGGGGGTCGGTCCGGTTGCACGGCAATGAGCTGCTGGGGCTTTCCGACGACGCGATGTCGCGCTTCCGCGGCAAGACGGTCGGCATGGTGTTCCAGGATCCGATGTCGGCGCTGACACCGGTCTACAGCGTCGGCGACCAGATCGCCGAGGCGATCCAAGTCCACCAGCCACGCGTCGGCAGGAAGGCCACCCGCCGGCGCGCGGTCGAACTGCTCGATCTGGTTGGCATCTCGCAGCCGGAGCGACGCGCCAGGGCCTTTCCGCACGAGCTGTCCGGCGGCGAACGGCAACGCGTCATCATCGCGATCGCGATCGCCAACGATCCGGACCTGTTGATCTGCGACGAACCCACCACGGCCCTGGATGTCACCGTGCAGGCGCAAATCCTCGAGGTGCTCAAGACCGCGCGCGACGTCACCGGCGCCGGGGTGCTCATCATCACCCACGACCTCGGTGTGGTCGCCGAGTTCGCCGACCGGGCACTGGTGATGTACGCCGGCCGCGTCGTCGAGTTCGCCAGCGTGACCGATCTTTACCGCAGCCGCCAAATGCCCTACACCGTGGGGCTGTTGGGATCGGTCCCCCGGTTGAACGCCGCGCAGGGCACCCGGCTGGTGCCGATACCCGGTGCGCCTCCATCGTTGGCCGGCCTCGAGCCGGGATGCCCCTTCGCGCCGCGCTGCCCGCTGGTCATCGACGAATGCCGTGCCACGGAACCGGAATTGATCGAGGTCGGCGTGGATCACCGGGCGGCCTGCATCCGTACCGACCAGGTCGGCGAACGCAGCGCCGCGGACATCTACGGGGTCAACACCTCGGCGCGTTCGGCGGCCGCAGGCGACTCGCCGGTGGTGGTGCGGGTGCGTGACCTGGTCAAGACCTACCGGCTGACGAAGGGCGTGGTGTTTCGCCGGACCGTCGGCGAGGTCCGCGCCGTCGACGGCATCAGCTTCGAGTTGCGGCAGGGCCGCACCCTGGGCATCGTCGGTGAGTCCGGGTCGGGCAAGTCGACCACGCTGCACGAGATCCTGGAACTGGTTGCGCCGCAATCGGGATCGATCGAGGTACTGGGCAGCGATATCGCCGGCCTGAGCGCGGCGGACCGACGAGCGCTGCGCCGCGACATCCAGGTCGTTTTCCAAGACCCGGTGGCGTCGCTGGATCCGCGGCTGCCCGTGTTCGATCTGATCGCTGAACCGTTGCGGGCCAACGGGTTCGGCAAGAGCGGCACCAACGCGCGGGTCGCCGGGCTGCTCGACATCGTGGGATTGAGCCGCGCCGACGCCGCCCGCTACCCCGCCGAGTTCTCCGGGGGGCAGAAGCAGCGCATCGGCATCGCGCGGGCGCTGGCATTGCAGCCCAAGATCCTGGCCCTCGACGAACCGGTGTCCGCCCTCGATGTCTCAATCCAGGCCGGGATCATAAACCTGCTGCTCGATCTGCAAGAGCGGTTCGGCCTGTCGTATCTCTTCGTCTCCCACGATCTTTCGGTGGTCAAACACCTCGCCCACCAGGTGGCGGTGATGTATGCCGGCGCCATCGTGGAGCAGGGCGACAGCGAGCAACTTTTCAGCAATCCGCAACACGATTACACGCGGCGGCTGCTAAGTGCGGTGCCGCAACCGGATCCGGGGACGTATGTATAGGGCGCTCATTCGAGTCTGCGCTCCTGGCGCCGGGCGTGCGCTGAGGACGACTTTTCGGGGCGAATACCGACGCTGGACGCAGGCTCGAACGGTACTGAGCCTGCTGGTGGTCGCCGGTCTGGCGCTTACCGGGTGCTCGCCGGCCATCAATCTGGTGCCCCCGACCGGCAATACCGCGTCGATCGGCACTACCAGCGATGTCAATCCGCGCAATCCCGCCACGCTGCAGGACGGCGGCAACCTGCGGCTGGCCCTCAGCGACTTCCCGCCGAACTTCAACATCCTGAACATCGACGGCAACTCGGCCGAGGTTGCCGGGATGATGAAGGCAACCCTGCCGCGGGCGTTCGTCATCGGGCCCGACGGCTCGACGACCGTCGACACCGACTACTTCACCAGCGTCGAGCTCACCGGGACCAACCCGCAGGTGGTCACCTACACCATCAATCCCAAAGCCGAGTGGTCCGATGGCACACCGGTCACCTGGCAGGACATCGCCAGCCAAATCCACGCTCTCAGCGGCGTGGACAAGGCCTTCGAGATCGCCGGACCCAGTGGCGCCGACCGCGTCGCGTCGGTCACCCGCGGTGTCGACGACCGGCAGGCCGTCATGACCTTCGCCAAGCCGTACGCCGAGTGGCGCGGCATGTTCGCCGGAAACGGCATGCTGCTGCCGGCCAGCATGACCTCCACGCCCGAGGCGTTCAACAAGGGCCAGCTGGAGGGCCCAGGCCCGTCGGCCGGTCCGTTCGTCTTTTCTTCGCTGGACCGGACCACGCAGCGAATCGTATTGACCCGCAACCCGAAATGGTGGGGCGCACGACCGCGCCTGGACAGCATCACCTACCTGGTGCTCGATGACGCCGCCCGGTTGCCGGCGCTGCAGAACACCACTATCGACGCGACCGGGATCGGTACGGTAGACCAGCTGACCATCGCCCAACGGACCAAGGGCATTTCGATACGGCGCGCTCCCGCCCCGAGTTGGTCCCACTTCACCTTCAACGGCGCCCACGGGGCGATCCTGGAAGACAAGGCGCTACGGGTCGCCGTATCCAAGGGCATCGACCGGCAGACCATCGCCAAGGTCGTCCAGTACGGCCTGACCAGCAACCCGGTGGCGCTGAACAACCACATCTATGTGGCCGGGCAGGAGGGCTACCAGGACAACAGCGCTATCGTGCCCTACGACCCGGCCGAGGCCAGTCGAGAGCTCGATGCCCTGGGCTGGAAGCTCAACGGCCAGTTCCGGGAGAGGGACGGCCACCAGCTTGTCATCCGGGATCTGTTCTACGACGCGCAGGGCAGCCGCGTGTTCGCAGAAATCGCCCAGCACAGTCTCGCCCAGATCGGCGTCAAGCTTGAACTCGTCGCGAGGTCCGGAAGCGGCTTCTTCACCAACTACATCAACGTCGGGGCTTTCGATATCGCCCAATTCGGCTGGCTCGGCGACGCGTTCCCCCTCTCGTCGCTGACGCAGATCTACCAGTCCGACGGGGCGAGTAACTTCGGCAAGATCGGCAGCCCGGAAATCGACGCCGCGATCGAGCGAACGCTCGAAGAACTCGATCCCGGCAAGGCGCGGGCGTTGGCCAACGACCTCGACAAGCTCATCTGGGCCGAGGGATTCAGCCTGCCGCTGACGCAATCTCCTGGTGACGTCGCGGTGCGCAGCACACTGGCCAATTTCGGCGCGGTCGGTCTGGCCGACCTGAACTACACCGCGATCGGGTTCATGCGGACCTGACCCGCCGCCGCAGCAGCCGTAGGCGCGGCGCCGCGGGCAGGGCCGCCTCGGCGATGGCGGCCACCTCAATCGCCTTCCATAACAAGCGCACTGACGGCCGCGGCGGAAGCACATCCAGTGCCGGCGCCTGCGCGGCCAGCCCGTCGAGTTCACCGCGGCATACCGCGCCGGAGATGGCCAGCGAAGCGGGCTCACGAAAGTCCAGCGCGCTGTGCGCCATGGTGGGCAGTTTAAGCAGTGCCGCATTGGGAATCAGGGACGCCACACGCTGGGCGACCGCCGGCGGGGTAATGAGATCGCGGCCGCCGGAAATCACCGCTGTGGGCCAGTTGAAGTTCGGCATCTCGGCGGGCAGGTCGTAAGGCTCGTCCTCGAAAGTCACCTTATGAGTGCGGGTTTCGCGCTCCGCCAGGGCCGGGTCGAGCGGTAGACCGTCGGGTGCGGCGGCGTAGTCGAGCTCGCGAAACGCGATGCGGCTCACCAGGTCTTCCTCGTAGCGGTACGGCAGGTTGCTCAGCGTCGTGAATCGGGATAGCGCCCACCACAGCAACTTTCGGCCACCGAGCAGCAGGTCGAGCTCCCGATCCAGCAGCGTGGCGCCGCCATAGCCGTAGATCGTCGCGACGACCTGCGTCGCCGACGCCGTCATAACGCCGGCGTCGACGAGCTTGCGGACTTTGGGTGCCAGCGGGGCGGTTTCGGGGCTGTCGCCACTGAGCAACAGCCGGCGGATAGCGCGTCGCACCATCACGATGTCGTGCCGTGACAGCAGCGGCGAATCCAGGACCATCGCCCGGACCCGGCCCGGATGGCGAACGCCGACCCCGGCCGCGATATAGGTGCCGTACGACGTGCCATAGATGACGGCCGAGTCGACGCGGGCGTCGTCGAGCACCGCGGCCACGTCGTCGACGACCTGATTGACGGTGAGGGCGCGTGGCGGCAGGTCGGCGCCGGAGTCGTCGTGGCGCGACAGTCCCACGCCGCGATGCTCGATCATGATGACGTCGAGGCCGGCGGCGGCGGCGCGGCGCCGCAGTCCCCTGTATATCTGCACCGACGCCACTCCCGGACCTCCCGGAATGATCACCAGCGGGTGTGAACTCTTGCGGCCGCCGCGCACGTAGTAGAGATCGAACTCTTCGGCGCTACCCGGCGACACCGGCCTTCGCACCGGCCGCACACCGGGCAAATCGGCGAGCTTGTCCTGAACCCGGCGCCGCTTCGCGTTCATCGTCACAGCTGTTGCCCCGCCATGGTTCCATTCTGCCAAGAAGGGTGTTTGCTACAGATACCCGGCGGATGCGCGCGGCAAGCGCCGGCGCTGTCAGTCCCGGTCAGGTGGAGTCACCCGCGGATCAGGTCGGCGGCCTTCTCCCCGATGAGCACCGACGGCGCATGGGTGTGCCCACGAACGGTGCTGGGCATGACCGAGGCGTCGGCGACGCGCAGACCGTCGACGCCGCGGACCCGTAGCTGGGGGTCCACCACGCTCGACTCGTCGCTGCCCATGCGGCAGGTGCCCAGGGGGTGATACAGGGTATGCGAGCAGGTCTTGAGCGCCGACTCGAGAGTGGCCTCGTTCAGTTCGGTGCAGTCGCGCGGCCGCGCGATGGGTCCGAGCAGGCCCTTCAACGGGGGAGCTTCGGCAATCCGGGCGCATATGCGCAGCCCTTCCATCATCGCGGCGCGGTCGACGCCGCCGGGATCGGACAGGTAGCGCGGGTCGATGACCGGCTTGGCGTGGGGGTCGGCGGACCGCAGCGTGATCTGGCCGCGGCTTTCCGGGGCGACGAGGATGGGCCCGAACACCACCCCGTGCCCCGGTGGCTTAGCCAGCAGGCCCTCGTCATAAAACGGGGCCGGAGCGAAGATCAGCTCGAGGTCCGGAAGCTCCAGCTCGGGTCGGCTGCGCAGGAATCCGTACGCCTCACCGACGTTGGAGGTGAGCATGCCGCGGCGCCGCAACAGGTAGCTGATCAACTGTTTCGGCTTTTCGGCGGCGGCCAAGCTGTCGCCGTGCACCTCGAAACCCATCGGCGTAACGAGGTGGTCGAGCAGGTTCTGCCCCACCTCGGGTGAGTGGTGGACGGTTTCGATGCCGTGGTCGGCGAGGTGATCGCGATCGCCGATACCGGAAAGCATCAACAGCTGGGGGCTGTTGATCGCACCGCCACAGAGCACCACCTCACGGCGCGCGTAAGCGACGCATTGTTGCCCGCCGCTCTGGTATTCCACGCCGACCGCCCGGGTTCCGTCGATGAGGACTCGGGTGGCCGTGGCCTGGGTGAGCACGGTGAGGTTCTTGCGACCCATCGCCGGCCGCAAATAGGCGTCGGCGGTGCTGTATCGAGCGCCGCGACGCTGGGTGACGACGGTCTCGCAAAAGCCCTCCGGCCGGGGCGAATTCGGTGGCGCGGGAAGAAATCCGCACTCGCGCACCGCGGCCAGCCACGCCGCCGTCGCGGGCCTCGGGCTGCGTTGACGGGAGATGTACACGGGGCCGATCACCCCGCTGTGGTCGCCGCTCACGAAATGCCAGGCGTCGGTGACGTTTTCGATGCGGCGGAAATATTCGAGCACCTCTTCAGAAGACCACTGCGGCCCGGCTCGCGCCGCCCACTCGTCGTAGTCGGCCGCGAATCCGCGCACCCACATCATCGCGTTCATCGAGGATGACCCGCCCAGCACCTTGCCTCGGGGCCAGAAGATTTCGCGACCGTCGAGCCCCTGCTGCGGCTCGGTCAGGTAATCCCAGTCGATCTCGCTGCGGAATAGTTTGGAGAAGGCCGCAGGAATCCCGATGAATCGGTTCTTATCGCGCGGTCCGGCCTCCAGCGCAACCACCACCGTGGCCGGATCGGCGCTGAGCCGATTCGCCAGGACCGCACCGGCCGAACCGGTACCCACAACGATGTAGTCGCACTGAACGTCCATGGTTTCCTCATTTTCGGGAAGAGTGTAAACGCGTGCGATTGGCCGCGAGCCCTAAACGTTCAGATCGATGCGGTGCGCGCCCTTGACGCCCTCGTACCGGTCCGGACTACACGTCAGCACGATCACCTGCCCCTGAGCGCCCACGGTGCCGAACACCTCGCCCATCTTGGCCAGCCGGTCGGGATCGGTGAAACCCAGCGCGTCGTCGACCACCACCGGAACGCCGTCCTCCTTGGCGACCAGGGCGGCGCCGGCCAGGCGAGCCAGGATGCCGAGTTGTTCCTTGGCCCCACCGGACAACGATTCGTAAGGCACCGTGACGCCGTCCAGGGTGCGGCTGCGGATGCACAGGTCGCTGTCGATGTCGACCTCGAAAGTGGGGCCGAACACCGGGCGACCGAGCCGCTGCAGTTCCGTGCGATAGGGCTCGACATAGCGCTGCCTGGTGGTGTCGCGGTGGCGCGTCATCACCGAGCGCAGCAACTGCGCGGCCCGCGCCCGGCCGCCGATCCGGGCGTGCCGGCCGGCGGCGTGCTCACGTTCTGTCTCCGCGGCGTCCAGCTTGCCCTGGCGGCCCTCGCTGCCGAACACCGAGAGTTGGATGCTGATTTCCCGCAACGAGCGGGCGGCGTCTTCGTAACCGTCGCGCAGCGATGCGTCCTGCTCGGTGGCGGCGGCCAATTCGGCCGCCACGGCGTCCGGCGCGGCGGCCGCAAGCTCGTCGGCCAGCTCGGTGACGCGTCGCTCAGCGCTTTCCGCCGCCCGCAGCCCGGCGTCCGCCGCCGACGCGAGGTCGTCGTCGGCAGCCGACGCCCGCTCCTGCGCCAGCCGGCAGGTGGCCGCGTCCAGCTCGGCGTGTTGGGTCTCCAGCTTGTTCTGCGAAACCGTTGCGGCCGTTGATAACTCGGTGAGTATGGCATCGGCGGCGGTCGCGGTCCGGCGGCGCTCATCGCAGTCCGCGGTCGCGGCCGTGCGGGCGGCCTCGGCGGCATCCAGTTCGGTGCGCGCGGCGTTCCGCGAGACCAAGGGGGGTTCGTCCGGTTGGCCGGCGCGTAACTGCGTCAGCCGTGACCGCAGTTGATCGAGCTGTTCATCGCCGCACAGACCGGCCACGGTCGCGTCCAATTGGTCGCGGCAGCTTTGCAGTTCGCGGCGGCGCTGGTCGGCGGATCGCGCCGCCGCAAGGTCGACCACGTCACCGGCTTCCAACGCGGCGGCCAATTCCTCCTGTGCCGCAGCATATTTGGCTTGAATGTCGAGCGTAGTCGCGCCCGGGGTGACCCGCGCGGTCAGCAGGCCCGGAACCTCCACAGTGGTGGGCCCGGTCGCGGTGATCGACCAGCATTGGCCTGCCGACAGCGACACCCGTTGGTCGCCGGTTACGAGTTCGACGTCGGCGACGGCGGTGAACTCCACCGCGGCCGACGTCAGCGCCAACTGCCCGCCGATGCGGTCGACCGCGGCCGCGGCGTCCTCGATTCGCCGCAGTAACTCCTCGGTGACGCCGACCACTGGAGGCTCCGAGAGCTCCGCGCAGACCCGGTCGCGGTCCCCCTGGATGGCGGCGATCTTGCCCAGCCGAGCGCTCAACCGATCGGCCCCCTCGCGGGCCGCGAGTTCGTCGACGGTGCGCCGGGCGGATTCGGCGCGGCGTTGCAGATCTGCCAGCAGCCGGGTGGCTTCCTCGACGGCGGCGGCCGCGGCCTCGGCGTCGGCCGCCGCCGTGGCCCGCGCATCGGCGGCCTCCTGCGCTTCGGCCTCGGCGGCGGCGACGGTTGCGGTGCGAGTGTCGATTTCGGTGAGGAGCCGCGAGCGCCCCTCCTGGGCGGCGGCCGCCGCGGCGCTGGTCGCCGCAGCGGCGTCGGCGACCAGCTCGGCCTCACGCGCCTGGTCGGTGAGTTCGGCGATCCTGTCGGCGGCGGCCTGCGCGGCGGCGAGCCGAGGGCCGGCGGCGGCGCGCTGTTGTGACAACTCGGCCACCTGGTCGGTGAGGTCGGCGTGGCGGCGCACCCGGTCGTCGACCTCGGCGACAGCCGCCGCGCATTCCGCGACCGCGGCCTGCGCGTCGGAAAGGCGGCTGATCGCGGCGGCCCACTCGCCGGTGGGGCGCCCGGTGGGCGTGAAGTAGCGGCCGTACTCTGCGTCGATCCGTTCGATGAGCAACGGCTCGGTGCCGGACAGCGCCGCGTCATCACCGGCCGCCACGTCGAGCGCACGCGACAGCGCATCACAACCGGACAGATCCACCGCGGCGGTCGAGGTGGCCTGCAACACCCGCTGGGCATGCCACAGATCGTTGTCCACCGTCTCGGCCAGCATCGCCCGAACCCGTTCGTGGGCCTCGTCGCCGGTCAGCTGTTCGCGGCGCGGCGTCAGCACCGTCAGCTCCGTCTCGCATTTCTTGTGGAACCGCTTGCGGTAGACGAAACGATAAGCACCGCAGCTGATTTCGGCGCTGACCTCGGAGCCGACGTCGCTGTGGGTCGGCTTGACCTGCTTGACTTCCTTCTTGGTGGAGCGGTCGCGGGATTCCAGTAACAGGTCAAGCGCCTCGATCATCGACGACTTGCCGACCTCGTTGGCGCCGCATACCACCACCACGCCGTGGTCGGGGAATTCGATCTCCCGGTGCGCGATGCCGCGGTAGTTGGTCAGGACCAGCCGGTGCAGCTTCATGCGGCCCCCCGATCGGCGAGGCGCAGCAGGAGCGCCAGCGCCGCCTGCGCGTCGACCGCGGACTCGGCGTCTTCGCCGCGTGCCGTCGCCACCAGTTCGTCGACGGCCGCGGCGGCGAACCCGCCGATGCCGAGATCGGTGAACTCGCCGTCGGCGGGTACGACCGCCAGTTCGGTGTGGCGTTCCCACAGGCCCAGCCAGGCGAACAACCGCGCGTATCTGTCCAGGCAGGCGTCCAGCGCGGCGCGGTCGGTGACCGTCAGCGAGCCGGTCAGCGCCAACCGCACCACTGTTCGGTCCTTTTCGGTCATCAGATCCAGATTCAGGTCGAGGTCGGCGATGTCGCGGCTGGTGTCGACCTGACAGTGCATGGTGACGAACCGCCAGCGGCCGACGCGCCGGGCTTCCACGCTGACGCCGTTGTCGTCGACGTCGACGACGAGCACATGACCGGGGTCCGATTCGACGTCGTCGAAGTTGGTGACTTCCGCCGAGCCGGAGTACCAGACCCGGCCGCTGCCGCCGACCTGCGTGAGGGAATGCTTATCCCCCAGCGCCACATAGTGGATTACACCGCGGTCCAAGGAGTCATCCAGCTTGGCGAGCCGGATGAGTGAAGGTTTGTCGCGGTCGGGGTCCAAGACGTCCACGCCGCCGTGGGCGACGAGGATCCGGGTGACGGGGCCCGGGGTCAGGTCTTCGAGGACTTCGGCGACCAGGTCGGTGGTCGGGGCCTTGGACCGCCACGGCGCGGCGACGATTTCGACCCCGGGCCGAACCTGATGGACGCCGGCCCGATCAAGCACCAGCACGTTGTCGGGACGTTCGGCGGTGAACAGCGCACTGGTGTATACCGATGAGGCATCGAGCGGATCGTGATTGCCTGGAAGCAGATAGACGGGAATCCCGATGGCGCGCATGGCTTCCAGGGATTGCCCGACGACCTGCGGGGCGAGTTGATTGTGTTCGAAGACGTCACCGGCCACCACGACGAACTCGGCGCCGACTTCTGCCGCCAGGGCGCCCAGACCGGCCACCGCGTCGCGGCGCGCGGCCGAATACCGCGGCTGAGCGTCGCCGGCGAGGAAGTGCCGCGTCATGCCCAGCTGCCAGTCGGCGGTGTGCAGGAATCGCATCCGGCGACCCCCCTTTCGAGTTGCGTGTCTATCAGGGCACCGCGAGTCTAGGTGCGGGCGCCGACAACTCCGGGGACCTCGTTCGGCAGGTCTCGGACGGTCCCCGAAATCCCTTATTTCACTGTCATTTCTGCGCGGCGTTTTTTGTCGGTGGGCTTGGTTAGTTTGGGTTTATGGCTGGCAGCGTTGTTGACCTCCGGGAGGCTACGGTGGCGTTTGATGTGGTGGATGCTGCGTTGGATAAGGCGGGCGGGCTGAACTGTGGGGCGTTGGCCACGCCGGAGCTGTTGGAGTTGCTGGAACGCTGTGAGCGGGTGCGTCGGCGGTTGCCGTCGGTGGAGCACCCGCTGATCAATGTGCTTGCCCGCCAAGCCACCCCGGAAGAGCTGGGCGCCAAGCTGTCGCATGTGCTGGCCGACTGCACGCTGATCAGCCGTGCCGAGGCCTCCCGGCGCATCAAGGAGGCCTCCGATCTGGGGCCACGGCAGGGGCTGAGTGGCGAACCACTTAGGCCGGTATTGGCCGCCACCGCCGCCGCGCAGCGGGCGGGCAAGCTCGGCGCCGGTCAGGTGGCGGTGATCCGTCGGTTCTGGCATCACTTGCCGGGTTCGGTTGATGCCGTGACCCGGGAGCGCGCCGAAGCCCACCTGGCGCGGCTGGGCTCGGGGTTTGGTCCCGAACACTTGACCGGACTTGCCGCTATGCTGGCCAATCGCCTAAATCCCGACGGCACCTACCGCGACGAAGACCGCGCGCGGCGGCGCGGGCTCACGCTGGGTCACCAGGATATCGATGGCATGTCGGAGTTACGCGCGCGGCTGACGCCGGAGGCCCGCGCCACCGTCGAGGCGGTGCTGGCCAAGCTGGCCGCCCCCGGCATGTGCAACCCCGATGATGACAGTCCGTGCGTGGACGGGGCACCCACCCAACAAGCTATCGAGGGTGACACTCGCAGCCAGGCCCAGCGCCAGCACGACGCGCTGAATGCCGCCCTGCGCGCCCTGCTCGCTTCGGGAAAACTGGGGCAGCACAACGGGCTTCCGGCGTCGATCATTGTCACCACGACGCTGGCCGAACTGGAAGCCGCCGCCGGCAAGGGCCTGACCGGTGGGGGCACCATCTTGCCGATGAGCGACGTGATCCGCTTGGCCCGCCACGCCCGCCACTACCTCGCGATCTTCGACAAGGGTAAAGCTCTGGCGCTGTATCACACTAAACGCCTCGCCTCGCCCGCCCAGCGGATTGTGTTGTATGCCAAGGATCGTGGCTGCACGGCTCCCGGCTGCACGGTGCCCGGCTACTACTCCGAAGTCCACCACGTGACCGGCTACGCGACCTGCCGCTGCACCGACGTCAACAACCTGGCCTTCGGCTGTGGCACCCAACACCGCCTCGTCCAACCCGGGGGCTGGAGCACCCGAAAGAATGCCCGCGGCGACACCGAATGGATACCACCACCGCTGCTCGACCGCGGCCAACCGCGAACCAATACCTTTTGGCACCCCGAGAAACTCCTCAGCGCCGACCGCGAAGGCGACGACGACGAGTGGTAGCGCCTTCGTTATCGCACTGATTACCGTGAGTCCGATGAACGCTCAGCGCACCTTGCTGTTGATGCGGCACGCGAAATCCGACTACCCGGCCGGGGTCGCCGATTATGACGGCCGTTGGCGCCGCGCGGCATCAGATACGAATCGCGCTGTGTGCCCGGCAGGATGGCATGCTTCGGCCACGTGGCGGCTGGGCGACATGCCAGACGTGGACCGGGGTGGGTCAACGCGGTGACACTGTGATGGGGTGTCGATCAGTGATCGTTAATTACCGCCAGCCACCCGGAGCAAGATGTTAGCCAAAGCTGACGGTCGTGAAAGGAACGGTGAATGACTTCCCGGGAGCTCTATGAGATCGGCGCCAAGCCTGTCTAGCGCAATCCGCTGCGCCCACTCGCGCCCAAGCAACTGATCCTCGCTGCAGATTATGGAAGTACACCTAACCGCTGGAAGTTCGGCCAGCGAGCACGGCAGGGTGGTGGCGTAAGCCGACTGGGGTCGAAGTTGCGTGATGGCAGCATTGGCAGTGCGCTCATCGCAGTCGGTGTACATCACCGCCCGAGCAACTGCAGCATCGGCCCATACGACCCGCGATTGTCCATCGAGCTTCAACCATGCGTAACAAGCCAGCGGCAGCATGGCGGGATTGTCACCCAGTTGATCGTTGAAACTCCGGCCGATATCCGGGATATACGCGCATAGGTACACCAAATGCCGCACCGGACGACGGGCCGCGACCAGCGGAATGGTGTGGCCACCATACGAATGGCCCACCAGCACAGTGTCGTCATCGCACCCGTCAAGGGCGGCGCACACCACATCCGCATAGTCGTCGAAGCTCGCCGAGTCGTCATCGATTGGCAAGTCCATCGCGACGACGGCATGACCGGCCTGTTGCAGCAGCGGAGTCAGCTGCTCCCAACACCATGCGCCGTGCCATGCACCGTGAACTAAGCCAAACGTCGTCACGAGGTCAGAGTAGAGGACATCAAGCCGCAGACCTGGCGCAAAATATCAGATCTGCGCGGCCACCTCGTCGATGCGGACGCTCAGGCCAGCCAGCCGTTTGGTGGTGATGCCCGGCAAGCCACGCAGGGCAGCGCCTGGGCGGGGATTACGAGCGTTCCGCTCTTGGACATTCGGGCCAGTATCCAGTGGCGGCTGGACGATAATCCGCTGCCGGGCGTGATCAGGGGCGGCGTCGGCGGCGCGGCGGTTCTCGCGGATCTAGATCACGCGGCTGGTGGCCTGCGGCCGGCGGTTGTCGCGCGACATGCTTTCTCCGCCAGTCCATCGGCGTGGGCCGAGGCGGGGGGCGGCGGCTCAACGCCCATCTGATTTCAGTGGTTTCACGACGGATTTTTTATCAGTGGGCTTGGTTAGCTTCGGGTCATGGCTGGCAGCGTCGTTGATCGGGAGGCGATCACAAAGCCCCACCCAGTGGTAGGTCCGGCGGTGATCCGCTGAAACGTCCGCAAGTTAAGGGACCGCGTGCGCCGGAACTGGCGGGCCAGTTTCACCGCTGCGGTCGACTACGGCAGTACGATCCCGGCGGCCTGGCCCAGGATGATCTGCTGGCCGCCGGGTGACACGTAGCCGCCGGTAGGCCCGTAGACGCCGTATATCGGGTCGGTCGGGCCCGCTCCGGCGTAGATGTCGTTGATCCAGCCCGTGGACAGGGTGTACACGGCCGCGGTGTTACCGGGCGGGGAGAACCTGGTCACCAGCTGGGCGGCGAAATCGATGACGGGGTTTCCGCCCAGCATCGAGTCGACATGCGAGCCGTTGACGAGCTCGACCCCGACGAACTGCCCCGGGTCCAGACTGATCAGTTCATTCGTGGTGGCACCGAAAAGATTCCACAGCTGGGGCGGCGCCGCCACCACATAGTCGGGAACATGCAACGCCTGCAGGTCGGCTATCGAAGCCGCGAAGGCCGAGGGATCGGATGCGACCCCGTCGAACATCACCACACCGAGAAGGTGGTTGTTGGCGGTGTTCGCCCCGAGGTCCGCGATGTAATCGCCGGCGGCGATCGTGGCGAGGCCACCGCCGGCGGAGTGTCCGGTCATGATGAAATCCACCGGCAGCGTGCCCAGGTAACCGGCGTGGTTCGCGCTGATGTTCAGCGCTGTCTCGCTGCCGAGGAATAGCGAGGCCACGCCCTGCTCCATCTGCGTACCGCCTATCCAGGCGCCGAACGGCAAAGGAATCGAAGGCACGGTGGGAACGACCACGATGCTGTCGGTTTGCTGCGCTAGCTGCATGGCCAGCGGATTGTAGAACCACCCTATTGCCCCGAAGCCGTGCTGCAGATAGATGACACCGTTGGCGTGCACCGAACCGTCCGCCTGCGTCGGGAAGTACCAGAGTGCGGGAGCGGGGTAGCTAAGAGGACCAAGCGGAATTCCCAGGAAGGAGGGCGAACCAAGCGGAATCTGCAGGAACGAGAACCCCACCTTGACCCCGGTCACCCCGTTGGTGGCCTGGGCGGTGGCGGCGTTGCTCACCGCCCCGCCGACGCCCGCCGGTGCCGACGACACACCGCCGCTGGCCGCCCCGCCGGCCCCGCCGTTGGTGGTCGTGCCGAGCAGCGAGCCGGGCTGATTGGGGCCAGTGGCCCCGGTGCCCGCAGCCCCAACGGCGCCGTTACCGAACAGCGGGTGCCCAATCAGCCGTTCAATGGGTGAAAAAACCCCCAGGCTCTCGGCCTGTTGCTCCAGCGTCTGCAGCGGCGACACATTCGCCGCCTCAGCGGCCGCATACGCGGCCCCGGCCGCGCCCAATGCACGCACAAACTGGGCTTGAAACAGCGTCGCCCGCGCGGTCAGCGTCTGAAACTCTTGGGCGTAGCCGCCAAACAAATTCGCGATAGCCGCCGACACCTCATCGCCGGCTGCCGCGACAATCCCCGTCGTCGAGGGCGCCGCCGCAGTGGCGGCCCCCTTGATCGCCTCCCCGATCCCGGTCAAGTCCCCCGACGCTACGGCGAAAGCCTCGGGTGCTGCGATCACATACGACGACATCGGCGGCTCCCTTTCTCGGTGGCGCGACAACCTCAGGACAGCTGCAAAATGGTAGCCAGGTTAGACCCGACTTGGCTGACGATTTGAGATTTTGGAGCGCATGTAAGTCGCTGACCCGACGTTTTGCATCGGAACTGGCAAAGAATTGCGAACCAAACCTGGCCTTGGCGTGCTTGATTTGCGTTGCGGAGGCGACAGATGAGCCGGGCCGATCCGCCGCCACTCGATCTCGTCGATCATTGTAGATGTGAAACTTGGTGGTGCGCAGATAATTTCAATTGCCGAGGTCAGCGGTCGGTGCACCGATCGAAGGCGAGGTGGCCGTTGCCGTCGCCCGCGCGCAGTGACCTGGGCAAATCCACCAGTGGTAGCGCCTTTGCCGCGGCACTAATTACCGTGAGCCGATGAACGATCAGCGCACCTTGCTGTTGATGCGACACGCGAAATCCGACTATCCGGAGGGGGTCGCCGACCACGACCGGCCGTTGGCGCCGCGCGGCATCAGGGAGGCCGGGCTGGCCGGGGACTGGCTGCGTGCCAACGCCCCCACCATCGACGCCGTGCTGTGCTCCACTGCGACGCGCGCCCGGCAGACCCTTGACAACACCCGCATCGATGCGCCGGTGCGCTACAGCGAGCGGCTCTACGGCGCCACCCCAGGGACGATGATCGAGGAGATAAGTGAGACGACCGACGCCGTGGCCACCCTGCTGGTCGTCGGTCACGAGCCGACGATGTCGGGGTTGGCGCTCATACTGGCCGACGACGACGGCACGGACACCGCTGTCGTGGAACGCATTTCGGCGAAATTCCCGACGTCGGCGATAGCGGTGCTGGCCGTACCGGGCGCGTGGAAAGGGCTGGAGCCGGGCCGGGCCGCGCTGGCCGGCTTCGAAGTCCCGCGCTGACTGTAGTTTACGAGTTGGTGGCCAGCGTCAGCTCCATGAGCTTGATCGTCTGCCCACAGGCGTCGATGCCGGGCGCCTGTGGGTTGACCCACCAGCCGACCACTCCCGCCGCATTGCTGGCGACCCCGCAGGCGCCGTTCGGGTCGTCCGGGCGCATCACGATCGAATCGATCCCCGCGATCGAGCGGTTCTCGACCTTGTACTTGAGGAACTCGGCCACCTTGCGCTCGTTGCTCAGGCTGCCCTGCTCGAACCAGAACCGGGTGATGTCGATCAGACCGGCTGGGTTGGCCGCCTGCCAGCGGCAGATCGCGCCGACGAACGTGCTTTGAATGTCAAGCGGATCGGCCCCCACGGTCTTGGCCAGGATGTCGCTGGTCAACACCTCACATTCCTTGAGCAGATTCGGATACTGCTGCTGGGAATTGTTGTTGGGCGGGACGTTGCCACCCGCCTTGACCGCGGTGCCCCCGATCGACTTCGAACAGCCGGTCAGCACCAACAGCGTGGCGATCAATACGGCGACGCCGACACGGATGCTTCCTCTGCTCATTTCGCGTTCGCAATCGATTGTCGGGCCAGTTCCTTCGCTATGTCGCAGGGCGGCGGGTACGGCTTCTGACTGAAGCTGACCGACCATTCGATGAAGTCGTCCTGGAACTGGATGCCCACTTCGCATAGCGAGTCGCCCAGGTTGGGCTCGTTGCCGACGGCGATGAAGCCGCTGTGGCCGTTGATGTTGATGTCGTCGACGCTGGAGCGTGACAGCTCCTCGGTCTTGCGTTCACGCCCGATTGGGCTGCCGCGATACCAGGAAAAGGAGAAGTGCGGGCCGAGAATCCCGCCGCCCGCCAGCCACTGGCATCCCACGGAGTTCCGGGCGGTGTTCACCAGCCCGGTTACCTTGGTCAGGTCCGACACCGTCTGGTCGCTGATGCCGCCGCATTGGAGGAACATCGGCCCGTGGTGACCCTCGCCGTTACCCGGCGTCGACGGTGCCGTCGCTCCCGGTTTGTTGTCGCCGGAACTCGAGCACCCCGCAACTGTCGGAATCAGAATCGTCAAGGCCGACGCCGCGAGAGCAAGCGCCCTCGCGCTACGTCGCACCGGTACCCTGCCTTCGCCGAGCCTGCTGCTGGTCCACACGATGCACTGTAGCGGCAGCCCAGGGGGTCAACCACCGACGCGGCACCTGAGCAGGCATTTCGACTCTCCTGGCAAACAAGGTGCCAGAGCGGAAACCGCGCGGCGGTGCGGGCGACGGTGACGACTGTGGCGCCCGGCGTATGCGACAGTAACCAAATGCTCCTGGCACTGCTGCGCCAGTACATCCGGCCGTACCGCCGGCTGGTTGCGGTGCTGCTGGCGCTCCAGGTGACCAGCAGCCTCGCGTCGCTGTACCTGCCCACGGTCAACGCGGCGATCATCGACGAGGGCGTGGCCAAGGGCGACACCGCCACCATCGTCAGGCTCGGCATGGTGATGCTTTCGGTCACCGGATTGCAGGTGTTGTGCGCCGTCGGCGCGGTCTACTTCGGCTCGCGGACCGGAATGGGCTTCGGCCGAGACCTGCGCCGGGCGATATTCGAACACGTCACCACCTTCTCCGAGCGCGAGACCGCCCGATTCGGCGCGCCAACTCTCTTGACGCGCAGCACCAACGACGTGCGTCAGATCCAATACCTGGTCCAGATCACGGGCACCGTACTGGTCACCGCGCCGATCATGTGCGCCGGCGGAATCGTAATGGCCATCCACCAGGACGCCGCGTTGACATGGCTGCTGCTGGTCAGCGTTCCGATCATGGCCGTGTCCAACTACTTGGTCATGTCGCGCATGCTGCCGCTCCTCCGCCGGATGCAGGGCCTGATCGACGGCATCAACCGGGTGATGCGCGATCAGCTGTCCGGTGTCCGGGTGGTGCGGGCGTTCACGCGCGAGCGCTTTGAGCGCGACCGGTTCGCGCGAGCCAACACCGCGCTCTCGAACACGGCGCTGGCCGCGGGCAATTTGCAAGCGCTGATGCTGCCGGTGACCACACTGACCATCAACGTGTCTAGCGTCGCGTTGATTTGGTTCGGTGGGCTGCGCATCGATCGCGGCCAAATGCAGGTCGGCTCGCTGACCGCCTTCCTGGCGTACTTCACCCAGATCCTGATGGCCGTGTTGATGGCGACGATGACGCTGGTGGTGCTGCCCCGCGCGTCGGTGTGCGCCGAACGGATCACCGAGGTGCTCTCCACCCGCGCCGCGGTCGAGGACCCACCAAGCCCCAAGTTCCCGCGGGGCGGAATCACCGGCCTCGTGCGGTTGGCCGGCGCGACATTCACCTATCCGGGCGCCGACCGCCCAGTGTTGCAAGATATTTCGTTGACCGCACTACCAGGTACCACGACGGCCATCGTCGGCAGCACCGGTTCGGGCAAGTCGACGCTGGTGTCCCTGATCTGCCGGCTCTACGACGTCACCGCCGGTGCGGTCCTGGTCGACGATGTCGATGTCCGCGATTACCACACCGAGCGGCTCTGGTCGGCGATCGGGCTGATTCCGCAGCGCGGCCACCTCTTCACCGGCACCGTCGCGGACAACCTGCGCTACGGCAAGTCGGATGCCACCGACGAGGAGATGTGGGAAGCCTTGCGCGTAGCCGACGCGGACGGCTTCGTGCGTGCCCACGATGACGGGCTGCAAATGCACGTCGCCCAAGGCGGAATCAACTTCTCGGGTGGCCAACGGCAACGGCTGGCAATCGCGCGGGCGGCCATCCGCCGCCCCGCCATCTACTTGTTCGACGACGCGTTTGCCGCGCTCGATGTGCACACCGACGCACGGGTGCGCGCGTCGCTGGCGCACATGTCCGGTGCCGCCACCATCATCGTTGTCACCCAACGTATTTCGACTGCGGCCCAGGCCGACCAGGTAATCGTCATCGACGACGGGAAACTGGCGGGCTCGGGCACGCATGAATCGCTACTGGCCGACTGCGCCACCTACGCGGAGTTCGCCGACTCGCAGTCGGTGGGCGCCTTGCGATCCGGTCAAATCGGGGGCGCGCAATGACCGTGCCGATCACTCGTGTCGTGGCTCCTGCCTCCACCGGCAGGTCCCGCGACTTCTGGGGCTCGGCGGCCCGGCTGGTGAAACGGCTTGCGCCGCAACGGCGGCTGAGCATCACGGTGATCACGCTTGGGATAACCGGCACGGTGATCGGGGTCGTCGTTCCGCGCATCCTCGGCCATGCCACCGATCTGCTGTTCAACGGGGTTATCGGCCGGCAGCTTCCCGCCGGAATAACCAAGGCACAGGCCGTTGCCGCGGCCCGGGCCCGCGGCGATAACGCCTTCGCCGACCTGCTGTCCGGCATGAACGTGGTGCCCGGCCGGGGCGTGGACTTCGGCGCGGTGGCCAGAACGCTGACGCTGGCGCTGGCCCTGTACCTTATTGCCTCGCTGCTGATCTGGGCTCAGGCCCGGCTGCTCAACCTCACCGTGCAGCGGACCATGGTCGCGCTGCGTTCCGCTGTCGAGGACAAGATTCACCGGTTGCCGTTGTCCTACTTCGACGGGCGCCAACGCGGTGAGCTGTTGAGCCGGGTCACCAACGACATCGACAACGTCCAATCGTCGCTGTCGATGACGATCAGCCAGCTGCTGACCTCGATCCTGACGGTGGTGACCGTGCTGGCGATGATGGTGTCCATCTCGCCTCTACTGGCGATGATCACGTTGGTGACGGTGCCGATTTCGCTGTTGGCGACGCGCGCGATCGCGCGCCGTTCGCAGCGCCTGTTCGTGCAGCAGTGGAGAAGCACCGGACGGCTCAACGCCCACATCGAGGAGACCTACAGCGGGTTCACGGTGGTCAAGACGTTCGGCCACCGGGCCGCGGCGCGCGAGCAGTTCCGCCGCTTCAACGACGACGTGTACCAGGCCAGTTTCGGCGCCCAGTTCTTCTCCGGCCTGGTGGCCCCGGCGACGGCGTTCATCGGCAACATCGGCTACGTCGCGGTCGCCGTGGTGGGGGGCTTGCAGGTGGCCACCGGGCAGATCACGCTCGGCAATATCCAGGCTTTCATTCAATATGTCCGGCAGTTCAACGCGCCGGTGAGCCAGGTGGCCGGGATGTACAACACCCTGCAATCCGGGGTGGCCAGCGCCGAGCGGGTGTTCGACCTGCTCGACGAGCCCGAGGAGTCGCAAGGGGCCGAGTCGGCCGCCGAACAAACGGGGTCGCGACCCGACGGCCGCGGCGCACGCGCCGGTGGACGCGTCGAATTCGAGCATGTGAACTTCGCCTACCGGCCGGGCACCCCGGTGATCCAAGACCTGTCGCTGGTCGCCGAGCCAGGCAGCTCGGTGGCGATCGTCGGACCGACCGGAGCGGGCAAGACCACGATGGTGAACCTGCTCATGCGGTTCTACGAGGTCGACTCCGGCCGAATATCGATCGACGGGGTCGATATCACCACCGTGAGCAGGCAGTCACTGCGCTCACGGATCGGCATGGTGCTGCAGGACACCTGGTTGTTCGACGGGACGATCGCGGAGAACATCGCCTATGGGCGGCCGGAGGCCACCGAGGACGAGGTGGTCGAAGCCGCCAAGGCGGCCTACGTCGACCGGTTCGTGCACACGTTGCCGGCCGGCTACCAGACCCGGGTCAGCGGGGACGGCGCCAACATCAGCGCCGGCGAAAAGCAACTCATCACCATCGCGCGCGCATTCCTTGCGCGCCCGCAGCTATTGATCCTGGACGAGGCGACCAGCTCGGTCGACACCCGCACCGAGGCCCTCGTTCAGCGCGCGATGCGCGAGCTTCGCCGGGATCGAACGAGTTTTGTTATCGCGCATCGCCTTTCGACGATCCGCGATGCCGACCGCATCCTGGTGGTGGAGGCCGGATGCATTGTCGAACAGGGCAACCACGCTGAACTGCTGGCCCGACGGGGCGCCTACTACGCGATGACCCGGCTGTAGCCGTTACTCAAACGACGCCAAGAAGTTGTTGAGAATCCATCAAGGATCCGGCCCGAAGCTGAGCGCGTCCGGGGCCGAACCCACAGCAAAGGATCACAACAATGATTTCTCCCCGCGTCATCGCGGCCGTCACCACCGCCCCCATTCTCCGTTGTGGCGATCCGAATGACTTGCCAGATCGAGAGATAAAAGATCGCTCCAAGAATTCGTAGAGATAACGAGAAGGTCGGCATCGGAACCTTTTCTCAACCAAACCGCAACAAAGCGGAACGAGCAAAGGACCAAGCCATGAAGAACTCCAAGATCGCAAACATCGCCAAGACCGCCGTCTTCGCGGTGGCCGCCGGCGCCGTCGCGCTGGGAGTCGCCGGACCGGCCAGCGCGGCGTCCAGCACCCTCTACGGCGACCCCGTTGCCGCCGGCCAATGGTGGCGCCACCAGAAATACGACGACTGCGTCCTGATGGCCAGCGCCGACGTGATCGGTCAGATGACCGGCAAGGAGCCGTCGGAGGAGGCCATCATCAAAAAGGCCCAATCGACCCCGAGCGTCGTCCACCCCGGCACGATCTACACCAAGCCGCTGGAGACCAAGCACCCCAATTCGGGCATGGGCACCAGCTTTGCGGACGTCCCGACGCTGTTGGCGCAGTATGGCATCGACGCGGCGGTGACCAACAAAAGCCACGCTGCCAAGGACGGCATCCTCGGCGGCATCGAGGGGCTCAAGCAGCAACTGGGCACCGGCCACAAGGTGATCGTCAGCGTCAACGGCGAGCTCATCTGGAACGTGCCCGTCGACACAAAGGACGAAATGGGCAACCCGGTCGGTGACCACGCCGTGGTCGTGACCGGTGTCGACGCCGGCTATAACATCGTCCACCTGAACGACAGCGGTGACCCCAAGGGACGCGACTCGCAGATCCCGATGGCGCTCTTCCTCAAGGCGTGGGACAGCAGCAACGAGTTGATGGTCGTCACCACCTGAAGCGGTAATCGAGTCGGCGGGCAGCCACGCGGTGCGACTGCACCGGGTCGGCTGCCCGCCGTGCGCGTGTTCGGATGCGTGCCAAGCCGATTCGCGTGATGTCTCGGAGATCGCGCTGGTGCGGAATGCATTTGAGCGGCGCCGGAAGTGCCTCCCAGGGATCCGCGGTTGTTCCCGAATCCGCCGGGTTGGTATCACAATGAAAAGTCATGACGCTTTGCTGGCACGTGACACCGCGGAGAATGCCGAAGGGCTGGTAGTGGGATGGTGGACAAACGTCTCGAATTGGGTCTACTCGGACCCTTGGAGATGAGCATTGACGGCGCGCTGGTGCCGTTGGGCACCCCCAAGCAGCGGGCGGTGCTGGCCATGCTGTTGATGAACCGCAACAGTCCCGTTGGCGTCGACAGGCTCATCACGGCCCTGTGGGAAGACTGGCCGCCGTCGGGGGCAAGGGCGAGCATCCACTCCTACGTCTCCAACCTGCGCAAGCTGCTCGGCGGTGTCGGCATAGACCCGCGACTGGTGTTGGCCGCGGCGCCGCCGGGTTATCGGCTGACCATCCCTGAAAACGCTTGCGATCTGGGGCGGTTCATCTCCGAGAAGACCGCGGGCGTGCACGCCGCGGCCGCCAGCCGGTTCGACGAGGCCAGCTGCCACCTGTCGGCCGCGTTGGCCGAATGGCGCGGGCGGGTGCTCGAGGACCTGCGTGACTTTCAGTTCGTCGACACCTTTGCCACCTCCCTCGTCGAGGAGAAGATTCTCGTCCACACCGCCAAGGCGGAGGCCGAAATCGCTTGCGGGCGCGCCTTTGCGGTGATCACCGAACTGGAAGGCCTGACCTCTGAGCACCCCTACCGCGAGCCGCTGTGGGCCCAGTTGATCACGGCTTACTACCTGACGGACCGCCAATCCGACGCGTTGGCGGCCTACCGCCGCGTGAAACAAATACTCGCCGACGACCTCGGGATCGACCCCGGCCAGAACCTGCGTGCCCTGAACGAACGGATCCTGCGCCAGGAACCATTGGACGTCAAGAAGAACGCCGTGACCACCGCCGCCGTCACGCGCACCGTCATGGATCAGCACACCAAGGTGTCTGACCGGCAAGCCGTCGCGTACCTGCACGACGCGTCCGGCCAAAGCTATCCGGTGCAGGCGTCGGCGACGCGCATCGGGCGACTCAGCGACAACGACATCGTCCTGGACACCCCCAAGGTCAGCCGGCACCATGCCGTCATCGTCGACACGGGTACCAGCTGGATGATCAACGACCTGCGGTCATCGAATGGCGTGCAGGTGCAGAACGAGCGCATCCGCTCGGCGACCACACTGCAGGACGGCGATCACGTCCGCATCGGTGAGCACGAATTGAGGTTCGAGGTCGCCGCGGGCGACAAGACCGAGTGCTAGGCGCCGCTTGCGCCGCAATCGACGTAATGAGCTTCAGCGCACCGCTATGCGTCCCGGTTGTCAGGCGGGGTTGCGGCCGGCCGGCCGGGTCGGAAGGTGTTGATATGGTCGGCGGGTCTGGGGTTGGTTGGGAGGATCGATGAGCGGGGCGCCGGGCTCGCGGGAAGGGTCGATGTTCGGACCCTACGAGCTCAAACGGGCCCTGGGCCGCGGCGGAATGGGCGAGGTCTACGAGGCCGAACACACGATCAAGGGGTGGACGGTCGCGCTCAAGCTGATGTCGGAATCCGTCAGCAGCGATCCGGTGTTTCGCGAGCGGATGAGGCGCGAAGCCCGCATCACCGGTCGTTTGCAGGAACCCCATGTGGTGCCCATCCACGATTACGGCGAAATCGATGGGCAAATGTTTTTGGAGATGCGCCTCATCGAGGGCACCGATCTGGACACTTTGCTCAAACGGTTCGGTTCGCTGAGCCCACCGCGCGCGGTGGCCATCATCACCCAGATCGCCTCGGCCCTGGACGCCGCCCACGCCGCCGGAGTGACCCACCGCGACGTCAAGCCGCCCAACATCCTGGTCACCCCCGACGATTTCGCCTACCTGGTCGACTTCGGCATCGCCAGCGCGAAGACCGACGAGAAGCTCACCCAGCTCGGCACCGCGGTGGGCACCTGGAAATACATGGCCCCCGAACGGTTTTCCAACGAGGAAGTGGACTACCGCGCCGACATCTATTCGCTGGCGTGCGTGCTGTACGAGTGCCTGACCGGGTCGCCGCCGTACCCATCCGACAGCGCCGGGGTACTGGTCAGCGCCCACCTGATGGAGCCCATCCCCCAGCCCAGCACCAAACGTTCGGGCATTCCCGGGGCTTTCGACGCGGTGATCGCCCGCGGCATGGCCAAGAAGCCGCAGGACCGCTACGCCAGCGCCGGTGACCTGGCGCGCGCCGCGCACGAGGCACTCACCAATCCCGATCAGACCCAGGCCGTCAACATCCTGCGCCGCAGCGAGGAATCCACCCTGCCGGGAATCAAACAAGGTGCTGTTGCACCCGTCCAACGGCCGCCCGCGCCCGTGGCCCAACAACCGTCGCCGGCCTTCAGGCCCGCCCCCAATAGCGGACCCATCCACCGCCCGGACCAACCCGCGCCCAATCTTGGGCATTACCAACCCTCGTGGGGCGGCCCGCCACCACCGTTCGCCGGCCCGGCGCCCTTCAGCCATGGGCACCCGCCGCCACCGCCGCGCAAACGCAACCCCTGGGCCATCGTGGCCGGCGTCGCTGCCGTCGTGGTCGTCCTCGTCATCGCCGCCATCGGCATCTCGATAGCCGTGGGACACGACGACAACGAAGCCCCCAACGCGGGCAGCACCACCACAACGACAACCACCGCGAGGACCACCCCCCGCACGACATCGGCGTCGCCATCCATGCCGCCGCCCGGCGCCGCCAACCGGCTGCTGAGCCTGCTACCCGCCGGATACCCGCCCGGCACGTGCACGCCAGACGCCCAACCGATGGCGGGCGCGATCGTGTCCGTCTCGTGCGGGCCCAACACCGATCCCAACGGCCCCACGATCTCGGCCTACGCGCTGTTCTCGGACCAGCAAACGGTGCAGGGCGCGTTCAACCGCTACACCGGAACCGACACGCTGGTTAAATGCCCGGGAGACAAGGCCTCACCCGGCACCTGGTGGCACAACAAAGACCCGAACACCATCCTCGGTCAAATCGCCTGCGGGACCTACAAGGACGATGAGCCGAAGGTGATGTGGACAAACCAACAGACCATGGTGTTCGCGGTTGTCGGCGGAAATACCCAGGGACCGAATCTCGATCAGCTGTACAAGTGGTGGGCTGCCCACTCTTGAGGGCGAGTCGGTGGGCGTGGGACCACAACGCGTACTACCAACGGATCCTGTTACGGCAACTACCGCCGCGATGCGGGCGGGTGCTCGACGTCGGTTGTGGCGCGGGAGCATTCGCCGCGCGACTGGCCGACCAGGCCGAGCGCGTGGATGCCGTCGACAGGTCGGCGGCGATGATCGAGGCGGCCAAGCGCCGCACCCCCGCCAACGTCACCTGCATCCTCGCCGACGTGCTGGACCTGTCCCTGCCCGCGCAGCACTACGACGCGATCGTGTCGATCACCGCATTGCACCACTTGCCGCTTCGCGACGCCCTGCGGCACCTGGCGCCGGCGCTGCGCCCGGGCGGTGTGCTGGCCGCGGTGGTCCTGCCGCGGTCGGAACTGCCCCGCGAGATGCCCACGGAAGTGGTTGCCGCGGCTGCCAATCGGGTGCTCGGCGGCCTGTTCGCCGGGCTCAGGACGACCGGCTTTGGCCGCTGGTACCGGCTGGAGCCGACCAGCGACGCGATGCCGAAGGTTGTCGATGCGCCGCTGACGACTCGTCAGGCCCGTGAAGTGGTGGCCGCGACGCTGCCCGACGGCCGCGTGCGCCGGCTCCTGTTTTGGCGTTATCTCCTGCTGTGGCGGCGGCCATGAATGTCGCCTTGAATGTCGCAGTGTCCTGCGGCGGCGCCGTCGGGCGGCTTACCGTCATGATTGCTGAACCGGGGGTTGCGGCGGGCCGCTCGGGTCGGAAAGTGTTGATATGGTCGGCGGGTCCGGGGTTGGTTTGGAGGGTCAGGGATGAGCGACGCGCAGGCCTCACGGGTGGGCTCGATGTTTGGGCCCTATCACCTAAAACGGCTGCTGGGCCGCGGTGGGATGGGCGAGGTCTACGAGGCCGAGCACACCGTCAAAGAGTGGACGGTCGCGGTCAAGCTGATGTCGGACACCTTCAGCAAGGACCCGGTGTTTCGGGAGCGGATGAAGCGCGAAGCCCGCATCGCCGGCCGTTTGCAGGAACCCCACGTGGTGCCCATCCACGACTACGGCGAAATCGATGGTCAGATGTACATGGAGATGCGCCTGATCGAGGGCACCGACCTGGACACCCTGCTCAAACGGTTCGGCCCGCTGACCCCGCCGCGCGCGGTGGCCATCATCACCCAGATCGCATCGGCCCTGGACGCCGCCCACGCCGCCGGGGTGATGCATCGCGACGTCAAACCGCCCAACATCCTGGTCACCCGCGATGATTTCGCCTATCTGGTTGACTTCGGCATCGCCAGCGCGACCACCGATGAGAAACTGACCCAGCTCGGCACGGCGGTGGGCACCTGGAAATACATGGCGCCGGAACGGTTTTCCAACGACGAGGTCACCTACCGCGCCGACATCTACGCACTGGCCTGTGTGCTGCACGAGGCCTTGACCGGATCACCGCCCTATCGCGCCGACAGCGCCAGCACCCTGGTCACCGCCCACCTGTTTGACCCCATCCCGAAGCCCAGCGCCATGCGCCCCGGCGTCCCGAAGGCCTTCGACGCGATCATCGCGCGCGGCATGGCCAAGAAACCCGAAGACCGCTACGCCAGTGCCGGCGATCTGGCCCTGGCCGCCCACGAAGCGCTCAGCGACCCCGACCAGGACCACGCCGCCAACATCGTGCGCCGCAGCCAGGAAGCCACCCTGCCCACCGCCGAGCCCACCGCGGAGGCCCCCGGGCCCACCCTGGCCGCCACCCCCATGGCCCCACCCCAACCGCAGGTCACCACCCCGCCACCCGCGCCGGTTCAGGGCTCGCCCATGTCCTACCCCGCGGCGTCCTACCCCGCGGGGCCCAGTTCCGGCCCCAGGCCCGCTGCGAGCCAAGCCAGCCCGCAGTACTACCCAGCCGGCGGCGGCAACTGGTCCGGTCCGCCACCACAGTTCGCCAGCCCGGCGTCCTGGAGCGGTGGGCAACCGCCCCCAGCAAAACGCAAAAGCAACCCGTGGCCGATCATTGCGGCCGTCGCGGTCGTAATCGTTCTCGCCGCCGGCGGCGTGGGGATCTGGCTCGTCACCCGGCCCAAGCCGGTGCCGCCGCCTCCGGACCCCATAGCGCCCGATCACCTCAGCGCCCTGCTACTGAACTCGCCGGACGTCAACTCCGTCATGGGGTCCTCGTCAATGACGCCCGGCAAGCCCATCACGTCGATGGACTCCTCCCCGGTGACGCTGTCGTTGCCGAACTGCCAGGGGGCGATGTATACCAGCCAAGATCCGGTCTACGCGGGCACCGGCTACACCGGAGTGAGCGGGTTGGTGTCCTCCGAACCGGGAGACAACTACGACCACTGGGTCAACCAAGCCGTGATCGCATTTCCGTCCGCCGACAAGGCGAAGGCGTTCCTGCAGACCTCGGCGGACAAGTGGAAAGGCTGCGCCGGCAAGACGGTTACCGTCACCAACAAGAGCAAGACGTATAGGTGGACGTTCGCGCAAATCAACGGCAGCCCAACGAAGATCACGGTGCTGGAAACCCAGGAGGGCGCCGACGGCTGGGAGTGCGAGCGCGCGATGGGCGTGGCGAACAACGTGATCGTCGACGTCAACGCGTGCGGTTACCACATCACCGACCAGGGCGGGCAGATCATCGACAAGATCGCCACCAAGATAGACAACGAATAGCGCGCGAACCCCAAAGGGGCACTGCGGCTTACGACTGGAGGTCGGGCCCCTCGGCGCGTAGGTCGTCGACCGCCGACATGGCGCTGCGCAGCTTGGCCAGCCATTCCTCGGTGTGCTCACCGACCAGCTTGACCGACCATGCGAGCGCGTCAGCGCGGGACCGCGCGACGCCGGCGTCGACCAACGTGTCGAGCACCTGCCGCTCGGGTTGCTTCAAGCGCGTCATCACCGGCACGGCGATGTGGGTGAACAGGATTCGTTCACCGTTTACCTCGACGCCCCAGGAAACCTTGCGCCCGTAGCGATCCTGAGCCTCGTCGGCGATGCGCATTCGCTCCGAACGGGTGTCTTCGCGGAAGCGTGAGACGCGGCCTTCGGCGCGGGCCTCGCTCTCCTCTTGCCCGGAGTTCTCGGGTTCGGCCAGCTTTCCGATGACGGTGATCTCTTCGCGGTCGACGATGACCGTCGGGTCGCCGTCAAACCAGGCTTCGGGCAGGCGGCCGGCGAACCATTCCGCTGCGCCGCTGGCGTCGGGCTGCTGGGCCTGATGCCAGCCGCCGGGGCGGCCGTAGCGCCGCCCGTGGGTGTGGTGGGCTTTCATGATTACATAATTACACTGTTACATGTGTAATGGAATGCCGTTCGCCGGCAGCGAACGTCAAACAGTTGCCGTCGCCGCCGGAAACCCGTTGATATGGGCTGTTCGGCGTTGTATTTTTGGAAGCGAAGCAGGCCCGGAAGCGACCAATTCGAAGTGCCGGAAGATGGGGCAGAATCCGGCCGCGTAAGGCTATAGAGTCAGACGCCCCCCAAGAGTCGCCCGGGCCTGCCCATGTTTGTCGCTACGAGGACGAGCCCCCGTTGGGAGAGCCATTTTCTCGACGGATCCGGAAAAGTTTGACCTCGTTCTTGATGCCCTTGAGGCGGCGTGCGCCGGCGAAAGATCCGTGGAATTCGCCGGTATCGCCGACGGCCTCCCAGACCGAATCCGCGGCCAGCACGGTGCCCGGGCGCGCCACGTCGGTGACCCGGCTTGCCACATTGACCGGGCTGCCGAACCAGTCGCCGGCCCGGCTCACCGCCATGCCGGATGAGACTCCGGCGCGCAGCCGCGGGAAGTCATTGTCAGTTTCGACAACCTCGACCAGCTTCAACACGGTGTACAGCAATGGCGCCGGATCGGGGCAGACCAACATCACCGCGTCGCCGATCGACTTGATGAACCGCACTGGCGGGGTGGTCACCTCACGGGCGAGGTGGGAAAGTCGACTGGCAAGTTGGCCGAGGTCTTCGGCCGAGATCGCCTCACCCAGCTTGGTGAACCCGACGAGGTCGGCGAAGGCGACGGTGACTTGGCGCGCTCCCGGCAGCGGCTTGCCGGCGGCCCGCTCGGCGGCATTGACCGTTTCGGTCTCCATCATGTGCCGCAGCTGCATGAACAGCATCTTCTCGATCATCGGCCCGAGCATCGGTGCGATCTGGCCCACCAGCGCCTTCGACCCCTGGGCGATTTCCAGCTCGGTGGCTCCTGGGCGCATGATCGCCGAAAGCGCGGTGTAGCGCATGACTTCGGCGGCGCGGGACAGGCCTTCGGCGAGCACCCGGACCACGAGCACCAATTGATCGGGATCCAGACCCAACTCTACGAACCGCTGGATGGAGGCGGCGGCTTCGCCGTCGGCGCGCATGTGCACCACCGCATCGGGGTCGTCCACCCGGACTAGGCCGATGGCGCGCTGCAACCGCTGTAGCAGCGCCAGGTCAACGCCGCAGGTCTCGCTGATCTCTCGGGTGGACACGTAGACGCCGTCGTCGCCGATGAGGTGGCGGGTCGCCAGCAGCAGTGGCGGGTTGGTGGCCCGGATCTCGTCGGCGGTGATGCCCTGCTCCAGCAGCCACTGCACAAGTTCTGCCCGCTCGGTGCGGGTGGTGCCCTCGAGTCCTTCGAGCAGATCGTCGATGTTCTGGCCGGCCCCGTCCTCCACTCGGCCAACGTACAACGCGGGCGAGCGATGATGTGAGGTGATGAGCGCGCCGCTGCTGCGGGGGTTCCCGCCGGTCGTCGATGAGCACGCCCGGGTGCTGATCCTGGGCTCGTTCCCGAGTGCGCAGTCGCTGGCGGCGCGCCAGTACTACGCCAATCCACGAAACGCGTTCTGGCCGATCACCGCTGAGCTTTTCGGGTTCGACGCGGCCGCGCCCTATGACGCACGCCTGGCCGCGCTGCAGTCGCACGGCCTGGCGCTCTGGGACGTGCTGCACACGTGCCGCCGCGTCGGCAGCGCCGACTCAGCGATCGACCCGAAAGGCTTGGCGGTCAACGACTTTGGGAGGCTGTTCGCCCGCTACCCGACCATCGCCCGGGTATACTTCAACGGCGCCAAGGCCGCCGAGCTGTACCGCAGGCTCGCCGATGCCGCCGACCGGGTGACCTACCTGCGGCTGCCGTCGACCAGCCCGGCTCATGTCATGGGACCGGGCGCCAAGCTGGCGGCCTGGCGGGCGATTTCGGCGCCGATCGCGAGCGCGGCGCAGCCGGGCGAAGCGCGTCGGCGCCAGTCAGATGGCGCGCCGATCGCGAGCGCGGCGCAGCCGGGCGAAGCGGGTCGGCGCCAGTCAGATGGCTCATGACACCGGCGGTCGCCGATGGGCCCAGGGCCTGGCGGCCTCGATC